>CAJDTN010000034.1_pt1 | contig 24896 bp, 23 predicted proteins | sample 7389801 | NCBI WGS metagenome assembly CAJDTN01 (sample SAMEA7055653, study PRJEB34461) | soil metagenome | biome: terrestrial ecosystem; feature: Peninsula; material: soil | place: Antarctica | collected 2016
GTACGTCGTCAAACTCGTGGAGCAAGGTACCAATGTCGTTGCCACCGGTAGCGGAGCGTTCGATCTGACAGGTCTCACAAGTAATACCAGCTTTATTGGTAACTGGGGGTATTCGGCTGCCCTAGGCCCTACCTATCCAGATATAAGCCTCGGGCCATACTCCAACTATTCTCTTCTGGACGCCTACACCGGATTCACTGGACCCTCGAATTTCGGGGTCGGGCCGGGGGCCTTCACCAACAGCGGAACCGGGAACGTTGTCGAAATCAGCAACAATTCGGATCAGGCGGCGCTTTTTGTTCCCGGGGGCTACGTTTCCGGTACGGCACTCACCAGTGGCGCGACTTGGAACAACGCGAGTTTCGCCAGCTTCGGCGTGACGCCCGGCACCTACGTATGGACGTGGGGGGAAGGACGTGACCAGAGCTTTACGCTTGACATCGGCAATGCAGTTAGCGTACCCGAACCGGCCGCGCTCGGTATGTTCAGCTTCGGCGTGCTGTTGCTCGGCGCGTTCGTGGGTCTGCGCCGGCGCGTGGCCTGAGTCGTCCGTTCAAGCCTATTTGAACGTGAGTAATCCCCGGTAACCGGAATTGCTTTTTTCTGGGGCAGAACGGCGAAGGAAAGCGACCAGCAACATTGGCTGATATCCGCGCTACGCGGTTATGGCATCCTGAACCTGCCCGCGAGTCAGGCAATGACACCGACGGCCGTCGGCAGGATGCCGACAGCGCAAGTCAGGTGGAACCGATGACCGGGCAGCAAGCATCGTCTGGGGGCATATTTGGGGGCATCTTCGATTTTGTAAATTTGAAAACGTAGGCCCTGCAACGCTTTCGGGCTGCTATTAAAGGGACGGACGACCAATTACCAGGACGCCCGTGTGGCGTCCTTTTTTCGATCAAATACCGTACGGGCGCCATCCTCTCGATGTCAGTCGCCGCCGTGGGTGGCGGCCAGGGCCGCGAGCATCGCGCGGCGAAGCTGCTGTGGCGAGACGGGCTTGTACAGCAGGGGCATTCCTTCAGCGATCACGTCGCGCAAGCGATCGGCACGGGTTTCACCGGTGACCAGCAGGCGCGCAAAACGCGCTTCGCCATCGCGTTCGTACAGGCGATCGAGTTCGACGAAGAGATCGGGACCACGCTCGCCCGAACGTAAATACAGGTCGCAGATCACGATGTCGACTGGCGCCGGCCAGTTCTCGATGACCTCCAGCGCCTGCTGCCGATCTTCGGCGACGGCCACGTCGCAGCCCCAACTGTGCAGCAGGAAGCGGATGCCGGAAAGTATGGCCGGGTCGTTGTCCAGCACCAGTACGCGCCGGCCTGTCAGGTCGCCGGGCGCGTCATCCTCGGGTGACGCGGGCAGCGTGCGGGCGCCGGTCAGCGGCAAGGTGAAACCGAACACGCTGCCCCGGTCCGGTTGTGACCTCACTTCCACCGTGGTGTCGAGCAACTGCGCCATCCGCTGTACGGTAACCAGGCCCAGACCCAGGCCGGAATGCGAGCCGTCGTCAGGTCCGGCGGCGTCGTCGTCGATGCGGTAGAACTCGTCGAATACATTGGGCAGGTGTTTCGACGCGATGCCGCAGCCGGTGTCCCACACCTCGATGCGCACCTGATCAATGCCGCTTTGGCGGGCACCCATCAGCGCGCCGCCCTGATGGGTGAAGCGCAGGGCATTGCTGACCAGGTTGTTGAGTATGCGCAGCAGCATCACGCGGTCAGCGCGCACCCAGCGCCGAGTGGGCTGAATCCTCAGCTCCAGCCCACGTTGCTCGGCCACCATGCTGAAGGTGCGGTGGACTTCGGCAAACACCCCGTCGAGCGGGAACTCGCTGATCTCGACCTGGACGGCGCCGGCCTCCAGTCGCGACAGGTCGAGCAACTCGCTGAACAGGTGATCGAGCGAATGCACGCATTCCTGGATGTGGGCGATCCGATCCAGCCGCTGCGGATCGTGTTCGTCCACGGCCAGCGCGGCCGAGAACAGGGTCAGCGCGTGCAGCGGCTGGCGCAGGTCGTGCGAGGCGGCCGCCAGGAAGCGCGAGCGGGCCTCGCTGGCCGCTTCCAGCGCGGCGTTCTTCTGCGCCAGTTCCTGCGTGGCCTGTTCGATCTTCCCCTGCATGCTGCGCCGGCTGTCGAACAATGCGGCGGCGGCATGGTTGAAGCCGCGCTGCAGCTCGCCAATTTCGGTGTGGTCGGTTACGGTCACACTTATTGGTTGGTCGCCGTGCCCAAGTTGTTGCACCGCACTGGCCAGGCGGCGCAGCGGTGCGCTGATCCAGCGTGCCACCTGCCAGCCGATCACACCGACCACCAGCAGGCTCAACAGCAGTGCAATCAGCGCATAGCGCAGGCCGGCATGCTGCGCAACGATCGCGTCATGCAGGCTGACGTCGACCAGTACGGAACCCAGTACCTCGGGTACCGCCTGCTGGGTGTCGATCACCTGGCGCACCACGCTCGTGACGTCGTGCTGTTTGTCATCGGCGGCACGATGATCGGCGAGAATCTGCCCGTCGGCTGTGCGGATCTGCACGCGCGTCACGTGCGGGAGTTCACCGATCGATTCGGCGATCCGCAGCAGTTCGCGCAACCGCATCGTACGCAATGGCTGCACGCAGACCGAAGCGGTCTGCGTGGCGATGGCATCGGCGTTGGTCTGGGCCATCTGGCGCAAGCTGACCAGTTGGCGCTGGGTCAGCAAAGCCACCAGCAAGGCCGCGGTGATCAACGTCGGCACCAAGGCGACAAAGGCCATGCGCTGCATCAGCGATGTGTTTTGCCACAACCTTGCCGGCCACGAGTTTCCCGCCAGATCCATCATCCGCGCACTCCGATTGGATCGCCATCATCAGCACGGTGGGGCGGTTCGGTAGCGCCATGCCTGCGTCGCGCGCCGCTGCCCCGCATGGGGTGCAACACTAGCGCGAAACGACCGAATTGACAGCTGCCCGGACTGGGTCCGGACCGGCCTTCATTCGATGGTTCGGTGGCGCCGCCGCCTGGCCAGCCGTTGGAGCAGCAGCGGCAGCAGGGCGAGCAGGGCGATCGCGCCCAGCGGCAGCAGCACATCGCGATGCATGAACATGCCGAAGCCGAAGCTGTCGCTCTGGCTCATCGCATCGCCCAGGCCGGCGCCGACCGACGTTTCGAAAATCAGCGACACGGTGCCGCCCAGCCAGCTGGCGCCGAGGAACAGCCATAGTGGGCAGCGCAACCAGGCCAGTGCCACGGTGACTGCGCCGAACGGCAGTACCGGCACGAAGCGCAGAAACAAGGTGTAGCTGACCGGATGCCGGTGGTACCCCTGGTGCAGTCGGGCCACCAGTGCTGGCGGCCGACGTTCGCCGGGCCCGAACGCATAGCGGCTGGCCAGGTACAGGATCAGCGCGCCCAGAATGAGTCCCACCGACGAGGTCATGGTGGCGTCGACCACGCCGAAGGCAAAGCCGCCCGCCAGGATGATCACGATGGTGCCGGGGATGCCGGTGGACACGCTCAGCGTCAGCAGGCCGATATACGCCAGCCGGGTTAGCCAGGGGTGCAGCGCGATCTGCGCGTGCAACTCCGCCTGGTGGGCAAGCAACTGGCGCGGAGTCAGCGCGTGCAGTGAACCGGAGGCGAGCAACGCGACGCCCGCCAGCAACAGCAGGATCAGCGGCAGTGCGGCGCGCCAGCGGTTCAATACGGTGTGCCGCTGGCGCCGTAGGCGGCAAGCACTGCGCGGGCCTGTTCGCGCAGAATGTCGCGGCGGACGATGATGTTGCGGCGGGTGAGCTCGCCGATCCAGTCGGCCGGCAGCGGGCCTTCGTCGAACTCGGTGAGCTCCTCGACATCCTCCGAGCGTGCGCCGATCAACAGCTCATCGATGCCGGCCCACACACTGGCGCCATAACACTGGCAACACGGCTGCGAACTGGTGGCCAGCACGTAGTGGCCGCCGTCTTCGTTCAACCGGTGCCGGCTGAGCCGTTGCTGGGCGATCATGAGTGCCATCGTTTCTGCATGCGCGACCGAGCAGCTCTGTGGCACTACCCGGTTCACGCCGACCGCGACCAGGCGGCCGCTGTGGTTGTTGAACACCGCGGCGCCGAACGGACCGCCACCGCCGCGATCCACGTTCTGCCGCGACAATTCGATCGCCACGCCGACGCGTTCCTCGTCGCTCTGGTAACGCTTGTTGGTGTCGGCGACATCGCCGATCCATGGCGGCAGGGTGAGATGGATCTGCAGGGGCAGCATGATTCCCTCCGTTTACTTGCCGACGGCCCGGGCCCAGACGTCGCGCAGAGTCACGGTGCGGTTGAACACCGGCGCGTCGGCGCGATGATCCACCCGGTCGGCCACGAAATAGCCCAGTCGTTCGAACTGGAAGTGCTGCTCCGGCTCGACCTTGACTGCAGCAGGCTCCAACCAGCCCTGCACCACCCGTTTGGCCTCGGGGTTGATGTGTTCCAGCCAGCTCATGCCGTCATCCTCGCTGTCCGGCGTGGCCACGTTGAACAGGCGATCGTAGAGGCGTATCTCGGCGGCCACCGCGTGTTGTGCGCTGACCCAGTGGATCGTGCCCTTCACCTTGCGATCGGCGCCGGGCAGGCCGTGGCGGGTTTCCGGATCGAGCGTGCCGTGCAGCTCGGTCACCCGGCCGACGGCGTCCTTGATGATGTCGGTGCACTTCACGATGCCGACGCCGCGCAGGCGCACCTCGCCGTCGGGCTTGAGCCGGTGGAAGCCCTTCGGCGGCACCTCGGCGAAGTCGTCGTGTTCGATCCATACCTCACGCGAGAACGGCACCTCACGCGTGCCAAAGCTCTCGTTCTTGGGGTGGTTCGGGACCGTCAGGATTTCCTCGTGGTCCGCGGGCAGGTTGGTCAACACCAGCTTCAGTGGATCGAGCACCGCCATCCGGCGTGCGGCGCTGGCGTCCAGATCCTCGCGGATGCAGCCTTCCAGTACCGCGTAGTCAATCACGCTGTTCTGCTTGCTCACACCCACGCGTTCGATCAGCAAGCGCAGCCCGGCCGGGGTGAAACCGCGACGGCGCAGGCCGCGCAGGGTATTCATGCGCGGGTCGTCCCAGCTCTCGACATGGCCTTCGTTCACCAGCTGCGCCAGCTTGCGCTTGCTGGTGATGCAGTAGCTGAGGTTGAGCCGCGAGAATTCGATCTGGCGCGGCTTGGCCGGCTTTGCCTCCAGCCCGGCATCGACCACGGACTGCCACAACTGGGGATGGGCCGGCAGGTCGACGTTGTCCACGCACCAGTCGTACAGCGGGCGGTGATCCTCGAATTCCAGCGTGCACAGCGAATGGGTGATGCCTTCCATCGCGTCTGACAGCGCGTGCGCGATGTCGTACATCGGGTAGATCGGCCAGCTGTCGCCAGTGTTCTGATGGGTGATCTTGCGGATGCGGTAAAGCGCCGGGTCGCGCAGGTTCATGTTGCCCGCGGCCATGTCGATCTTCGCGCGCAGGGTCTTGCTGCCATCGGCGAACTCGCCGGCACGCATGCGCTTGAACAGGTCGAGGTTCTGTTCGATCGGGCGTTCGCGATACGGCGAGTTGCGCCCCGCTTCGGTAAGCGTGCCGCGATACGCGCGCACTTCGTCGGCATCGAGGTCGTCGACGTACGCCTTGCCGTCCCCGATCAGTTTGAGTGCAGCGCGATAGAACACCTCGAAATAATCCGAGGCATGGCGCAGTTCATGCCATTCGAATCCGAGCCAGCGCACGTCTTCCTTGATGCCCTCGACGAACTCGGGAGTTTCCTTGCCCGGGTTGGTGTCATCCAGGCGCAGGTTGCACCAGCCGCCGAACTCCCTGGCGATGCCGAAGCTGAGGCAGATCGCCTTGGCGTGGCCGATGTGCAGGTAGCCGTTCGGCTCCGGCGGAAACCGGGTGTGGATCGCCGTGTGCTTGCCCGCGGCCAGGTCGTCGCGCACGATCTGCCGGATGAAATCCTGGGGCGCGCTGGCGGCGGCAGGTATGGCGGATTCTGAGGCGAGGTTTTCGGTCGGCATCGGATGACGCTCGCGCGCGGTGGTGGAAACCGTCAAGTTTACCCTGTCACCGTACTCGGGCGCAGGGCGGCGCTGCCTCGCGCGCCCTTGCCCCGCGGGGCAGCGCGGGTTAGCTTGCTTGCATGCACATTGTCTATCGAGCCCAAAACCTGTTCGACGCCCATCTGGTCAAGGATGCGCTGGAGGCCGACGAAATTCCGGCGTATATCGCCGGCGAGTACCTCACCGGCGGCGTGGGCCAGTTGCCGGCGATGGACTACATCGCGGTGATGGTGCCCGAATCGAGCCTGCCCCGGGCTCAGGACATCGTTCGCGAAGTCCAGGCCACGCTCAGCGAGGCGCGCCAGGCGATCGAGGAAATTGGCGAGCAGCCCGACGATCCGATGGCGTTGCCCTGCTGAGGGCATGACACGAGCCCGGCAATGCCCTGCCATGGGCATGCTGGCTGCGGCATACTCTCCAGCCGCCATGGCACGAGTTCACCCGCCCGGTGCCGATCGACCAGAGCCACAAATGCACCCAACCCGTATCCGCCTGATCGCCCCCTCCGGCCACGCGCACGACCCCGCGGCGATGGCGCGCGGCGTGGCAAGGTTGCGCGCGGCCGGCTGCACGGTGGACGGGCTCGCGGTGCTCGAACGGGCCATGCTGCGTTTTGCCGGTAGCGATGCCGAACGGGCAGGCGACATCAATGCGCTGGCAACGCTGGACACGCTGCCGGACATCGCGTTGGCCACGCGCGGCGGTTACGGTGCGGCGCGACTGTTGCCGTATCTTGATTACGCTGCCTTGCGCGAGCGCCTGCACGAGGCGCCGCTGGCGCTGGTCGGCCACAGCGATTTCACCGCACTGCAGATGGCGCTGCACGCCAGGAGTGGGCTGTGCACGTTCAGCGGGCCGTTGCTGGCCGATCTGGGTGTCGAACCGCGCCGCGAGTTCAGTTGGCAACAGTTCTGGGCCACGCTGACGTCACCGGCGCTGAGCGTGCCGTGGCGCAGCAGTGTCGAGGCCGACCTCGACCTGCGCGGCCCGCTGTGGGGCGGCAATCTTGCCGTGTTGTGCAGTCTGCTTGGCACGCCGTACTTCCCGGTGATCGATGGTGGCATCCTGTTCATCGAGGATGTCTGCGAAGCGCCGTACCGGGTCGAGCGCATGCTCTATCAATTGCACCTGTCCGGCGTGCTGGGACGACAGCAGGCGCTGGTGCTCGGCCGCTTCAGCCAGTGCGAGCCCGGCGGGCGCGACAATGGCTATGATCTGGCCGCGGCGTTCGACCAGATTCGCGCCGTGGCGGGTATTCCGGTGGTCGATGGCCTGCCGCATGGGCATGCCGACCAGCAGCTCACTCTGCCGTTCGGCGCGCCGGCGCGGCTGCGCGTCACCGGCCACGCGGTGCAGCTGGAGGCCAGTGGCTATCCGTGCCTCAAGAGCGTCGTTCCGGCCAGCGTCGCCGAAAACCCGTAAAATAGGCGGCCCACACGGGTTTGCCTCCAGGAAACAAAACATGAAAACCATCGAAGGCGATTTCGCCACGCCCAAGGGCCGCTTTGCGATCGTCGCCGGCCGCTTCAACGGATTTGTCGTCGAATCGCTGGTGGCTGGCGCGCACGATGCGCTGGTGCGTCATGGCGTGGAGGACGATGCGATCGAGCTGGTTCGCGTGCCCGGCGCCTGGGAGATCGCACTGGTCGCACACAAGCTCGCCCATTCCGGCACTTACGCCGCAGTGATTGCGCTGGGTGCGGTGATCCGTGGCGCCACGCCGCACTTCGACTACGTCGCCGGCGCCTGCGCCAAGGGCCTGGCCCAGGCGGCAGCCAGCTCCGGCGTGCCGGTGGCGTTCGGCGTGCTGACCACCGACAGCATCGAACAGGCGATCGAGCGCGCGGGCACCAAGGCTGGCAACAAGGGCGCCGACGCGGCGCTGGCCGCGCTGGAGATGGCCAATCTGTACGGGAAACTTTGATGGCCCAGCCTGCGGGCCTGTCTTCGTATGCCAAGTGCCTCGCGGTGCGCCTGAGCGGTGGCTACGCGGGCGCGCTCGGCGCAGCGCTTGACTGGCCGTCAAGTCAAGCCGAGTGCGCCCGCGTAGCCACCGCTCAGGCGCACCCCTGCGGGCCGAGTCTGTTTGCCCGCATGGCAGCGTCATCTCTCAGTCGTGTATTGACATACACTTCTTTGCTCATCCTTGCCCTGCGGGCAAACAGCTCTCGGCGCGAGGTACTTGGCATATGAAGACAGGCCCTAATGGCCTCGATCTGCAGGCGCGTTCGCGCGCGCGCCGTCGCGCGCTGCAGGCGATGTATGCATGGCAACTCAGCGGCAGCCCCATGAGCGCGGTGATCGAGCAATTCCGCCACGAGCAGGACATGGAAGTGGCTGACCTCGACTACTTCGAGGACTTGCTGCACGGCGTGGAGAAGCACGTCGAAGAACTCGATGCCGGCCTGCGCCCGCATCTTGATCGCGAGGTGGCGCAGGTCGACCCGATCGAGCGCGCGGTGCTGCGGCTGGCTGCCTACGAGTTGAGGTACCGCCCTGATGTGCCCTACCGGGTTGTGTTGAACGAAGCGATCGAGGTGACCAAACGCTTCGGCGCCGATCATGGTCACAGCTATGTCAACGGTGTGCTGGACAAGCTGGCTGCCGAACTGCGCACGGTCGAGAAGCGCGGCTGATGCCAGCCGCAGCCGTTCTCTCCGATGCACCGGTGCCGGTGATCGAGACCGAACGGCTGCGCCTTCGCGCGCATCGCGCCGATGACTACGCCATCTGTCAGGCGATCTGGTCCGATTCCGAGGTGGTTCGTCACATCGGCGGTCGAGCGTTCACCGCCGAGGAAGTGTGGAAGCGCCTGCTGCAATACCGGGGCCTGTGGAGCTTGCTCGGCTACGGCTACTGGGCGATTGAGGAAACGGCCGGCAGTCGCTACATCGGCGACGTCGGCTTTGCCGATTTTGCGCGCGAGCTGCAACCCTCGCTGCGTGGCATGCTCGAATGCGGCTGGGTGATGGCGCCGCAGGCGCAGGGCAAGGGCTATGCCAGCGAAGCGGTGTTGGCTGCTTGCGCCTGGGCCGACGCGCAACGACTTGGACGGCGTGTGGTATGCATCATTGCGCCGGACAACCCGGCCTCGATCCGGGTGGCCGAGAAGACCGGCTTCACGTTGTGGCAGCAGAGCACCTACCACGACAACCCCACCCTCGTGTTCAAGCGCTGATCGCGGGTACGCAGTTGATGGAATTTGATCTGATCGAGCTGATCCGCCAACGCACCGCGCAAGCGCGTGACGATGTGCGTCTGGGCATCGGCGACGATGCCGCCGTGTTGGCGGTGCCCGTCGGCAAGGACCTGGTGGTGGCCATCGACACCCTGGTCGAGGGCGTGCATTTTCCGCGCGGCACGGCCGCGGCCGACATCGGATGGAAGGCGCTGGCGGTGAATCTGTCCGACCTCGCGGCGATGGGCGCCAGCCCGGCCTGGGCCTTGCTCAGTCTGACCCTGCCGCAAGCCGACCGTGCCTTCGTCGAAGGCTTCATCGAAGGTTTTGCCCAACTGGCGCAGCCGCACCGGCTGGCTCTGGTCGGCGGCGACACCACGCGCGGGCCGTTGACCATCAGCGTGGCCGTGCACGGCCTGGTGCCGCCCGGCAAGGCGCTGACCCGATCCGGCGCGCGCGTTGGCGACGTCGTGCTGGTCACCGGCACGCTCGGCGATGCCGCCGCCGGTTTGCATGCGTTGCAAATCCCACTGCGCGGCGATGATGGGCACGCCAACCTGCGCCAGCATCTGATCGAACGGCTCAACCGTCCCACCCCGCGCCTGGCTGCTGGCATCGCGTTGCGCGATCAGGCGCATGCCTGTGTCGACGTGTCCGACGGCCTGCTTGCCGACCTCGGCCACATCTGCACCGCCAGCGGCGTCGGCGCCGAGATCGATGCCGCGCTGCTGCCGCGCTCGTCGGCCCTGCTCGACCTGCACGACGACATCACTGCGCTGCAGTTCGCCTTGAGCGGCGGTGACGATTACGAATTGTGCTTCTGCGTGCCGGTCAGCCAGGTAGCCCAGGTGCAGGCCGATCTGTCCCGCCTCGGTGGCGGCGCGACCCGGATCGGCCGCATCGTGGCCGGCGAAGGCGTGCGCGTGCGCGGCCATGACGGGGCATGGCTGGAGTGTGCTACGTCGGGCTGGGAGCACTTTGCATGACGGCGAAGAAGCACCTGAGCGCCGAACAGCGGCACGCCTTGCTCGCCAACCCGGCCGGCTGGCTTGCCTGCGGCTTCGGCTCGGGCCTGACGCCGGTAGCGCAAGGCACGTTCGGCTCGCTGGCCGCACTGCTGCCGTGGTTGCTGTTGCGCGAGTTGCCGCTGTGGATTTACGTGATCGTGCTGCTGGTCGGCTTCGCGATCGGCGTGTGGGCGTGTGATGTCGCCGGCCGCGCACTTCGGGTCAGCGACCACCGCAGCCTGGTGTGGGACGAGTTCATCGGGCAGTGGGTCACGCTGATTCCATTGCTGGTTCCGGCACTGCTCCCCGCCAGCGGCTTCCAGTGGTGGATGCTCGCCGCCGGTTTCATCCTGTTCCGCCTGTTCGACGTGTGGAAACCGTGGCCGATCCGCTGGTTCGATCGTCGGGTCAAAGGCGGCTTGGGCGTGATGATCGACGATGTCGTTGCGGGGGTGTTCGCGGGTGTGGTGCTGACGCTGGTGCTTGAGGGGTTGCGCTGAAGCAACGTCGTCCAGGCGCGCGGCACGTTGCTGCCAGATGCGCCGCCAGGACAGGCGGGTTCCGATCGTGCGGGGTTCACGGCAATCGCTTCGGCGAGATCGCGTGCAACAGCGCGCCGGCGGACCAGCGCAGCCGCCGCTTGTTATCAACGCAAGTCGTGGGTGACCAGGCTGGGCGCCGCATTGTCGTTCGACATGCGAGTCTACGACGTTGCTTCCTGGGGCCGCACGCCACTGGCCAAGCCATTGAACGGCAGGCGCTTTCGTGCGCTTGACGCGCACTCGTCACAGACTGAACATCCGGCGCACATGCCCCGAATCGAGGTCTATTAGGCGGTAGTGCCTTCAGGAAGCACACTTGGACATTGCCGTTTTTGACTTCGACGGCACGTCTTGCCGGTCTGGTCTCCTGCGTTGCATGTCGGCCGCTACGGTCAAGTCGCGTACAACGTGCGCGTCTCCCACGACATCAAGTGGGTCGAAAACGTGGTGTCGGGCTGACCGCGTGCGCTGCGCGGCTGGCCGGCGCGGCGGCCGGCACGGCGAGCGCTGCCACGCATAGCATCCACACCTTGAAACGGCCGTGGTTCAACCCCACTTTGGCGCTCGTCTGACAAGGAGATTTGCATGAAACTGTATTACATGCCCGGGGCCTGTCCGCTCGCCGATCACATTGTGCTGGAATGGATCGGCGCGCCGTACGAGACGGTCGAGGTCAAGCGCGACAAATTGCGATCACCCGAGTTTCTGAAGATCAACCCGGCCGGTCTGGTGCCCGCCCTGGTCGATGGCGATCTGGCGCTGACCGAGAACGTCGCGATCCTGCATTACCTCGCGGACCTGCACCCGGACAAGCAGTTGGCTGGCGATGGCACGCCGCGCGGGCGCGCCGAGGTCAACCATTGGCTCGGGTTCATCAACTCCGACATGCATCAATCGTTCAAGCCGGTGTTCTCGCCCGAACGTTTCCTTGCCGACAAAGCGCAGCACGCCGAGCTGGTTGCCAACGCCAGCAAAAAATTGCGAGGCCTGTTCGAGCTGATCAATGCGCCGCTGACCCAGCACGACTGGCTGGCCGGAGCCAAGCGCTCGATTGCCGATCCGTATTTGTTCGTGCTGCTGCGTTGGGCCAGGGCCAAGGCCATCGATCTGAGTGACCTCGACGGACTGGAGCGTTTCTTCAAGCGCATGCACGACGACGCGGGTGTGAAGGCCGCCATGCGCGCGGAAGGTATCTGAGGCTTGTGAGGTAGCGACGCGGCGACGGTTCGTCATGCGTCAAACGGACCTCTCCCGGTCGCGGTAGTCAGTCTGCCGCGACGGCTCGTGCTGGCGGCAAAGTTTGTTGACGGCGGCGTGTCTGCACGCGAGTCGTTCGACTCGGAGCGTCGCCGTGTGCGCTGCACGTCGGCTCTCGAGCCATTGAATGAAACGTCCTGTGTCCGGGCGGACAGTGCGGAGTACCTTGCGGCGCGACGGTGGTCTTTGTCTTTCGCGCATTGACGTCGAACTTCAGCTTGCTTCCGGAAAGCCGACGCAGTTCCGTTGTTTGGTTCCCGGGTCAGGCCTGCCTGGGCGCCGCCCCCGATTATGGTTCGCGCAGGGTGTCGCGCACGCAATTGCGGCCTGCGCGTTTGGCCGCGTACTGGGCTTCGTCGGCTTCGCGCAGCAGCTGTTCGGCCGCCTCTTCCGAGTCCAGCAGCCGGCAGGCAACGCCGGCACTGATGGTGACGTGGCGGGGGGCTTTCCCTGGGGCCTGTACGGCACGGTGCTTGACTTCCGCGCGGATCCGCTCGGCGATCGCATGGGCCGCCGGGAGCTCGAGATTGAACAGCAGGCACGCAAACTCCTCGCCGCCGTAGCGAGCGACGACAGCGTCGACCGGTGCGTACTTGCTGATCGTCTGGGCCACGATGCGCAATGCCTCGTCGCCAGCCAGGTGACCCAGGCTGTCATTGAATTGCTTGAAGTGATCCACGTCGATGAAGATCAGCGACGCCATCACACTGCGCCGTTCGCCGTGCGTGCCCAGTTGCAGTGATTCCATCAGCCAGCGTCGGTTGAACACGCCGGTCAGCGCATCGCGGCGGGACAGCTCCAGCAGTTGGCGGTTGGCGCTGTTCAATTCGGCGGTGCGCGCATCGATGCGCTGTTCCAGCGCATGCTGCCGGCGGAGCAAGGTGTGGGTGCGCCAGCGCATCAATCCGTAAATAACGGCGATGGCAGCGGCGGCGAACAGCAGCGACGCCCACAGGCGTTGCCACCAGTAAGGCTCCACGACAACGGGCAGCAGCATCGGCATGCTGAGGTTGCCCGCGTAGTCGCGGCCCTCGATGTGCAGCACGTACGCCCCGGGTGGCAGCACACCGATATCGCGAAAATTCTCCGCCGTCCATGCGCCAGGCGTGCTTCTGAAGCCTTCCAGCCAGGTGCGAAAGCGCGATTCGTCTTCATGTCGCCAGGACAGCAGCGCAAAATCGACCCGCAGATCGTGATGGCCGGCAGGGACGGTAATGCTGTCGCTGGCCACCGTTTGGCCGTCCACACTCACCTGGATCAGCTTGAGCGGCTTGGCGTCACGGTCCGGCTTGTGCTGATCGGGATCGTAAACCATCAGTCCACCCAGCGTGCCGGCCCAGAAGCGGTCGTGTGCGTCGATGAACTGTGCGTTGGGATTGCATTCGTTGTTGACCATGCCGTCACGCACGGTGAAGACCTGCGAGCGGAAGCGTCCCGCTTCGGGCGTGAGCAGTTGCACGCCCGAGTCGGTACACAGGTAGATGCGGCCGCTACCATCGGCCAGGGCGTCGTCGGTGGTCAGGTCGGGCGGTGCGGGCAGATCCGCGGGCAGGGTGCGCGGGCGCAGCGGGTCGCTGATGTCGACACGGATGATGCCGTGGCGGGTGCTGCCGAGCCACAGGATGGGACGCCCACGCGCATCCGGAATCAGCCGCACGCCAAGCAAATGGCCACTAGGCAGACCGATGTCATGCCCGAGCAGCGTCCATTGCTCTCCATCGAAACGCCCGAGGCCCTGGTTGCTGGTGGCCCACAGCCAGGAGCGACCGTAGCCGGTGGTGTAGGCCAGCAGCTTCTCGACCTCCCACGTGCCGATGGCGGCTTGCGGACGGAAGGCTTTCCACACCCCGTCACGCAGGCGGTAGACCCCGGAGGCGTCGGTGGCAAACCATTGTTCTGTGCGGCCGTCGACGCGACGGCTGAGCATGTCGTTCAGGCGCTGTCCGGGTTGGCGTGGCCACGGCGTGGCGATCGCCTCAAAGTCAGGGCCATCACGGACACGCAGCAGCCGTCCCGAACCCGTGCCCAGCCAGACCGCCGGACGACCTTGCGAATCGTCGGCCCGCGCGATCATGGTCACGTCGGCATCGGCAAGTTGCCCGCCCGCTTTGCTGAAGGTGCGCCAGTGGTCGTTTGCGTACAGACCCAGGCCATCGCCATCCGAGCCTACCCACAGGCGTTCGTTGCCGTTCTCGTCGTCGTCTACCAGGACGCTCAGCACCCCGGTTTGGTAGGCGCCCATCAGCGATACGGTCTTCCACTCCTGTTCGTCCACGACGACCCGGGCCACGCCGTCCTCGGTGGCCAGCCACAACACGTAGGTGCCATTGGGGCTGCGCCACGTACTGACGCCGCGAATGGCGTTCGACGGCAATCCGTAGCGCCGGTCGAACACCTGTACATGGTCGCGATAGATACGCACCAGGCCGTTGCGCGACGAAGCCCAGACGGCATGGCGGCCGTTCGAGCTGGATGTCTCGACCATGTTGTACAACACATTGGTGGGCAACTCGCCTGACTCCATGCTCCAGTGGCGCAAGCCGTGTTCGTCCAGCCGCCACAATCCGGAGTTGAATACCGAGATCCACAAGGCGTCGTGACCGTCGTGGTGGGTGGCCAGCAGATACGCCAGGCCGCTGCTGGCGTTGAAGCCGGGCGACATGAAGCGCTGCCAGCGCCCGTTTCCTTCGCGATACCACAGGCCGCCGTTGACGGAGCCAGCCCACAGTCGTTCGTGCCCGAACAGGTTCCGGGTTTGCGCCAGCGTCAGAAAATTGACGAGGGGGAGTTGTGCGTTTCCCGGATCAACTTGCCAGCGGCCCTGTTCGCGATAGAACAGGCCAACATCGGGCACTACCGCCCACAGGCGCTTGCCGCCCTGGTAATCCGTTTCGACCAGCCGTCGCACATGCTGGCTGGTCAAACCGTTGGCCGCACCTTCGATGTGCCAGTGCTTGCCGTCGTAGCGGGCCAGGCCGAACGTGCTGCCGCAGGCCCACAGCGTGCCGGCATCGTCGACAAACAGTTGCTTGATGTAACCGTCCAGCGCCGGGTCGTCGAGCGGATGCCAGCGCTTGCCGTCATACCACGCCAGTCCATGCGGCGTGCCGGCCCAGACGATCCCCTGCCGATCGGTCCTGACCGTGACCGTGACCGGACCGGGCAAGCCGTCACGCGTGTTGAACGTGGTGAAGGAGGGAGCGCCCAGATCGAACAAGTCGAGCTGCTGGGTGCCTCGCACCGTCGGCGCGGCCGCAGTTTGTAGCGGCATAGCCGGGCCGGACACCACGAATGCCGCCATGGCCAGTCGCCTCAACCATCCATCTCTGTTTCCCATCAATCGGTACCAAAAACGCGCGCGGGAGTGGTGAAAGCACCCGCTGGGACTTTCGTCTACAGAATGGCAAGCACAACTCGTGCCGCCGGAGTCGCTGCAGTCTGGCGAAGGGGAAGGCGGACGTCCGCAAACGTCGTCGACGCGCTCGGAACCGGGCCGCAGCCGGCGCCGACGACATCGTCCCGGCCTCTGGAAATCAGGCCGGCTGGTGGACGGTCCCCGGCCGTCGGGTGGGTGCAACGGTCTACCAGATCTTCACTCGATCCTTCGGCGCCAGGTACAGCTTCTCGCCGGGCTTCACGTCGAGTGCGGGGTACCACTGGTCGATGTTGCGCACGGTCTCGGCGCGGAACTGCGGTGGTGCGTGCACGTCGGTGGCGAGGCGTTGGCGCAGCGCGGCGTCGCGCATCTTGGAGCGCCATGCCTGGCCGAAGGCGAGGAAGAAGCGCTGGTCGCCAGTGAGGCCGTCGATCACCGGCGCCGGCTTGCCGTCCAGTGACTTGTGATAGGCAAGGTAGGCGATGGTGAGACCGGAGACGTCGGCAATGTTCTCGCCCAGGGTCTGTTCGCCGCTGACGTGCAGGCCGGGCAGGGCCTGGTATTGGTTGAACTGGTCGACCAGGCGCTGGGTGGCGGCCTTGAAGTGGGCCAGGTCGGCCGGTGTCCACCAGTTTTCCAGCTTGCCCTGGGCGTCGAACTCGGCGCCGGTGTTGTCGAAGCTGTGGCTGATCTCGTGGCCGATGATGGCGCCGATCGCGCCGTAGTTCGCGGCCGGGTCGGCCTTCGGATCGAAGAACGGCGGCTGCAGGATCGCGGCCGGGAAGTTCAGCGCGTTTTGCAGCGGCAGGTTCAGTGCGTTGACGGTTTGCGGCGTCATCCACCACTCGCTCTTGTCCACCGGCTGGCCGAGCTTGGCGCGCTGGTGGGCGTATTCGAACTTCTCGGCGCGCAGCTGGTTGCCGATCGCGTCGTCGGAGCGGATTTCCAGTGATGCATAGTCGCGCCACTGGTCGGGGTAGCCGACGCCGACTTTCAGTGTGGTGAGCTTGGCTTTGGCTTTCTCGCGAGTGGCCGGGGCCATCCAGGCGAGGTTGTCGATGCGCTGGTTGAAGGCGGCGATCAGGTTGTGTACCAGCTGTTCGACCGCGACCTTGGACGAGGCGGGGAAATACTGCTTGACGTAGATCTGCCCCACCGCGTCGCCCAGGTCGCTGCTGGTGGCGGCTACCGCACGCTTCCAGCGCGGCTGCTGTTGCGGCGTGCCCTGCAGGGTGCGGTTGTAAAAATCAAAGTGCAGGTCGGCAAATGCTTTCGGCAGCAGGTTCGCGCTGTGGTCGAGCGTGTGGAAAGCCAACAGATCCTTCCACGCCGGCAACGGCTCGCTGGCGACCAGGGCGGACAGGCCGGCAGTGGCCGCGGGTTGCCACACATCGATCTGCTGCTGGTCATCCAGACCGGCTGCCTTGAAATAGGTGACCCAGTCCAGACCCGGTGCCTTGACCGGGAAGTCGGTCGTGCGCCACAGATTGTTGGCCTTGTGCACGTCCTGGCTGTCGAGCAGGCTTTCCTGCGCCCTGGCGATCTTTGTTTCCAGCGCGACGATGGTCTTCGCCTTGGCCTGGCTGTCGGCGAAGCCGGCCTGTTGCAGCAGTGCAGCGACGTAGTCCAGATACTTGGCGCGGGACGCCGCCATGTGCGGGTCAGTGGACAGATAATAGTCGCGACTCGGCATCGCCACGCCACCTTGCAGCAAGTAGGCGATGTGCTGCGCGGGATCCTCCAGGCGCTGGGTGACGAACAGGCCGAACAGGTGCTCGGTGTGGAAATGGGTGGCGTTGATCGGATCGACGTCGGCGCGCAGGCGGCTGCCCAGCACGCGCGCCAGATCCGCGCGCGTGCCGATCGCATCGATCAGTGCCAGCTCGGGCTTGAGCGGCGCCAGGCCATGCTGCTCGATTGCGGCGGTGTCCATCCACGCGGCGTAGTAGTCGGCGATCTTGCGCGCCGGGCTGCCGGCGGCCGGGTGGCTGGCGCCGGCATGGCGGATCAGGTCGGCGGTATCCTGCTCGGCTTTCTTGAAGACCTCGTAGAAGGTGCCGGTACTGGAGCGGTCGGCGGGAATCCTGGCGGTTTTCAGCCAGTCGCCATTCGCGTAGCGAAAGAAATTGTCACCCGGCCGGACACCGTGGTCGATGCCTTGCAGGTCGACGCCGACGCTGAGGTTGGCAGGCGTGGCCGCAAAGCTGCTTGAGCTGCACGCGATCGCAGTGGTGAGGATCCAGCGAAGTCGATGCATGGGTGTTTCCCGGCGAAAAGACAACTTTCACCATAGCGCACCGACCCGGACTTCGGGGGTATGACTGATGGGCTAAGCGTCTGGCCGGGCGCCAGCGATGGCCGCGCCCAGGGTAGCCACTACTTGCGCCTCGGCCACGTCGCCGACGATTTCAGCACGGCCGATCCCTCGCCACAGGATCAGGTGCAACTGGCCGGCCGTGTTCTTCTTGTCCAGCCGCATCAGCTCCAGCAACTGCGACACATCCATCCCGGGCGGGATGGTCACCGGCAGGCCGAGCCGGCACAGCAGCTGTTCCAGTCGCGCGGTATCGGTGGGTTCGCTCATGCCCAGCCGCTCGGACATTTGGGTGGCCAGCACCATGCCGATCGCGACACCCTCGCCGTGCAGCAGGGTCGTGTAGTGACCGGCGGTTTCCAGCGCGTGACCAAAGGTGTGACCAAAGTTGAGCAAGGCGCGCTCGCCTTGTTCGGTTTCGTCGCGAGACACCACCCCGGCCTTGTACTGCACCTTGCGCGCGGTCGCTTCCAGCACGGTGTTCACGTCGCGCGCGGCGAGTGCGTCGGCGTTCTGTTCCAGCCAGGCGAAGAACGTCTCGTCGCCGATCGCCGCGCCCTTGACTACCTCGGCCAGGCCGGCGCGGTATTCACGTTCGGGCAGGGTCGCCAGGGTGTCGATGTCGGCAATCACCGCGCGCGGCTGGTGGAACGCGCCGACCAGGTTCTTGCCCCGTGGGAGGTTCACCCCGGTCTTGCCACCGACCGAGGAATCGACCATCGCCAGCAAGGTCGTCGGCATCTGGATGAAGTCGATGCCGCGCATCCAGCACGCGGCGCTGAAGCCGGCGAGGTCGCCGACCACGCCGCCGCCGAGCGCGATCACGCAGGCGTCGCGGGTGGCGCCGAGCTGCCCCAGTGCGTCCAGTGCGCGGCCGACGTTGCCGAAGCTCTTGTGCATCTCGCCGTCCTCAAGCAGGAACGAGGACCAGTGCAGGCCCTCCAGCCCCGCCTCGATCCGCCGCAGGTAAAGCGGCGCCACCGTGGTGTTGCTGATCACCAATGCGTGCCGGCCACGCAGCAGCGGACGCCAGCGCGTGTGGTCGGCGAGCAGGCCGCTGCCGATCCATACCGGGTAACTGCGCAGGCCGAGCGCGACGTTGATGCTGTGCAGTGGAGGCTTGTTCATGCTTGAGGTGATGGCGAAGGGATGGGGGCGCGTTGCCAATGCAGGTCGACCAGGACGATGCAGCGTTCGCTGGCAGTGCTGACGCTGCCATGGTGGCCGGGTACGGCGAGGTCGGCAAGCTCGCGGTAGATCGGCTCGCGTGCGGTGGCCATCGCTTGCAGTCGGCCATGGCGATCGGACCCGGCCAGCAACGGGCGGCGCTGATCGCGTTCGAGTCGTTCGAGCTGTTGCTCGATGCTGGCCTGCAGCCACACCACGTAGCCGCGCTCGCTCAGCCATTGGCGATTGGCGTCGGCCAGCACGGCGCCGGCGCCGGTCGCCAGCAGCACACCGCGGCGCTGGCTCAACGTGTCCAGCAGCGCGCTTTCGCGCTCGCGGAAGCCGGCCTCGCCCTCGATCTCGAACACCGTATTGACGTCCACCCCGCAATGCTGCTCGACCTGCTGGTCGAGATCGACGAACGACAAGCCATAATGATCGGCGAGCCGCCGCCCGATCGACGTCTTGCCGGCGCCGGTCGGGCCGATGATGAACAGGTTGCACGACGGATTCATAAGCAGATGCTAACAGGCGCAGAAGGAGGGTCGCGGTGAGCGAACAAGTGCTGCTGGCAGGGTGTGGCGACCTCGGCTTGCGCGTGGCGCGGCGGCTGCGCGAGCGCGGTGACGCGGTGTGTGCGCTGCGCCGGCAGCCGCCTGCGGCTGGTAAAGACGGTATCGAATGGTTGCGAGCGGACCTCACCCGACTGGACAGTTTGCGCGCACTGCCGCCAGGCATTACCCAGCTGGTCTATCTGCCGACGCCGGATCGGCGCGATCCGGACACTTATCGCGCCACTTTTGTCGAAGGCCTGCGCCATCTGCTCGCCGTGCTGGGCGAGAGCTCGCTGCGACGCGTGCTGTTCGTCTCCTCCAGCGCCGTCTACGGCGACCATCACGGCGACTGGGTCGATGAAGACACGCCCGCCGCACCGCCGGGGTTCAACGGAGCGACCCTGTTGGAAGCGGAACGGCTGTTGGCAACGCAGCCGGTCCAGTCAGTCGTGCTGCGGCTGGCCGGCCTGTACGGACCCGGTCGCCTGCAATTGCTCGATCGGCTTCGCGCGGGGGCAGCCAGCGCGCCGCGCGGCGTGCCGCACTGGGCCAACCGCATCCACATCGACGATGCCGCCGCGGCGATCGCGCACCTGCTGCAACTGGCCGACCCACCGCCACTGTGTCTCGGCGTGGACAGTACGCCGCTGCCACTCGATGTGCTGTACGACCATCTGGCCCGCCTGATCGATGCGCCACGAGCGCCCGATGGGCCATCCCCGGCCGGCATCGGCAGCAAGCGACTCAGCAATGCGCGGCTGCTGGCCAGCGGGTTCGTGCCGCGCTGGCCGGATGCGCGCGCGGGCTACGCAGCCCTCGTCCAGGCCTGATCCGCAAACCCACAATTTTCGTCAACGCAGGAGAACGTCATGCTCAAACCTGTTTCATCTCAGCAGGTCAGCACCGGCAACGACCTACCCGGCTATCGCATCGTGCGTTCGTTCGGCATCGTGCGCGGCATCACCGTGCGCTCGCGCAGCGTGGTCGGCAACCTCGGCGCGACATTGCAGACCCTCATCGGCGGCAACATCTCGATCTATACCGAACTGTGCGAGAAAGCACGCGAGGAAGCGTTCGAGCTGATGTTGCAGCACGCCGCTGCCATGGGCGCCAACGCCGTGATCGGGATGCGCTATGACGCCAATGACGTGGCCCAGGGCGTCACCGAGGTGCTGGCCTACGGCACCGCGGTACAGGTGGAGCCATCCGCCTGAGCGGGTCCGCTCAACGTCGAACCTCAGCTGCCATGTTCCCGCTCGCCCGGCGACTTTGAAAGTCTCGTTGCGGGTAAGAAGCTGGCGCAAGGCCGGATGGGGATACGGGCGACGCATGGAATCGCAGCGTCGAGTGCGGTCCCTGTTCGCTCCGCCGAACCGTCTCATCCAACCCCTCTCAGTCGCAACGGAACGCACTCCGGGGCGCCGGCGAAGTTCGTCGGCAAGCTTGGCCTGACGCCAATCAGGTTGAGGTATGGACGCAGCTCGACCAGCGAGGACAGATTGGTCGCGATCACTCTCCGGGGAGAATCGCTCCGGCCCGTCAGTCGCGTAGATCAGCCGATTTCCGCCAGGCTCATGGGTTGTTGAAGACGGCTCGCACCTGTACGAGATGGCGAAATGGCATACGATGCTGGCTACGTGCACACGGTTTCACTGGCGAGCATCCAGTTGATTCCGGCGTCAATCTACGTCCGGGGAAGCCTGCACGGCGGGGAGGAAGGAAGCTGGTGCACCTGTCGCTCGATCGTCCCACTGTCGCAGATGTTGCGCCCGCCCCTCCTCGGTCCCGGCTTGAGCAGATTTCCGATCTGATCCTGACTACCGATCGGCGACGGCGGATCCGCCTCGCCCAGTGGGTGGTCGTCGCCGCGGTTTACGTCGGCAGCGTGCCGGTGGTCGGGTTCGGCCTGCGCTACGGCTCCGCCAGCGTCATCTCGTATTTTTTCTGGGCCTTGTTCCTGACCACTTTCCTGATCAGCGTCTACGTGGCGTTGCGCAGCGGGTGGAGCGAGCGATTTGCCGATCCCGCCCTGACCACGGCACAAATGCTGCTGGGATTGGTGGGCGTTGAATGGGCTTACGTGATCTGCGGGCCGACACGCAGCATGACCTTGTATCCGGTGTTGTTGATTTTCGCCTTTGGTGCGTTCTCGTTGAGCTGGCGCCGAATCATGTGGCTCACGCTGCTGACGCTGGTAAGCCTGATCGTCACCGTGACGATACTGACCGTGTCCAGACCCGCCGATCTCGATCCAGTGCTCCGCGCCAACGAACTGCACATCGACGGCGCCAACGTGCTGATGATTTCGATCGTGCTGCCGGCGGTCTCCGTCATTGCGGCGCAACTGTCGATCATCCGGCGCAAGCTCCGCTCGCAGCATGCCGCCCTGGCCGAGGCGCTGGAGGAAGTGCAGCGGTTGGCGACTCACGATGACCTGACCGGCTTGGTCAACCGTCGCTACGCGGAGGCGCGGTTGACCCAGGAACTGAGCCGATTCCAGCGCCATGGCAACCCTTTCAGCCTTGCGATCATCGACCTCGATTTCTTCAAGCGGATCAATGACACCCAGGGTCATGCCTTCGGCGACAAGGTACTGCTGGCTTTCGCCGACGAGGCGAAGGCCACGCTGCGCGATTCCGACCTGATCGCGCGCTGGGGTGGCGAGGAGTTCCTGGCGCTGCTGCCGGATACCCGCGGGCCGCAGGGAGTTGTCCTGATTCAGCGCTTGCTCGCACGCATGCACGACCTGCCGCATGGCACCGGTCCGCCGCTGACTTTTTCCGCAGGAGTCACCGAAGTCCGCCGGGACGAAGCGGTGGCGGATGCGATCGCGCGCGCGGATGCAGCGATGTACGAGGCGAAACGATCGGGGCGCAACACCGTGCGGTTGCGAGAGGCTGCTGCCGGGCTGTCAGACCCCGCTTCATCGTAAGCATGAAGCGGTAGCCCGGCAGATCAAACCGCCAGCGGAAAGAGCCTGCAAACGCGATGGGGCCCCATGTCGCGCTTCGCCGATTCCTGAGTGCGGAGCGGTCCCGGAGCTATCGTCCGGCTGGGACGGACGGGCGAGCCGGAACGGCTTTGGTCCCTGGTCGGCTCAGCGCGCTGCGAACCGGTCCGTCAGTGATGTGATGCCCCACGCGACAAGCCAACTTGTGCCGAGCCAGAAAGCTGCGGCGACGAGCCACCCGGTAATGGTCGGCGAGCACCAGCCCCAGCCACACAGGCCATTGTGCTGCAGCAACCCTGGAACCCCGGCACCATGGAGCATGTAGACAGACAACCATGGTGCCATCAGCAAGACACCGGCGGGGGAGTCCAGCCAGGACGGCCAGATAGTCGCAGGAAGCAACAGCAGGCCATAGCCTGCAAGAATCAACGCGAGCAGCTTCAGAGTGCGCGGCTTGAGCATCTGGGGAGGCCTCAGGCTTGAACGGAGCCGGGCCGCGAAGCGGCATCGGCTTGAATCGGCAGTACGAGACTCCCCCGTTCGGTCTCTTTATCATGGCGGTGTTGCGATACGAAGCTCTGCAGAACAGGAGGTCTCCGCGAGCACTATAACCATGGGGTGCACTTCGCGAACAGCGGGTCTTTGGCGCGTGATGTGGACTACACCCGGCACTCCTGTCTGCAGCATCCCGTGCGCCGCCAGATCCATGCCGCGCGTGCGGCCTGGCGACCAGGCTCTGATTCATCGCCAGCACGAAACGGCAGACCACGGGTCAGGCCGCTCCGACCGGCACCCGATCAGGGTGAGCCTGCGTGGCACGGACACGCAGCACGCCACGTTGGTCGACAGCAGCCCGCAAGCTCGGCACAAAAGCGTCATGCTCCCGAAGCCGACGGGAAGTCTCTCGTGGAAAGCGGGACACCACCCGTCGGGATCTAGACAACTTTTGAATCAAAGACCAGCAACTCAACGCCCGCTTGGGCAAAATTGCCCAGGTCTCCAGCTGTCGCCTGACCTGCCGCAGAGGCCAGGCCCTGCCGAAGAGCCTCGGCCGAATCAAAGCTGAGCATGGCCACCAGGTGATAGGGCGACTCCCCTTGCGGCGTACTCACGGCACCGTTGCTCACCTCGCATCGCGTGAGGCCGGGAATCGTCTTGGCCAACGGAATGTGGTTGGAGAAATAATACGTGTCGAAGGCCTTCGTATCGGCAGGCTTTTTGTAGAGCGCGACGAGTGTTGCCATAACGTTTCTCCTTGCTGTGGCGATTGACGCTTGAGCCAAGCGGCGCGCGGCATTTTCCGCGCTCGCCCGGAAGAGGGGCCAGCCAACGGTTACGGAAGCCGCTGGGTCAAGAGCATAGCCGTCGTTGGCTCGGTGTACTCCACCTTGCTGCCTTGAAACGCATCGAACAGTTCGCGGTGCGTCGCAAACGACCATGCATCACTACGTTCGTAGTAGCTGGATACCCAAGTTTGAAGATTGGCGAGCATCGCGTCCTGGGCTTCGGGACTGGCATATTTGTGCGGCTCCCACGGACGATGAAGGTTCTGCCGCAAGCATGTGTCCCTGCGGCGGTTGAGCGACGTCTCCCCCAATTTGAGTAGCACAAAGGTTTAGAGTCCGATCCCATGAACTGAGGAGATCGGACGTGAAGAAGCGTTTTTCGGAAGAGCAGATCATCGGCTTCCTGCGGGAAGCTGAGTCGGGATTGCCGGTGAAGGAGCTGTGCCGCCGGCATGGCTTCTCTGAGGCCAGCTACTACCTGTGGCGCAGCAAGTTTGGCGGTATGGCTGGCCCAGGTGCCTGCCGGTACGGTGGTGGCGATGGAAGCCTGTAGCGGCGCGCACCACTGGGCACGGCGCTGCCTGGAGTATGGGCTGCAGCCGCGGATCATCGCCGCGCAGTTCGTCACGCCGTTCCGCAAAGGCCGCAAGACCAAGAACGATCGGGCCGATGCCGAGGCCACCGCTACGGCGGCCCGGCAAGGCAACATGCGCTTGGTGCCGGTGAAGTCCGTCGACCAGCAGGTACGGTTGCCGTGGCATCGGGTGCGCGAAGGGTACAAGACCGAGTCGCTGGCGATTGGCAATCGGATCCGCGGCCTGCTGGCCGAGTTCGAGGTGATCGTCGCGCAGAGCGACGTGGCCTTGCGTCGACTTTTGGGTGACATGGATGCGCAGGTCGGCTTGCCGGTCGAGTTCAAGGAGTTGCTGCGTGATCTGGCCACACTATGGACGCCGTTGCGCACGGCCCTCGACGCGTGCGACGGCCGCATCGACGCCCACGCGCGCGAGGACGAGCGGCGTGTGCGGCTGCGCGTGATCATTGGCATCGGGCCGATTACCGCCGATGCGGCGGTGGCCACGGTCGGCAATGCACGCGAGTTCAAACAGGGCCGGCAGATGGCGGCGTGGCTGGAGCTGGTGCCGACGCAACACTCCAGCGGCGGGCATGCGCGACTGGGCGAGATCAGCTGTCGTG
>CAJDTN010000057.1_pt1 | contig 24730 bp, 12 predicted proteins | sample 7389801 | NCBI WGS metagenome assembly CAJDTN01 (sample SAMEA7055653, study PRJEB34461) | soil metagenome | biome: terrestrial ecosystem; feature: Peninsula; material: soil | place: Antarctica | collected 2016
CTGTTCATCTCGAGCGGCGCGGGCGCCAATGCCCGGCACGCGATCGGCACCGGCGTGATCGGCGGCATGTTGTTCGCCACCTTCCTCGGTGTATTGCTGATCCCGGTGTTCTACGTGGTCGTGCGGCGACTGCTCGGCGACAAACTGGATGGCGACGACGATGCGCCATCAGCGGCCCGGAATGACGACGGCATGCAGCCATTCGATTCGGATCCGCAACGCGGCGCATGATCCGCCGACGAATGCAGACAGGAGCCCGCTCGCGGGCGCGGCTCCAGGTCGGGATTCGGGATTCGGGATTTCGGATTCGAAGAGCATCGCCCGCCAGCGGGCTCCTACGTGACGACGATCCCGATCAGCGCAATCCCGTTTCGGCCCGCGCGATCACGAGCCGCTGGATCTCGCTGGTGCCTTCGTAGATCTCGGTGATCTTGGCGTCTCTAAAGTAGCGCTCCAGCGGCATCTCTTTCGAATAACCCATACCGCCGTGGATCTGCACGGCCTGGTGGCTGATCCACATCGCCGCCTCCGACGCGACGAGCTTGGCCACCGCGGCTTCGGTACCGAAACGGCCGCCACGCTTTTCCGCTTCGCTTTTGGCCCAGGCCGCGCGTAAAGTCAGCAGGGTCGCTGCATCCAGCTTGCACTTCATGTCGGCAATCTTGGATTGGGTCATCTGGAACGTGCCGATCGGCTGCCCGAACGCTTTGCGCTCACGCGACCAGTCCAGCGTCGCCTCGTAAGCCGCTCGGGCAATGCCCACCGCCTGCGAGGCAATGCCGATGCGGCCGGCGTCGAGGACGCCCATCGCGATCGAAAAACCCTTGCCCTGCGCACCCAGCAGGTTCCGCCCCGGCAGTACGTAATCGGTGAACTCGATCTCGCAGGTAGCCGAGGCGCGAATACCGAGCTTGGGCTCGGTCTTGCCCGCATGGAAACCCGCCAACTGCGTATCGATGATGAAGGCCGAAACGCCCTTGGCACCGATGCCTGGGGTGGTGATCGCAAACAACACGATGTAGCGCGCCACCGGGCCGGAGGTGATCCAGCTCTTCTTGCCGTTGATCACCCAGTCGCCATCGGCATTCTTTGTTGCGCGGGTATGCATGGCCGAGGCGTCGGAGCCGGATTGCGGCTCGGTCAGTGCATAGGCCCCGATCGCCTCGCCGGTGGCAATCGCACGCACGTAAGTCTGTTTCTGCTCTTCGTTGCCGTGTTTGAGGATGCCGTTGCAGAACAGGGAATTGTTCACGGACATGATGGTCGACGTCGCGGCATCGGCAGCGGCAATTTCGATCACCGCCAGCGAATAGGCGATCGAGTCCATGCCGGCGCCGCCGTATTCCCCCGGCACCTCGATACCCATCAGCCCGAGCTTGCCCATCTCGCGGACATTGTCCAGCGGAAACTCACCCTTCGCGTCCAGCTCGGCCGCTACCGGCACAATTCGCTTTTGCGCGAAGTCGCGGGCGATCGACTGGATCGACAGCTGGTCGTCGGTAAAGCTGAAATCCATGGAGATCTCCGGCTAAAGATGAAAGCCCACCATCTTACTCGTCTGCACGCAGCAGGCAAAAAACTCACGGCCGCCGGTCACCATGTCGTCGATGCCCGGCAACTCTTGCGCAAACTGGCCTCCCGTGACGCGCAACCCGGCCTTGACGAGGTATGCCGTCGGCAGCCCGGTGTACTGGTGCGTTGGTTCGGCGATCCCCGCCTGGTGGCCGCATCGAGTCGCGAGCCGTGCATCAGCGCGCGCAGGTAATCGGTCGTTGCGGAGCGCTCGACCTGCTGCAGGAAGGCGTGCAGGTCGGCGGGCTGCTGCGGCAGCTTGTGGTGATACCACGCGGTGGCTGCATCGCTGGCGGGTCCAGCGCATGGAAGATGCTGCTGGCATCCGGGTTGACCCGCGGGAAATCGAGGTTGATGTCGTCACTGGGAATCGTCGAAGGCTGTTGCGCCCGGCACCGGTGTCCGCGCCCGGCCGCGATGGTCCCGCTCGGTCACACCCTTGACGCCTTGCGCAGCGCGGCCTAGCCTATGCATCTTTATATCGCGATACACGGATAATCATGGATTTGGCCACCGCGTCCAGCGTGCTCCGATTGCTGGCCGACCCCACCCGGGTACGCCTGCTGGCGCTGCTCGAACGCGAAGAACTGACGGTGGCGGAACTTGCCGCCGTACTGCACTTGGCGCAACCGCGGGTGTCGACCCACTTGGCCAAATTGAAGGAAGCCGGCCTGGTACGCGACCGCCGCGCTGGCGTGTCCGCCTACTATCGCGCCAACAGCGAAAGCGATCAGGCACAGCACGATCTGCTCACCTCGCTGCGCGCCAGCATCGACGATGCGTTGCTGCGCGAGGACGCCGCGAGACTGCCTGCGGTACTGGCCAACCGCGCCCGCGAGGAAGGCTGGGCGGACACGGTTGCCGGCGACATGGAACGTCATTATTCACCCGGTCGGACCTGGGAAACCCTGGCCCGATCGCTGCTGCAACTGCTGGGAACCGGTGACGTGCTCGACATCGCTTCCGGCGACGGCATCACCGCCGAGCTGTTGGCGCCACATGCGCACTCCATCGTTTGCGTCGACTCCAGCGAGCGCGTGGTCAATGCCGCCACCGAGCGATTGAAGGCATTCGCCAATGTGCGCGTGCTCCAGGGCGACATGCACGCACTGGAGCTGGGCAGGCAACGTTTCGACCTGGTCCTGATGCTGCACGCGCTGACCTACGCCGAGCGCCCCGCACTGGCCGTGGCGGAGGCAGCACGCGTATTGCGCCCCGGCGGACGCCTCTTGGCGGTCACCCTGGGCAAGCACGACCACCGCGCCGTAGTCGAGCCGTTCGACCACCGCAACCTGGGTTTCAGCAGCGCGCAACTGGACGGACATGCGCGCAACGCCGGCCTGGAAGTCCTGAGTTGCAACCGGCTCAGCCGTGAGCGCAAGGCACCGCATTTCGAAGTGATCAGCCTGCTGGCACGCAAGCCTGCATGAACCCGAGTTTCCGTGAGAGGAAGTTGCAATGAGTACCCTGCCCTGGCTTCACCCCGATCGCGTCGACCTGCTTGAGCAGGCGCTGCACCAGCGCATCCTGATTCTCGACGGCGCCATGGGCACCATGCTGCAGGCCGAGCAACTGGACGAGCAAGGCTTTCGCGGCGAACGCTTCGAGCACGGCCATGACGGTCATGCCCATGATCATGCTGGCGAGTGCGACTTGAAGGGCAACAACGACCTGCTCTCGCTGACTCAACCGGCGATCATCCGCGGCGTGCACGACGCCTACCTGGAAGCCGGCGCCGACCTGGTCGAGACCAACACGTTCAACTCCACCCGGGTCAGCCAGGCCGATTACAAGCTGCAGCATCTGGCCAGCGAATTGAACCGCGAAGGTGCCAGGTTGGCCCGTGCCGCCTGCGATGCGATGACAGCGAAAACACCGGACCGGCCACGCTTTGTGATCGGTGTGCTCGGGCCGACCAGCCGCACCGCCTCGCTGTCCCCGGACGTCAACGACCCGGGCTTCCGCAACGTCACGTTTGAGGAACTGGTGGAGAACTACACCGAGTCGGCCAACGGCCTGATCGAGGGCGGTGCCGACGTGCTCATGGTCGAGACAATCTTCGACACGCTCAATGCCAAGGCCGCCCTGTTTGCGCTGAGCGAACTGTTCCACCAGCGCGGCGCGCGCGTGCCGGTGATGATCTCCGGCACCATCACCGACCGCTCTGGCCGCACGCTGTCCGGGCAGACCCCCGAGGCCTTTTACTACTCGGTACGCCACGCGCGACCGCTGTCGGTGGGCTTCAACTGCGCTCTCGGTGCCGAGGACCTGCGCCCGCATATCCAGACGCTCGCCGATCTCGCCGATTGTCTGGTCAGCACGCATCCCAATGCCGGCCTGCCGAACGCATTTGCCGAATACGACGAGACCCCCGAGCACATGGCCGGCGTGATCGGCGGCTTCGCCCGCGACGGCCTGCTGAATCTCGTCGGTGGCTGCTGTGGCACCACCCCGGCCCACATCAAGGCGATCGCCGAGGCGGTGCGCGAATATGCGCCGCGTGCGTTACCCACCACTATCGAAACCGAGGCCGCCTGAGATGACCCGTACCCGTCTTTCCGGCCTCGAACCGCTGGTGATTACGCCCGAGTTGTTGTTCATCAACATCGGCGAACGCACCAATGTCACCGGTTCGGCCCAATTCAAGAAACTGATCAAGGACGACCGCTATGACGAGGCGGTCGAAGTCGCCCGCCAGCAGGTGGCCAACGGCGCCCAGGTCATCGACATCAACATGGACGAGGGCCTGATCGACTCCGAAGCGGCGATGACCCGCTTCGTCAACTTGATCGCGTCCGAACCGGACATTGCCCGCGTGCCGTTCATGATCGACTCGTCCAAGTGGACGGTGATCGAGTGCGGTCTGCGCTGCCTGCAGGGCAAGGGCATCGTCAACTCGATATCGATGAAGGAAGGCGAGGAGTTGTTCCTCGAACAGGCGCGCAAGGTGCGCCAGTACGGCGCCGCCGCGGTGGTGATGGCGTTCGACGAGGAAGGCCAGGCCGGCACGGTCGAGCGCAAGGTGTCCATCTGCGCGCGGGCCTACAAGCTGCTGACTGAAACGCTGGACTTCCCCCCCGAAGACATCATCTTCGACCCCAACATCTTCGCCATCGCTACCGGCATCGAGGAGCACAACAACTACGCCGTTGCCTACATCGAGGCCACACGCGAAATCAAGCGACGTTTTCCCGATTGCCACATCTCCGGCGGCGTCTCCAACGTGTCGTTCTCGTTTCGCGGCAACAACACAGTGCGTGAGGCGATCCACTCGGTGTTCCTGTACCACGCGATCCGCGCCGGCATGGACATGGGCATCGTCAACGCTGGTTCCTTGGCGATCTACGACGAACTCGACCCCGAACTGCGCGAGCGCGTCGAGGACGTGGTACTGAACCGCCGCGAGGATGGCACCGAACGCCTGCTGGAGATCGCCGACCGCTACAAAAAGGGCAAAGGCGAAGTCGTGGTGGAGACTCTGGCCTGGCGGGAGAAAGATGTGCGAGCGCGGATCAGCCACGCCTTGGTGCACGGCATCGACCAATTCGTGGTGGCGGACACCGAAGAAGCGCGCCAGCTATCGACCCGCCCGCTCGACGTGATCGAAGGCCCGTTGATGGACGGCATGAACGTGGTCGGCGACTTGTTTGGCGCCGGCAAGATGTTCCTGCCACAGGTCGTGAAATCCGCCCGCGTGATGAAGAAGGCGGTTGCCTACCTGCTGCCGTACATCGAGGAGGAAAAGCTGCGCACCGGCGACACCGCCAAGAACAACGGCAAGATCGTGATGGCTACGGTCAAGGGCGACGTGCACGACATCGGCAAGAACATTGTCGCGGTGGTACTTCGTTGCAACAACTTCGAGGTGATCGACCTGGGCGTGATGGTGCCGGCGCAGAAGATCCTGGAAACCGCGATTGCCGAGAAGGCCGACATGATCGGCCTGTCCGGCCTGATCACGCCATCGCTGGAGGAAATGGGCAACGTCGCCAAGGAGATGCAGCGCCTGGACTTCCACATCCCGCTGCTGATCGGTGGCGCCACCACCTCGCGCGCGCACACCGCACTGAAGATCGAGCCGCACTACAAGGCCGGCACGGTCTGGGTGAAAGATGCCTCGCGCGCGGTCGGCGTGGCGCAGTCCCTGGTCAGCAAGGATCTGGTCAAGGCCTTCCTCGACAAGATTCGCGACGAGTACGCTGACGTACGCGAGCGCCACCGCAACCGTGGGCCAGGCAAGAAGCTCGTCTCGTTGGAGAAGGCGCGTGCGCAGCGCTTCCGCTGCGACTGGGCAAGCTACGACCCACCGCAACCGGCCAAGCCCGGTGTCACGGTGTTCGACGATTACGACCTGAACGTGATCCGCCGGTACGTCGACTGGACCCCGTTCTTCCAGGCCTGGGAACTGTCCGGCCACTATCCGGCCATCCTCACCGACGAGGTGGTCGGTGCCCAGGCTACTGAGCTGTTCCACGATGCGCAGGCCATGCTGGACAAGATCATCGCGGAAAAGTGGCTCACTGCCCGCGCCGTGATCGGCCTGTGGCCGGCAGCCAACGTTGGCGACGACGTGGATGTCTACACCGACACCAGCCGCACCGTACGCCTCGCCACTTTGTGCAGCCTGCGCCAGCAGGCCGACAAGCCGCCCGAACGCCCCAACCTGTGCCTGGCCGACTTCATCGCGCCGAAGGAATTCAACAAGCCCGACTGGATCGGGGGCTTCGCCGTCACCGCCGGCCTCGGTATCGAGGAGCATCTCGAGCGCTTCCTGGCCGACTACGACGATTACTCATCGATCATCCTGAAGGCGCTGGCCGACCGCCTCGCCGAGGCGTTCGCCGAGCACATGCACGAACGCGTGCGCAAGGAATTCTGGGGCTTTGTACCGGACGAGGCTCTCGACAATCAAGCCCTGATCACCGAGAAATACCGCGGCATTCGCCCTGCTCCCGGCTATCCGGCGTGCCCGGAGCACACCGAAAAGGCCACCTTGTTCAAACTGCTGGATGTCACTGCCAACACCGGCATCGAATTGACGGAAGGCTTTTCAATGTATCCCGCTGCGGCCGTTTCCGGCTGGTACTACTCGCACCCGGACAGCCAGTACTTCGTGGTTGGCCGACTCGGCAAGGAGCAGGTGGAGGATTACGCCAGGCGCAAGGGTTGGTCGCTGACCGAGACGGAACGCTGGCTCGCATCCAACCTCGACTACGAACCAGAGTGATCACCCGTCCCCGCCACGCGCGCGGTCACGCGGTGGCGTCGCCAGTCATGCTGTTCTTCTGGTGACGCAGATGCACGATCAGGTTGTAGACCGACACGAATACCGGAAAAAAATTGGACAGGATGCCGACCGAGTCGTTCTTGCCGAACACGAAATAAGCCAGCAACAGGAGACTGCCGCAAACCGACAGCCACCAGAACGCCAGCGGCATCACTACCCGTTTGTACTTGCGTGTGTAGTACAACTGCACGAACCAGCGGCTGGTGAACATCAAGGTGCCGGCAAAGCCAACCGCCTTCCACGGCGTGAGTTCGAATTGCTGCAACGCGTGAAGGATGTGGACGAACTGGCTACTGAGAAAATCCATGGCGGCATGCTTCGGCGGAGGGAAGCGGCAAGTCTAGCAAGCGCGCCCCGGCACCCGCGCCACCACTCACCCAGCCATGGCGGCCATTGACCGGCTGTGCGTCTACCCCTAAAATTGCGCGCTCATCACGGCGGGCGGTTAGCTCAGCGGTAGAGCACTGCCTTCACACGGCAGTGGTCACACGGCAGTGGTCGCAAGTTCGATCCTTGCACCGCCCACCAATGAATACCGAAACGAAGGGCCCGGTCACGCCGGGCTCTTTGTCGTCCGGGCCAGCAAGCGCCTGCTCCAGCAGGCCAACGAAAACCACAGGTCAGCGCCTGACACCGACCCGCTCTCGTTGTAGGAGCCCGCTCGCGGGCGATGCTCCTTGGCCGAAAACCGGAAGTCGGGAATCGAAAACGGCAAGAGCCCAAGGGCTATCGGCCGCGAGCGCACCTTTACGGAATCTCCTCGCCAAGCACCCGTTCCACGAGCAGCGCCACGAACGCCTCGCGCTGTTGGCGGTAGACCGGGTCGCCCGGGCCGGCCACAGCGGCCGCGTGCATCGCTTCATGCCACGCGCCCAGCACGGAATCAAATTCCCTGCCGCGCAGGTATTTGCCCGGGTCGCAGCGGGCGTGCGCATGCCTGGCCCAGAATGCCGGCTCGGCCGGCAATGCCATGAATTGTTCTTCCCAGCGCAGCTCGCCGGCGAGCGCACCGAGCGCGGTCCGTGGTGCGTCACGATCACCTTCGTACTTGTGCTGCGCCAGCCAGGTCTGAACCGCGGCGAGGGGCATCGGTCGCGCCAGCGCATAACCCTGACCGAAGTCTGCCCCCAGAATCATGGCCGCCTCGATCAAGCCAGACGATTCCAGTCCCTCGACGACCACCTCCAGCTGCAACTCGTGCCCGATCCGGATTAGCTGGCGCATGAAGCGCAAGGTGCCCAACGGATCCTTCCGAACCTGAGTCACGATCGCCTGGTCGATCTTGATGCGGTCGAACGGCCATTGCCGCAAGCGGATCAGGGAACTGTAACCAGCACCCAGATCGTCTTCGACCAGACGCAAGCCGAGCGCCTGCAGCGACTGCACCCCCGGATCGCCCAGCAAGGCGGCATGCTCGGTGCCGATCGGCGATTCCAGGATCTCCAGCAGCAAAGCCTGCGCCGGGCAAGCGCTGGCCGCGATAACCGCCGCGGCCGCTTCCGCGTAGCGTGCATCCTCCAGCGCGGCAGCCGGTGCATTCACCGACATATCCAGCGTATAGCCCGCCCGCAGCAGCAATTCGCGGCAAGCAGCGGCCTGGGCCAGGCCCTGGCGAAACAGCACGATCAGATCGTCGGCACCCAGCGCCGGAAGAAACCGGGCCGGCGCCAGCAACGTACCGTCCTCGTCGCACAGTCGCGCCAGCGCCTCGAGTTCAGTGACCTGTCCGTCGGCAAGTCGCATCAGCGGCTGGTAGTGCATCTGCAATGCCTCGGTCGCGACCATCGCGCGCCAGCGCTCGCGCACGAAGAATGGCAGCAGCTCGGCGCCTTGGCGTGGCGGTGCCAGGCGCGCCAGCGCAAGATCGAGCACGGACTTGATCTGTTCCACGAACGCTTGCTGGTCTTCACTGTGGAAACCGCCCGCGTACGAGCTGTACAGCGACAGCACGACCACCGGTTTCGAGGGTGAAGGACACAGCGGAATGGCAACGCTCGAGACCACCCCGAGCCGTAGCGCGACGTCGCGCCAGCCGACCATCGCCGGATCACTGCCAAAATGTGTACAACGCTGGATCGTCGCCGTACGCCAGGCGCGCCCGCTGGGGCCACCGCCTTCCGGGTGACCTGCATCGACCCGGATCGGCAAGGCCGTGCCGGCGTTCAGTGCACGCAGATACCCGGCAAAGGCAGTTCCTGCCACCGCTTCATAGGTCATCTGGCCCGACACATCGGGACGCCCCACGGCGCAGGCACGGACCTCCTGGTGCGACTCCAGGATATCGACCACGCCCTGGATGAGTTCCAGGTAACCTTCGGCCGACCACGCCAGCGCATTCAACCTGGCCAGCAACTTCACTCGCTGGCGTTGCAAGGCACGCATACTTTCGAGCTGCCATTGCCGCTCCGCGGCGAGTCGCTGCAGCACCACCTCCAGCGCACGGCGGTCCACCTGGCCCAAGGCCGCGGCGAGCCTGTCGCGCAACTGCTCGATCGCCTCCAGCAACCAGACCTCCTCCAGGCCGCAGGCGGCGTGGAACAGGCCGGTGCGGATGGCCCGTGCGCGATGGCTGGCTTGATCCAGGTCCGCCCGGGTCAGCACTTGCACATGTTGCAGAAAATGTTCTTTGAGTATCCTGAATTCCTCCTCCGACAGCACGCCCAGCAGCCCGTCGACGCCCTCGTGCTCATACAGGGACGAGCAGTAACTTTCCATGACCGCCGGCAGGCGGGACAACCACGCCTCCTGGCATGGGCCCAACATGGCGGCAGCCTGCTCGCCATAGGGAGCCACGTTCGTATCGAGCTCGTCCGTCGCCTCGAGTGCACCGTCAGGGAGTGCCATGGCCCACCAGCGCATGCGATGCTGTTTACGCGTCTTCACCTGGTACATCGCCTGGTCGGCACGGCGCAGCAGTTGTTCGCCGCTGGCGTGGGTCGCGCTGGAGTACATGGCAATGCCCAGACTGGCACCGATCGAAAGCACCTCGTTGTCTATCGTCATCGGCCGGCGCAACGAGGCCTCGACCCGCTCCAGCAGGTCGTTCAGGTCCGCTTCGCGCTCGAAATTCTCCAGCACGAGCACGAACTCATCGCCACCCAGCCGAGCTACGTAATCGTCACCACGCAGCACTTGCCGCAGCCGATCCGCCACTTCGACCAGAATGCGGTCGCCCGCGGCATGGCCGAGGCTGTCATTGATCGGTTTCAGGTCATCCAGGTCGAGCAGACCCACGGCGAGCTGCCGGCCCCGGCGCTGCGCGCGGGCCAGTACCGAATCGAGGTAGCGATCGAGCGCACGCCGATTGGGCAGGCCGGTAAGGTCGTCGTGCAACGCCAGGTAGGTCTGCCGCTCCTGTTCCACCAGCAGGGCGTGGCGCTGTGCGTGCTGGCGCAGCGCCAGGCCGGCAGCATCGGCAATTTCGTCCAGCAAGCGGCACATCTCGTCGTCGAAGGCATCTCCCTCGACAGTGACCACGACAAACACCCCGGCGGGCACTTGCGGCAGATCGGCGGCACCGGCGGGCGAGGCAAACAACGGCCAGCAACCGACGGCGCCGGCATGCCCCAAAAACTCCTTGCGCCAGCGGCTGTCAGCCTGTGTTGTATTGCCCGGGTCGCGCCGAACCACGGGCTTCCCTTGCATGAAGGCCAGCGTCGGCGCCAGGACCACCGGGCCGTCCTCGTGCCGCGGCGGCAACGGCAGCCCGAGCATGAGCTGAGCGATGGGGCCGACCAGGGCCACCCGGCGCAGCATGCCGTGGGTGCCATCCGCGGCGAACACGTCGACCGCGGCGGCGCCGGCAATCTCGGCCAGCGCACGGGCCAGGGTCTGATAGACCGCCTCGGGATCGGGCTGTTCGAGCAAGGCCCGCTGGATCGTGCGCTGCGCATCGCGGTAGCGGCTCATCCGGTTGCTGCGTTCCAGCAACACCTGGTGATCCCAAAACCGGCTCAATTCATCGACCAGACGCTGCGCCCAATCCAGCAGTTCGGCACCCAGAGCCGGACCGCCCGTGCGGAAATAGGTTGCCAGCACCAATTGTCCGTGATCATGCGTTCTCGACGCGGCCACGGTGCAGGCGCCAAAACCGTACCGACGCGCGTCTTTTTGCCACGGTGCGAACTCCGCCGCATCCACCGACATCGCCCGCGCGCGCTCCTCGCGTAATACGATTCCAACCGGCCCGCATCCTTCCGGTTCTTGCTCGTCGACGCTCACTCGCAGCGCCGATGCGTAGCCTTCCGCAGGGCCTGCTGCGGCCAGCACGGTGACCTCGGCGTGATCCGGTTCACGCCGCCCGATCCACACCAGCGGCAAATCCATGGTGACGGCAAGGATTCGGCTGACATCGAGCAAAGCTTGCCGACGATCATGGCCTGGCGCAGTACGCAGCAAGCTCAACGTCTCCGCCACGCTTCGATAGAAGCGTTCGCGCAGCACGCCCGAGACTTGTTGCCGACCCGACATCGCCTCTCCCCAGTCAACCCCCGCTAGCGGTGGCATCTTCCGGCAGCCTTGCCGTCACCTCGTCCGATCAACATCCCGGTCATGCCTGGCATCAGCAATCCGGTGGCGATCCATGACGAACCGCCCTTCTCCGAATCCGCCACGTCACGCACAATCAGCCTACCGGAATTTTTCTCGATATACCGCTCCCGGAAACCACAACAACGCGATGAGCATCCGGTTCGCATTCAGGCAGCACCCAGCTCACGGCGCTCCTGGTGTTGCTCCTCGACCAGCGCATGCTCGACCAGCAAGGAGAAAACCAGATCGCGCTGCCGACCGTAGTCGAGATCGAATGGCCCACGCACGGCTGCATCGAGCATGGCGTCATGGCTTGCGCGCAAAGCGGCCGACACGCCGTCCGCGCTATCCAGGTAGTCGGCGGCTCCACTGCCGGCCTGCACGTGTCGGTTGCGCGACCAGGTCTCGTCGAACAGATCGACGAAGCGCTCAGCCCAGCGCAACACGGCGGCCAGCGCGCCAAGGGCGTGGCGTGGGGATGCACCCTGCCTGCCCGCGTCGAAGCTGGCCAGCCAATCCGGCAACTGTTCCGCCGACATCGGACGGGCGAGCGCAAAACCCTGGCCGAAGTCGGCACCAAGGATCGATGCGGCCTCGATCATGCCGGGCGACTCCAATCCCTCGACGACGACTTCCATCGACAAATCGTGACCGACCCGAATCAACTGGCGCAGCAGGCGCAGCGTACCCAGCGGGTCCTGCCTGGCGTGCGCGATGATGGCCTGGTCGACCTTGATGCGATCGAACGGCGACTGGCACAGGCGCGCCACCAGGCTGCGGTTGACCGTCATGTCATCTTCAAGCGCATGCCGGTCCAGCCACTTGAGCGATTGCACGCCGGTCTCGGCCATCAGTGCCCAGCAACTGGTTCCGCTGACCGGTTCGAGCGCTTCAAAGCGCAGTGACCCGACCGGACAACCACTCGCCTGCAAAACGGTGTCAACTGTCCGCGCATAGCGGGCATCGCGCAGGGCCGCCACCGGCACATTGACCGACATGCCCAGCACCAGGCCGGTGCGTGCCAGCGATTGCCGACACGCGACTGCCTGGATTACGCCATCGCGGAACAGTCGCATCAGTCCCGCGGCGCCCAGCGCCGGCAGAAAGCTGGCAGGCAGCAGCAGGCTCCCCAGATCGTCGCGCAATCGCGCCAGCGCCTCGAACCCGGCGACCTCGCCGCCAGCGAGCCGAATCAGCGGCTGGTAATGCATGCGCAGCGCGCCGCCGGCGAGCACGGCGCGCCAGCGCTTTCGCACGTAGGCCGGCAACAGCGCCGCGAGTTGGCGGCGCGGCGCCATGCGCAGCAAGGCGTGCTCCAGCACTGCCTTGACCTGCACGATGAATGACTGCTGGCTTTCGCTGCGAAACCCGCCGGCGAACGGACTGTACAAGGCGAGTATCGCCACCGGTCTGCACGGCGGCAGGCGCAGCGCGATTGCAACCAGCGAAACGACGCCATGGCGCATGGCGGTGTCGCGCCAGAGGGCCATGGCAGGGTCGCTGCCGTAGTGCGCACTGCGCTCGACTCCCCCGGTGATCCACGCGCGCCTGACCGGCTCGTCGCCTGGCGTGTGCTCCAGATCGATCCGCACCGGCGGCGCCACGCCACGGTTGGTGATCCGCAGAAATTCGGCGGGGACCGCACCCACTACCAGCTCGTAGACCATTTCGCCGGAGTCATCTGGACGGCCCGCGGCGCAGACGATGATCTCCTCGTGCGCCGCCAGCACCGTCACCACGTTCTCGAGCAATTCCAGATAATCGTGAGCCTCCCAGGCGACGGTATGAATCCGGGCCAGGGTTGCACCGCGTCGACGCTGCAGGTCGCGCATGCTTTCGAGTTGCCATTGTTGCTCCATGCCGAGGCGCTGCAGCACGATCGCCAATGCGTTCTGATGTGCACGCGAAGCATGCCCCAGAGTGCTGGCAAGTATCCCGCGCAAGTGCTCGAACGCATCCGGCAACCATGCTTCCTCCAATCCGCAAGCGGCCTGACAAACGCCCGCCTTGACCGCCCCGACGCGCTGGTCCTCCAGCTCGAGAGCGGGATACAACAAGGTATGCAACTGGCGTGACAGGCGTGCCTTGAATGCATCCAGTGCATAGGATGGAAAGCTGTCGAGCAGACCGGCGATACCCGCATGAGCCTGGATTGCGCTGCAGAAGCGCTCCACTACCATCGGCAACTGCTGTTGCCATGCCTCGACACACGGCCGCAGCCATGCGGCAGCCCGCTCGCTGTGGGGCGCGGCATCGTTGGCTTCGCCGGGTGACGCCAATTCGGCATCGTCCTCCGTCCGCGCCAGTGCCCACCAGCTCGAACGCTGCTGTTTGTGCGTCTTGACCTGATACATCGCCTGGTCGGCAAGCCGCAGCAAATGCTCGCCGCTGGCCTGGGCGTGGGTCGGGTACAACGCGACGCCGAGACTGACGGTGATATAGATATTCGACCCGCCGATCGCGATCGGCCGCTGCAACGACTGCCACAATCGCTCTAGCAAGCCAGCCAGGTCATTCTCGCTGGCGAGATCCTCGAACACCAGCACGAACTCGTCGCCACCGACACGTGCCACCGAATCCTCGGAGCGCAAGGCCTCGTGCAGGCGGCGCGCGACCTCGATCAGCACGCGATCACCTGCCGCATGGCCGTGGCGATCGTTGATCGGCTTGAGATCGTCCAGATCGAGCATGCCGACCGCGACCAGGTGCTGATGCCGCGCGGCACGAGCGAGTGCGCGCTCAAGGTGGTAATCGAGCGCGCGGCGATTAGGAAGATCGGTCAGGGCGTCGTGCAGCGCGAGATAGGTTTGGCGCTCCTGTTCCTGAAACAGCGCCTGACGGTGGTTGTACTGGCGTAGCGCCAGGCCCACGGTGTCGGAAATTTCATCCAGTAGCCGCCGCATGTCGGCATCGAACGCGTCAACCTCCGCGGCAGCCAGCAGCAGCACGGCTACGACACGACGCTCCGTCTCAGCTTCACTCGACAACTCGGAGAAGATCGGCCAGCAACCGATCGCGGCCATGTCCGCCAGCGATTCACCGTGCTGGACCGTCGACACGTCCGGATGCACCGAAGGCCGCAATCGTACGACCGGCTCGCCGTCCATGAAGGCCTGCGTGGGCGCCGGAGCCGGCGAGTCCTGAGTATGCATCGGTGGCTCGGGCAGGATCCCGATGGCATCGGCAATCCGGCCGGCCCCCACCACCCGTCGCAAGATCTCGCCTTCGGGCACATAGATGACGACGGCGCTCGCGGCAGCGTCCTTGACCAGAGTATTGGCCAGCGTCGTGTAGATGGCGGCGGGCTCGGGATGGGCCAGCAGTTCGCGCTGGATCGTGCGGTGCGCATCACGATAACGGCTCAGGCGCAGATTTCGTTCGAGCTGTGCCTGGTCGTCCCAGAAGCGGGCCAGTTCGTCGGCCAATCGCTGCGCCCAGTCGAGCAGTTCGTCGGTGAGCGCAGGGCCGCCGGCGCGCGAATACGCGGCCAGCGCAAGCTGACCACCGTCGGCCGTTCCCGATGCCGCCACGATGAGTGAGTCGAGGCCATGGCGCCGGGCCGCCTCGCGCCAATCTGGATACGCGGCGGAGTCGCTCGCAGCGAGCTGCGGGCGACCTTCGCGCAAGGCCACGCCTGCCGGGCCACGCCCACCCGGTTCACGCGGGTCGTCACTGATTTGCAGCGCGGCGACGTACTCTGCCGCGGCGCCGGCCGCCACCAGATCGAGCGAGGACTGCCCCAGCTCGCGCCGGCCGATCCATACCAAGGGCAGATCCATGGTGCTGGCGAGCGTCGTGGCGACCTCGAACATGGCCTGCCGGCGATCGTAGTCCGCCGCGGGATGCAACAAGGTCAGCGTCTCCGCCACGCTCTGGTAGAAGCGCTCGCGAAGTTCGCCGTGTTGCTTTCCAGGTCCCTCCGTCCCCATGCCCGATCCCTTCCCAGAACACCCGATCCCGATAACCCGATAGTCCAAACCGTTGCTGAAGAATGGACTGCGCCCAGACTTCTGGATGCCGGCCCAGACTGCGCCACCGCCCAAGGCGGGGCTCGCACTGAATTATTAAGCAAGTTTCAGGCCATCGCTGACGCGTCGCCACAAACCCAGTCAGCACGGGCTGCGGGTGTGTTTCCATGCACCTCGCCCGCCAAAATACAACCGAAGTCCATGCCTTTTGGGTCACAGTCTGGCCGGCGATCGCCGTCACCCACTGTTGCAGGAGCGGGCCCGTTCGCTCAGCAACTCTTGCTCCCGGTGATTGCAAGCCAGGGCTGCCGCCCGCTCGAATTCCCGGCGTGCGTCCTCGCCGCGGCCAAGTCGGGCCAGCAGATCTCCGCGCACAGCGGGCAGCAGATGGTAGCGCCTCAAGCTCGATTCGTCGGCCAGCGCGTCGACCAGCGCCAGACCGTCCGCCGCACCCGTGGCCATGCTTACGGCCACGGCGCGGTTAATCTCCACGACCGACGAATGCATCACTTGCGCCAAAGCCGCGTACAACTTGGCGATACGCGACCAATCGGTATCCGTCGGCGTCGACGCACGCGCGTGGCAGACGGCAATCGCTGCTTGCAAGGCACCGGCCAAGCTCGCCACCCGGCTTGCGAGCTCGTTCCAGCGCAGCCAGCCCACGCGCGATCAGCAGGCGGTCCCACAGCGCCCGATCCTGGTCGGGCAGCAGGATCGGATCGCCGCGCGCGTTGGCACGTGCCCTGGCCCGCGACGCCGGGATCTCCATCAGCGCGACCGGGCCATGTACCTCGCTCTTGCCCAGCTTCAAGCCGGCCAGCACCCGGCCCAGGCACCGCGGGTCCTCGCACAAACCGGGCCGCATCCAGTCGTCGCCAACGGTGGCCGCGTAGCCCTCGTTGAAGATCAGACAAATCACTCCGAGCACCGCTGCCAGGCGCTCAGCCAGCTCGCCGCCCCGTGGCACTTCACAGGTGACCGCGAAATTGGCCAGATGGCGCTTGGCGCGGACGCTGCGTTGGGCGATGGTCGGCTCGGGTACCAGGAACGCGCGCGCGATCTCGTCGGTGCCCAGGCCGCCGAGCAGGCGCAAGGTCAGCGCCACCCGCGCCTCCATCGACAGCAGCGGATGGCAGGCGCTGAAGATCAGCCGCAGCAGGCCGTCACCGAACGGGTCGACTTCACCTGTCACAGCCAGGAACCGGCGATCAGCTCTCTGGTTTCAGCGCACGGCCCGTCGGTTACCGTGTGCTGGCTGCCGAACGACTTCACCCGCGCACCCTTTGCGCTGGGCTGCAGTCCTTCGCCTGCCGACATCACCCCGGCCGTGACCCGTTCGTCGTTGAACTTGTCCATATCAGTCAGCAGTTTCTCTCCAGGCATGACGTCAGCCGCGGAATCGGCGGTGGCCTTGACTATCACCATGCACCGCATCGTCGTGTCTCCTGTGGTTGTGGGCAGCACCGGCAGCCGCCATTCGGCCGATATCATGCGTGCGACGAACGAGCTTGCGTCGGATCGACACGGCGGGATCGATTCGCTGCTTGCCCCGCCCGCCGCATCGCAACCGATGAGACTGACGCTGGCGACAATCGTGTTCCACTCGGAGACAATCCCCGCATGAGCCTTAACCCGCATCACTGTCCGTGACCGTCTCCGCGCCAACCGTCGCTGCCGACCCGATCGAACCCGGCCTGATGGTGCTGCACGGCAACCGCCTCGAAGATCTGCGCGACCTGCTGGCCGCCTGGCTGGCGCGCGCACCGCTGCAACCGCTGGAAGACGAGTTGATGCTGGTGCAAAGCAACGGCATCGCGCAATGGCTGAAGCTGGCATTGGCCCGCCCGCCCGCCGACGGTGGCCTGGGCATCAGCGCGGCGATCGAGGTGCAACTGCCGGGGCGCTTCCTGTGGACGGCGTACCGCGCGGTGCTCGGGCGCGACGCGGTGGCGTCGACTTCGCCATTCGACAAGTCACGGCTGGTGTGGCGGCTGCTGCGACTGATCCCGCAACATCTGGACGACGACGGTTTCGCGCCACTACGGGATTTTCTCCGGGCCGGTACCGGCAGCCATGACCTGCTGCGGCAATACCAGCTTGCGCTGCAGGTCGCCGACCTGTTCGACCAGTATCAGGTCTATCGCGCCGACTGGCTCGACGACTGGGAACGTGGCAACGATGTGCTGCGCGACGACCTGCGCGGCAACGCCCCGTCGATCGATGCCAACCAGCGCTGGCAACCGCAGTTGTGGCGCCTGTTGCAGGCCGACGTCGGCGGCGCGGAACACGCGCGTCACCGTGCCGCCGTCCACCACGCGTTTATCGCGCGCATCGCGACGTTGACCGAAAGACCATCCCTGCTGCCGCGGCGCGTGGTGGTGTTCGGCATCTCCTCGCTGCCCCAGCAGACGCTGGAAGCACTGACCGCGATGGCGCGCTTCAGCCAGGTGCTGCTGGTGGTGGCCAACCCGTGCCGGCACTATTGGGCCGACATCATCGAGGAGCGCGAGTTGCTGCGCGCCGAACACCGGCGACAGGCCAGCAAGCCCGGCCTGCCCGCGCAACCGCGCTACGAAGATCTGCACCTGCATGCCAACCCGCTGCTGGCAGCCTGGGGCAAACAGGGCCGTGATTATATCCGCCTGCTCGACAGCTTCGACCAGCCCGACCGTTACCGTCAGAAGTTCAACGCGATCGGCCGCAGCATCGACCTGTTCCAGGATGTCGGGGGCGATGGCCTGCTGCAGCAGATCCAGCAGGCAGTGCTGGACCTGGCGCCACTGCCCGGCGAACCCGCGCAGCGCAAATCCTGGCGCAACGGCGACGCCTCGTTGCGCTTCCACGTCGCCCACAGCCCGCAACGCGAAGTGGAAGTACTGCACGACCAGTTGCTGGCCCTGTTCGAACAATCGTCACGCGACGGCCAGCCATTGGCGCCGCGCGACGTGATCGTGATGGTGCCGGACATCCAGACCTATGCGCCGCACGTACAAGCCGTGTTCGGCCGTCTGCCCGCGACCGATCCGCGCCACCTGCCATACAGCGTAGCCGATCAGTCCTCACGCACCAGTGCGCCATTGATCGTGGCGCTGGCGCAGCTGCTGACCCTGCCCGAATCGCGCTTCGCGGTGAGCGACGTGCTCGACCTGCTTGAAGTACCCGCCCTGCGCAACCGTTTCGGTATCGCCGCGGATGACCTGCCCACCTTGCGGCGCTGGATCGAAGGCGCCGGCATCCGTTGGGGCCTGGACGGCGCGCAAAAAAGCAGCCTCGACCTGCCGGCGCTGGAACAGAACAGCTGGCGCTTTGGCTTGCGCCGCATGTTGCTCGGCTACGCAGTGGGCGACGGCGAGACGCTGGATGGTATCGCACCGTATCCGGAAATCGGCGGTCTCGGCGCTGCCCTGCTCGGCCCGCTGAGCGACCTGCTCGATCAACTGGAAACGTATTGGCGGCTACTCCGTACACCCGCCACGCCCGACACCTGGGCCGAACGCCTGCACCGCCTGCTGGACCGCTTTTTCGACCACGCGGACAGCGAAGACGCCATGCGGCTGAACCGCCTGCACGACGCGCTGGACGTCTGGCTGGACGCCTGCGCCGAAGCGGCCTTCGGCGAAGCCTTGCCGCTGGCCGTGGTGCGCGAACACTGGTTGCAGGCGATCGACGAGAATCGTTTGTCGCAACGTTTCATGGGCGGCGCGGTGAGCTTCGGCACCTTGATGCCGATGCGCGCGATTCCGTTTCGCGTGGTCTGCCTGCTCGGCATGAACGACGGCGACTATCCACGCCGGCAGACCCCGCCCGACTTCGATCTGATGGCGCAAGCCGGGCACCAGCGCCCGGGCGATCGTTCGCGCCGCGAGGACGATCGCTATCTGTTCCTTGAGGCGCTGTTGTCGGCACGCGATGCGCTGCACATCAGCTGGGTTGGCCACAGCGCGCGCGACAACAGCGCATTGCCGCCGTCGGTGCTGGTCGGCCAGTTGCGCGACTATCTCGCGGCCGGCTGGCATCTCGCCGGCGAAGCCGCAGACGCGCCGGACGCCGGCAAGCATCTGCTGGCTGCGCTCACCACCGAGTATCCGCTGCAACCGTTCAGCCGTCGCTACTTCGAGGCCGGCCACGACCCGCGCGTGTTCACCTACGCCCGCGAGTGGCAACAGGCGCATCGCATCGATGTCGCTCAGCCAGATACCGGCGAACTCCCGCCGTGGGTGCCGGACACGGCGCTGAGCCTGGGCCAGTTGCAGCGCTTCCTGGCCAAACCCGTGGCGTATTTCTTCAATCAGCGCTTGAAGGTCTACTTCACGGAAACGGCCGACGACGCGCTGGACGAGGAGCCATTCGGTCTCGACGGCCTGCAGCACTACGACGCCATTCGCCGCGTGCTGCAGGCGGTGTTGGAAGCCGATCCAGACATTCCGCCGGATCACGTCGCGGCGACCGCCGTACGCCGGCTCGGGGAGGAAGGCACCCTGCCACCAGGTGGCTTCGGCGCCACGTTGCAGGAAAGCATCGCCGCCCAGGCGTGCCGACTGGCCGGGCTGTGGCAGGCCGCCTGCCAGCGCTGGCAACCACACCAGGAGAAATTCGAGCTGCGCCACGCGCATGACGACTTGCTGCTGGAAGACTGGCTGACCGACCTGCGGCATGACGCAAACGGCCAATACCGGCGACTGGAACTGGTCAACGGCAACTTGCTGGACAAAAACGGTGTGCTGCGCTTCGACAAACTCACCCAGGCCTGGGTCACCCATCTTGCGGCCAACGCCAACGGGCTGCCGCTGCAGACACAGCTGATCGGCATCGACTCCCAGCCCGCCTTCGCTGCGCTGCCGCGCGAGCAGGCTTCGATGCTGCTCGATGCGCTGCTCGACGCGCTGCGCCAGAGCATGCAGTCGCCGTTGCCGATCGCACGCAAGACCGCCTTCGCCTGGTTGAGAGCAGCCGGCGCCGACAAGGACCCGGTCAGGGCTGCCGCGCTGTGTTACGAAGGCAGCGATTTCGGCGGCGCCATCGGAGAGCGCGTCCAGGACGCCTGCCTCGCGCGGGCGTGGCCCGGGTTCAACGACATGCATGCCGCCGGTTTCGAGACCTGGCTGTCCCTGTACGAACCGCTGATCAAGGCCGTGCTGAGCGTTGGAGACGGTACATGACCGCCGTCGCCACCCTGCATCCGCTGAGCATGCCGCTGCAAGGCGTCGGCCTGATCGAGGCCAGTGCCGGCACCGGCAAGACCTGGACGATCGCCGCGTTGTACTTGCGTCTGGTGCTGGGCCACTACGAGCAAGGCCAGCCGTTGCTGCCACCGCAGATCCTGGTGCTGACCTTCACCAAAGCCGCCACCGCCGAGCTGCGCGAGCGCATCCGCGTGCGGCTGGCCGAGGCGGCCGAAGCCTTTCGCGGTCACCTGGTGCCGGACGAGTATCTGCAAACCCTGATCGACGACGACCCTGGCGACGATGCCCGCGCCGTCGCAGCGCGCCAACTGGAGCTGGCGGCGCAATGGATGGACGAGGCCGCCGTGCACACTATCCACGGCTGGAGCCAGCGCATGCTGGGCCAGCATGCTTTCGACAGCGGCCATCCGCTCGCGCAGGAAGTCAGCAGCGACGAAAGCGAACTGCTCGGCGAAGCGGTCCGCGACTATTGGCGCCAGTTCTTCTTCGGGCTCGACCAAGCCGACGCCCGCCAAATCAGCTTGCTGTGGGCCAGCCCGCAGGTACTGCAGAACGAGCTGGCGCCGCTATTGCGGCACGCCAGTGAACAACTGCGCATGGACGGCCAGCCACTGCCGCAGACCGACGACATCGCCGTCACGCTGAGACAGCAACTCACACCCGTGCGCGCCGCCGAGGCCGCAGCAGGGCAGCGCTGGCGCGAACACTCGGCGGTGCTGGCCACGATGCTGCGCGAAGCAGTGCAGGCCAAGGTGCTGAGCGGAACCAGCTACAAGACGGACAAACTCGACAGCGATCTTGCCGCACTCGACGCCTGGGCCGAAGGCGGGGCGCGGCCGGATCGCGCGGTGCTCGAACGCGCCAGCCAGGCCAAGCTCGACAAGTCCACCAACAAAAACCAGACGACCCCAGTCGACCCGACCTTTGCCCTGATCGGCGCGCTGGTGGCGGCGATCGACGACGCTCCGTCGCTGCGCCCGCTGATTCTCGCCCATGCCTTGCCGTGGATCGCCGCCCGGCTGGAAGCGGCCAAGCAACGACTGGCCCAGATGGGCTACGACGACATGCTCAAACGGCTCGATCAGGCGCTGCACTCGGCCAGCGGCGAACGCCTGGCACAGACCATCGCCAGCCAGTATCCGGTGGCGCTGATCGACGAATTCCAGGACACCGACCCGCTGCAGTGGCGGATCTTCCAGCGCATCTACGCCGAGCGCGCGGACACCGGCCTGCTGTTGATCGGCGACCCCAAGCAGGCAATCTACGGCTTCCGCGGCGCCGACATCCACACCTACCTGCGCGCCCGCCGCTGTGCCGCGACGCCGACCTGGACCCTGGACACCAACTACCGCTCGACCCAGGCGCTGGTTGGCGCCGTGAACCACGTCTTCGGCCACGCCGAGCGACACCCTGAAGGCGCGTTCGCGTTCGGCAAGGGAGAGAACGCGCTACCGTTCCTGCCGGTCGACGCGCACGGCTGCAGCGAACGGCTACTGTTGGACGGCGAACCGCTGCCAGCGCTGCAGCTGGCACGCGCGGCTGAGCTCGAACCGGTCAGCAAAGGTAGCTACCAGTCGCAGATGGCCGGACATGCCGCAGCCTGGCTGGTGACCCTGCTCGATGCCGCGCAGCGCGACGCGTGTGGCTTCGCCAGCGCCGACGGCGGCTTCCGGCCGCTGGAATCCGGCGATGTAGCGATCCTGGTGCGCAGCGGTACCGAGGCGGCCTGCATGCGCCAGGCGCTGCGCTCGCGCGGACTGGCCAGCGTGTACCTGTCCGACCGCGATTCCGTGTACGCCTCGCCCGAGGCCAGTGACTTGCTGTGGTGGCTGCATGCCTGCGCCGAACCCGGCTCCGAGCGCGCGCTGCGAGCCGCCCTGGCCACCGCGACCCTGGGCCAGGACTATGCCGCAATCGACCGCCTCAATCGCGACGAACATTATTGGGAATCGATGGGCGAGCGCTTCCGCCAATTGCACGAGCTCTGGTTGAAGCACGGCGTGCTGACCCTGCTGCACGAACTACTGCACCGGTTCGACCTGTCAGCGCAACTGCTGGCTCGCGACCACGGCGAGCGCGCGCTGACCAACCTGCTGCATCTGGCTGAACTGCTGCAACAAGCTGCCGCCACGCTGGACGGAGAGCACGCACTGCTGCGCCATCTCGCCACCCAGATCGCCCAGGCCAACGAACCGAAGTCCGAACCGGCGGACGAAAAAATCGTGCGACTGGAAAGCGAGGCGGCACTGATCCAGGTGATCACGATCCACAAATCCAAGGGGCTGGAATATCCGCTGGTGCTGCTGCCCTTCGTCTGCGCAATGCGCGAGACGAAGCTCAGCGACCGCGTCGTAGTACATGACGAAGATGGCAACGCGACGCTCGACCTGTGCGCCTCCGATGAAGCGCGCCAACACGCCGACCGCGAGCGGCTGCAGGAGGATCTGCGCCTGCTCTACGTGGCAATGACGCGGGCGGTGCACGCTTGCTGGCTGGGCATCGCTGATCTCAAGGATGGCCAGAAGAAAACTTCCGGATTGCACAAATCCGCGTTCGGTTATGTGCTCAACGGCGACAATGCGTTTGACGCGGGCGAGCTGTCCGCGCAACTCCAGACGCTGAGCGACGGTCATCCAGACATCCATACCTTCACCCTGCCTGCGGAACCCGCGCAGGCGCGCCATCAACCAGTTGCGGAGCTGCCTTCCCCGAAAGCGGCGCGCAGCTACCAAGGCGCGCCGATCGAGCCGTGGTGGATCGCCAGCTACAGCGCACTACGCGTGGCCAGCGACGACGTTGCACCGCGGCACAGCGCACCGGAGACCGCCCGGCAGGACGTGCTGGCCGAGGGCCTCGCGCTGGATAACCGCGATGATCCAGCAGCGACCGCGGCGGTCGCAGGTATCCACGGTTTCCCGCGCGGGGCCGAACCTGGCACGTTCCTGCACGGTCTGCTGGAGTGGGCCGCCAAGGAAGGTTTTGTCGCCACCGTCGAGGCGCCAGAAGCGCTGCAAAGCCTGATCGCCCGTCGCTGCCAGCGCCGCGGCTGGCAGGCATTTGCCGAGACGCTGGCGGCATGGCTGCCCGCGTTTCTATGCACGCCACTGGCACTGCCCGACGGTAGCCATACCAGTCTCGCTGACGCCGATGCCTGCCGCGCTGAACTGGAATTCTGGTTCGAGGCAAAACGCGTCGATACCGTGACGCTGGATCGGCTGGTGACCACGCAGACACTCGATGGACGGCCGCGCCCCGCGCTGCTCGCCGACCGCCTGAACGGCATGCTGAAAGGCTTCATCGACCTGGTGGTGGAACACGCCGGCCGTTTCTACATTGTCGACTACAAGTCCAACTGGCTGGGTCCGGACGAGCGCGCCTACACGGCCGAGGCGATGGACTCCTCGGTGCGGCACAGCCGCTACGACCTGCAATACGCGATCTACACACTGGCCCTGCACCGCCAGTTGCGTGCGCGCCAGCCCGGCTATGACTACGAGCGGCACATCGGTGGCGTGCTCTACCTCTACCTGCGTGGCGTCGACGGGAAAGGGCACGGAGTGCATCGCGAACGCCTGCCCTTCGGGCTGGTCGATGCGATGGACCGCTTGTTCGCCGAGGGAGGGTTGTCCGATGCCGCATGAAGTCCTGTTCGACATGCTGGCCCGCGATGTGGAACAGCACCGCCTGCGCTCGCTGGACGTGGCATGGGCGCGCTTTCTGGCCGAGCGCGACCCGCACGCCGTGCCGTCGCTGCTGTGGCTGGCCGCCCTGCTCAGCCGGCAACTCGCCGACGGCCACCTGTGCCTCGACCTGGGTGATCTCCCCGTACTTGCCGACGAACAAGCCTGGTCGCCGGCATGGCGCAAGCTGTTGCATGCGTTCGACGACCGACGCGACGAGCTGTCGGCCTCGCGGTTGGTCGCCAACGGTCGCACCGGCACGCCGACCGCCGCGCCACTGGTGCTCGATGGTGCTCGGTTGTACTTGCGTCGCTACTGGAACCACGAGCGCCAGGTGGCGGTCGCCATCCGCGAACGCCTGGAGCAGCACCAGGCAGTACCTGATCAGCTCACTGACGAGCTGGTGCGTCTGTTCCCTGCCACGACCGATGGGCAACCCGACTGGCCCAGGATTGCCTGCGCACTGGCCGCGCGCGGCGCGTTCACGGTCATCACCGGCGGCCCCGGCAC
>CAJDTN010000043.1_pt1 | contig 24357 bp, 17 predicted proteins | sample 7389801 | NCBI WGS metagenome assembly CAJDTN01 (sample SAMEA7055653, study PRJEB34461) | soil metagenome | biome: terrestrial ecosystem; feature: Peninsula; material: soil | place: Antarctica | collected 2016
TTACCCTGGCTCGCCACTGCAAGTGGCCCGGTTGCTGCGCCCCGGCGACAGCGCCCAGCTGTGCGAACTGCACACGGAAGAGGCCAGCAAGCTGCGCGACCTGTTCCGCGGCAACCCGCAAGTACACGTGCATCAGCGCGACGGCTACGAGGCGCTGATGGCGCTGTTGCCGCCCAAGGAAAAGCGCGGTGTAGTGCTGATCGACCCACCGTACGAGGCGCAGGATGCCGAGTACAAGTTGATCGAACAGGCGCTGAAATCCGCTCTGCAGCGCTGGCCCAGCGGCATCTATGCGGTGTGGTATCCGATCAAGTTGCGCAGCCAGGTGCAGCCGTTCCTGCGCCGACTGCAGCACGGCGCCGCCAAGCGCATCCTGCGCGCGGAGCTGCTGGTGCATCCAGATGACTCGTCGCTGCGCCTCAACGGCTCGGGCATGGTGATCCTCAACGCGCCGTGGAACCTCGATGACATCCTGCGCGAGCCGCTGCGCGCGCTGGCCACTCTGCTCTCGCGGGATCAACCGGCCACATGGAAGCTGGACTGGCTGCTGGACGAGGCCCACAGCCAGCTGAACACGCCCAGCCCGTTGCCCGCCTCGCGACTACCGCACACGCCGAACCGCCGCTAAGCTGAACCCATTCGCCCGCGTCCGACCAGGAGCCAACAACATGCGCAACCGTCCCGTCTCGCTGCTGATCCGGCTCGCCTTGCCCGCCGCCCTGCTCATGTTGGCGGCCTGCGCACCGGCACCCCTCTACAAAACCAGCGTCAGTACCGTGATCGCCACGCCCGCGCAAGTGGCGCAGACACCCGAGCGCTACAGCGGCAACGAAGTGGTGTGGGGCGGTCGCATCGTGCACGTAGGCAACTTCCCCGACCACAGCGAAATCGAGTTGCTCGGTTATCCGCTGGACTCCTCGCAGCGTCCGCGGGCCAACGACAGCGGCGGTGGCCGTTTCATCGCCGTGCTGCGCGGCTATGTCGAGCCGCTGGACTACCCGGCCGGCGCCCTGATGACGGTCGACGGCAAGCTCAACGGTACCCGCGCCGGCAAGGTCGGCGAGGCCGATTACCTGTTCCCGCTGGTTGACGTGAGGCAATCGCATGTCTGGACGTCGGAGGAAATGGGCAAAGGCCGCAACAATGTCCGCTTCGGTGTCGGCGTCGGCGTGGGTATCCATTGAGCACTCGTACGCCGGTCCCCGCGGCCAGTAGAATGCGCGGCTGAATCCCGAGGACCCAGGCTGCATGTCATCCGCTCACGCCAGCCCGATCAAGGCGATCCTGCTCGCCCTCGGCGCCAACTTCTCCATTTTCGTGGCCAAGCTGTTCGCCGCCATCATCACCGGCTCCGGCGCGATGATGGCCGAGGCCGTGCACTCGCTGGCCGATTGCGGCAACCAGGGTCTGCTCCTGCTCGGCATTCGCCAGGCCAAGCGGCCACCTTCGGACGAATTTCCACTCGGCTGGGGTCGAGCGTTGTATTTCTGGTCGTTCCTCGTCGCCATCCTGTTGTTCAGCGTGGGTGGCATGTTCTCGGTCTACGAGGGCGTGCACAAGTTCAGCCACCCCGAGCCGTTGAAGTGGCCCTGGCTGGCGCTGGGCGTACTCATGTTCGGGATCGTGGTCGAAGGCATCTCGCTGCACGGCTGCCTGCGCGAGGTGAACAAGGCGCGTGGCAAGCAGAACCTGTGGACCTGGTTCCGTCAGACCCGCTCCAGCGAACTGCTGGTGATCTTCGGCGAAGACCTGGCCGCCCTCGTCGGCCTGTGCCTGGCCATGATCGCCGTCGGCGCCACCATGCTCACCGGCAACCTGATGTTCGACGCCGCCGGCACCATCGCGATTGGCGTTTTGCTGATTGTGGTGGCCGTGCTGGTGGCGATCGAAGTGAAGGCCCTGCTGATCGGCCAAGGCGTCGAAGAGGTAGCCGAGGTGCTTAACCTGATCACCTTGCAGATGGGCCCGGACGTGATGGTGGCGGTGAAGGCGCGCATGCAAGCCACAGCCAGCGACCAGCAACTGATCGCCGCGATCAACATCGTGGAGGCCGCCATGAAGGCCGAGTTCAAAGACGTGCGCTGGAGCTTCTTCGAGCCCGACAACGCGGACTGACGGCGCCCGGCACGCGAAGCCCTGGGCGCCGATGCATCGGCATGCCCAAGCTACAATGGTCTACGTCATCCCGCCGACTGCCACCCATGCCGATTCGCAACCCGCTTCAGGAACAACTGCTCAAGGCCGGCCTGGTCAACAAGGCGAAGGCCGCGCAGGCCGCCCGCGAACAGGCGAAAAGACACAAGGGCAAGGGGCCGGCGGCGCCGAGTCCCGAACAGCTTGAAGCGAAGCGCCTGCACGAGGAGAAAGTCGAACGCGATCGCGCGCTGGCAGCGCAGCACAATGCACAGGCGCGGGTGAGCGAGGCACGTGCGCAGATCCATCAGATTGTCGAAGCGCACAAGGTGAAGCGCGAGGGCGAGATCGCCTACCGCTTCACCGACGGCTCCGCCATCAAGGACGTGCTGGTGAACGAGGCGCTGCGCGCGCAGCTGGCCCGCGGCAGCCTGGTCATCGTGCGTCACGACCAGGGCTACGAGTTGCTGCTGCGCGGTGCCGCGGACAAGGTCTATGAACGCGACGCGACGATGATCGTGCTCGACCATGGTGGCGGTGAAACTGCCAGCACCGATTCTGACGACGATTATTACAAGCAGTTCGAAGTGCCGGACGATCTGATCTGGTAGCAGATCAGCGCTTCGATTCAAGCAAATCCCAACCGTTGCCGTACAGATCCTCGAACACCGCCACCGTGCCATAGGCTTCATGCCGTGGTTCCTCGCGGAAGTGCACGCCGGCGGCGCGCATGCGCTGCCAGTCGCGCTGGAAGTCGTCGGTGTTGAGCAACAGGAACACACGGCCACCGGTCTGGTTGCCGATCCGCGAGACCTGCTCGTCACCGTTGGCCTTGGCCAGCAGCAGGCGTGTTTCGCGTGAGCCCGGCGGCGCCAGCAACACCCAGCGCTTGTCGCTGCCCAGGTCGGTGTCTTCGACCAGTTCGAAACCAAGCGCGCGGGTGTACCAGGCGATTGCCTCGTCGTAGTCGGCCACCAGCAACGCCAGCGCGCCCAGATGCTGTTTCATCGCCTGCCCTTCAGAGTGGGGAGTGGGCCGAGCGCAGCTTGCGCTTTCTTCGACAGCTTCACACGCACCGTGGCGTAGGCGTCCCGCAACATCACCTCAAGCTCGGCGGTGATGAAGCGTAGCGGTTCGGTGACCGAGATCCAGCGCGCCCGCGCCAGATAGGGTGCGGGGATGACACCGGCCTGGTCGGTGAGTTCGAGGAAGCGCTCGTCCGCCACCTTTAACGCCAACCAGCCACCATCGCGACTGTCCAGGTGCGTCATCACGAACATCTTGTCGCTGACGCTGAACACCAGGTTGTCACCCCACTTGATGTCACGCGTCAGTCCGGGCCAGTTGCCGCAACGCGCCTCCAACTGTACGCCGGTGATGCCTCTGGACTGCTTGCCGGTCATCTCATGCTCCAGCGGGATTCTGGGCATTGTGAGGTCTTCCTGCGCATCTGTCTGTCCGGGACGTCTCATGCCGTACCGCATCAAAATGTACGCGTCATGACGCCAATCCAGCCTGAGCATCCAATGAATTAACGGAAAAGCGGCATTGCACTATCATGCTGCAGTGCACACAATACGCAAAAGTACGGAACTGCCATGATTCCCACGATCGACTTCTCCGCCCCGACTCGTTACGCCTCGCTGCCCGCGCCTGTCGGCGAACGCTTCGCGCCACGAGCGACGCCCAAGCCACAGGGCGAGTCGGTGCGTACCCACGACGGGCGCGAGCTGCTGCTGCGGGAGATCACACCAGCCGACATGACCGCGATGCAGCGATGCTTCAGCCGACTGTCGCCGAACGAGATCCGCCGCCGCTTTCTGCATGCCATGTCGGAACTGCCGCTGCCGATGGCGCAGAAGCTGTGCCAGATCGACCCGACACGCGAAACCGCGTATGCGCTGATGGACGAGTCGACCCGGCCTGCGGAAATGCGCGGGGTCGGGCGCATCTACGTGGACGAGGCGACCGATACCGCCGAGTTCTCGGTACTGGTGGAGCACGCCTGGAGCCGTATCGGCCTGGGTGTCCTGCTGATGCAACGGCTGGTCGATGACTGCCGCCGTCGCGGGCTGTACGAACTGTGGGGCTACGTATTGCTGGAAAACCGGCCGATGCTGCAGTTGTGCCGCGAACTGGGCTTCTCTCGGCGGATGATGCCAGACGAACCGGGCACCGCGCTTATCACGCTGAAGCTCTGAATCGCGCCCTGCCCGCCGCTTGCGGGGAGCAGGCGCACTCGCGCATCGCGTTACACTTGTCCGCTTTCTTCGGCGCGGCACCTCTGCAGCGCCCCGCACGCGCGTCCCTATGCCCCGCCTGATCAAACACCCTCCACTGCCGACCACCCCCAGGCAACGCCGCTACTGGGCATCGCCGCACGGTTCCGCGCGAGCATTGCTGCTTGCCGAAGCAGCGCGCACGCACCCGGGCCTGCTGGTGGTGGTGGCTCGCGACACCCAGCGCGCGCAGGCGCTGGAATCCGCGCTGGCGATCTTCGCCGGCGACCTGCCGGTGCTGCAATTCCCGGACTGGGAGACGCTGCCCTACGACGCGTTCAGCCCACACCCGGAAATCGTCTCGCAACGCATCGCCACGCTGTACCAGTTGCCGGGCGTCAAGCGCGGCGTGCTGGTCGTGCCGATCGCCACCCTGATGCAACGGATCGCGCCGCACTCCCACATCACCGGCTCCGGCCTGATGCTGGCAAAGGGCCAGAAACTCGACCTCGCCAGCGAGCAGCGGCGACTGGAAACATCCGGCTACCGCCACGTGCCGCAGGTGGCCGAACCGGGCGACTTCGCCGTGCGCGGCGCCCTGCTCGACATCTTCCCGACGGGCACGGCCGAACCGTACCGCATCGAGTTGCTCGACGACGAGGTCGATTCGATCCGCAGTTTCGACCCGGAAACCCAGCGCTCGCAACAGCAGGTGGAAAGCGTCGAGCTGCTGCCGGCACGTGAGTTCCCGCTTACCGACGAGGCCGCCAAGACCTTCCGCAGCAACCTGCGCGAACGTTTCCCGATCGACGTGCGCCGCTGCCCGCTATACCAGGATATGAAGCAAGGCGTCACTCCCGGCGGGATCGAGTACTACCTGCCGCTGTTCTTCGAGCACACCGCCACGTTGTTCGACTACCTCGCCGACGACGCGCTGTTCGTGCTCGGCGAAGGTGCCAGCGCGGCAGCCGACCAGTTCTGGACGCAAACCGCCGAACGCTACGACCAGCGAGCCCATGACATCGAGCGCCCGGTACTGCCGCCGGCCGAACTCTATCTTCCGCCGGAGAAACTGCGCGAACAACTCAACCAGCGCCTGCGCGTGGAGATGGTCGACGCCAGCCACGAGCACGCCATCGACAGCGGCACCCAACCGGCCCCGGAACTGCCGCTCAACCGCAAGGGCGAGGAGCCGGGTACGTCGCTCAGGCACTTTCTATCCAGCTACCCCGGCCGCGTGCTGATCGCCGCCGACTCGGCCGGCCGACGGGAGGCGCTGATCGAGACCCTGGCGGCGATCGGGCTGAAACCACAAAACATCGAGGGCTGGCCCGACTTCCTGCTCTCCCTGCAGGCTGGGGAAGGAGCCAGGTTCGCCATCACCGTCGCCGGACTGGAACAAGGCTTCGCACTGACCAAACCCGCCATCACCGTGCTGACCGAGCGCGAGCTGTATGGCGAACGGGTGCGCAACGAACGCGATCGCAGGCGTCGGCGCGGCACCGCACGCGATCCCGAAGCGATCATCCGCGACCTCACCGAACTCACCCCCGGTGCCCCCATCGTGCACGTCGATCACGGCGTGGGCCGCTACCAGGGCCTGGTCTCGATGGACGTCGGCGGCATGACCGGCGAGTTCCTCACGATCGAATACGCCAGGGGCGACAAGCTCTACGTGCCGGTGTCACAACTCGGCCTGGTCAGCCGCTACTCCGGCACCGCGCCGGAACTGGCGCCGCTGCACTCGCTGGGCGGCGACGCCTGGGAGCGCGCGCGTCGAAAAGCCGCGGAGAAGGTGCGCGATGTCGCGGCCGAACTGCTGGCGATCTATGCGCAGCGGGAGGCACGTGGCGGCGAACCGCTGGCGATCGATCGGCAACTGGTGGAAGAGTTCGGCAGCACCTTTCCGTTCGAGGAAACCCCGGACCAGGAAACCGCGATCGAGGCCGTGCTGGACGATCTGGCCGCACCACGAGCGATGGACCGGGTGATCTGCGGCGATGTCGGCTTCGGCAAGACCGAGGTCGCGTTGCGCGCCGCGTTCGCCACCGCCACCGCGGGCAAGCAGGTTGCCGTGCTGGTGCCGACTACCCTGCTCGCCCAGCAGCACTACCACAACTTTGTCGACCGCTTCGCCGACTGGCCGGTGCGGGTGGACGTGCTGTCACGCTTTCGCTCCGGCAAGGAAGTGAGCGAAACGCTGAAACGCCTGGCTGACGGCCAGATCGACGTGATCGTGGGCACCCACAAGCTGCTGCAATCGGACATCAAGTTCAAGAACCTGGGCCTGGTCATCGTCGACGAAGAACAACGCTTCGGCGTGCGCCAGAAGGAACAGCTGAAGAAGTTGCGCGCCGAGGTCGACCTGTTGACCTTGACCGCCACGCCGATCCCGCGCACCTTGAACATGGCGATGTCCGGCCTGCGCGACCTGTCGCTGATCGCTACCCCGCCGGCACATCGCTCCGCCGTGCGCACGTTTATCTCGACGTGGGACCCGGCGACGATCCGCGAGGCGCTGCAACGCGAATTGTCACGCGGTGGCCAGGTGTACTTCCTGCACAACGAGGTGCAGAGCATCGAACGCGTCGTGCGCGAGCTGGAAGAGCTGGTGCCCGAGGCGCGCATCCGCATTGCCCACGGCCAGATGCCCGAGCGCGCACTGGAAAGCGTGATGGCGGACTTCCATCGTCAACGCTTCAACGTGCTGGTGTGCACCACGATCATCGAAACCGGCATCGACATCCCCACCGCCAACACCATCATCATCGACCGCGCCGACCATTTCGGACTGGCCCAACTGCATCAGCTGCGGGGACGCGTGGGCCGCTCCCACCACCGTGCGTATGCCTACCTGGTAGTGCCGGATCGCAAATCAATCACCGCCGACGCACAAAAGCGCCTCGAAGCGCTTGCCTCGCTGGAGGAACTGGGCGCCGGTTTTACCCTGGCCACCCACGATCTGGAAATCCGCGGCGCCGGCGAGCTGCTCGGCGATGAGCAGTCCGGCCAGATCCAGGAGATCGGCTTCGGCCTGTACACGGAGCTGCTCGATCGCGCGGTGCGCGCGTTGAAATCGGGCAAGGTGCCGGACTTCGACTTGACCTCCGAGCACGAGACCGAAGTCGAACTGCACCTGCCTGCACTGATTCCCGACGACTACCTCGGTGACGTGCATACCCGCCTGACCTTGTACAAGCGCATCGCCAGCGCACGCGACGAAGACGAGCTGCGCGAGCTCCAGGTGGAAATGATCGACCGCTTCGGCCTGCTGCCCGAACCCGCCAGACAGCTGTTCGCCGTGGCCGGCCTGAAACTGATGGCCACGCCGCTGGGTATCCGCAAACTCGACGTCGGCGCCAACGGCGGACGCATCACGTTCCGCGAGAAGCCGGATGTGGACCCGCGGGCGATCATCAAACTGATCCAGAGCCAACCGCGTGTGTACAAGCTGGACGGCCAGAACAAGCTGAAGGTGATACTCGACCTGCCCGGTGCCAGCGAACGGCTGCGCAGCGCACAGGAAGTGTTGGTGCTGCTGGGCGCCCGCCGCCCGCAGTGAAGCTCTTGCCACACCAGAAACGCTGGCCGCGACCGCAGGCGTCGTTGCACCCGGGTGACGGGATGTGTCCGGTTTGGGCCATTCGGGGCGGTTTGGTGCCGGCCGCGATCCGCGCACGCCCGGACACACGCCGCTCTCCGGCCGCAGCAGCGCGCGCGCTCAGGAACCGGGCGAGCTCCGGCAACGTGGTGTCGGTCGGTGGTGTCGGTCGGTGGTGTCGGTCGTTTGAGATGGATAACCATGACGGTGCCACGGAAACGAGCGGAGAAGCAGGCCGAGACTCCCGAAACCTCAGCGGCCAGGGCTTCTGTCACCCAGGCTTCTGTGCACCCCGGGCGCACGCTCGACAGCAGTGGCACGGCCTATGCTTGACATTCCCATGACAGATTGTGCAGCTTTACATGCTGACGCCTGGCGCCACTGCGCCACACGCGCAAAAGCATGCAATGCACCGTGAAGCGGGGTGCAGGCACGCCGAGCGGCGGCAGGTGCGACGCCCGCCATGGACACCCGAGCGAACTTTGCAACACGGAGACAACCGAGTGCAGAAGCAGATCACATCGCCACCCATTCAGCGCCGCTGGCGGCGCGGATGCGGCTATGTGCTCAGCTTGTTGCTGCTCTGGTTCGGAGTGGCTCACGCCGCCGGCATGCCGCTGAATGGCGCCTGGCAGGAAGTCAGCCCGGGTGACACAGCGCAAAGCGTGCTGGAGGCATATCGGGCCGGTCGGCTCAAAAGCTTCGATCCGTCGATGCTGCAGCAGTTCCCGCGCAGCAGTCTTGGTAGCTGGGTGGTGCTTGCGGCACAACCGCCCTGGGACAATGAAGAACGCGTACTTACCGTCTACCCGGCTCCCATGAGCGCGATCAGTGTGCTCGATGACAGCCAGACCCACGTACTCGCGATGGACGATTTCAGTGCCGCCGCCCACGGCCACGGCCGGCTGGCCTGGCGTATCTCTCCGACCCAGCCCGCGTCAAAGCCGATCGTGCTACGACTGGAACCCTCAGCAACGCTGAGCGCGCCGATACGGTTCCGGATCCTGCCCTGGGCTGAATACCTGCAACGGGATGCACAGTGGCTGATGTTCGCCAGCGCCAGCTTCGCCGTGATGCTGGCGATGGTGTTGATGGCGCTGTGCTTCTCGTTGATGTTGCGCGATGTCACCTATGCCTGGTATGGCGGCTACATCATCTGTTACGCGCTGATCCAGGGTATTCAGACCGGGTTTGTGTTCCATCCATTGGGGTGGCAATGGCTGGTCGGCATGAGCTGGATGGTGGGCGCGGCCGCCGTGGCGCTATCGGTGGCGTTCGCCTCGCTGTTCATGGTGCGATTCTGCGCCCTGCAGCAGCATGCACCGCTCCTGCGGGTGCCGGTGATGGCCGTGGCCGTCGGCATGATTCAGCTGGTACTGATGCGCTGCAGCGGCGTCCCGCTGTTGGTCGAGGTGGCGCAGGCGCTACTCAACCCGCTGCTGATGATCGGCGCCCTGGTACTGCTGGTGGCTGCCATCGTGGCTGCCGTGCGCGGCTCGCGTCAGGCCTGGTTCTTTCTTGCTGGCTGGACGCCGCTGTTACTGCTCACGGCGCTGACCAGCGCTCAGGTCGGCGGCGCCCTGCCCCGACTCGACTGGCTCAACGACGTCAGCCTCGCCGCCGGTGCTTTCGAAGCGCTGGTGCTGTCGCTCGGATTGGCTGACCGTGCGCTGCAGCTGCGCCAGGACCGCGATGTCGTGCAGGGGTTGGCCGACCACGACCCGCTCACCCACGCGCTCAATCGCCGTTCCTGGGGCACACGCGCCAACGCGCTGCTGGCGGCTGGTCCCATCCGACCGATTGCCCTGCTGTTCCTCGACCTGGACCATTTCAAACTGCTGAACGACCGCCACGGCCACCACTCCGGCGATCGCGCGCTGGTCGCCGTGGCCGACACGCTCGCCGCCGAGCTGCGCCCGGGCGACCTGTTCGGGCGTTACGGTGGCGAAGAATTTGTGGCGATGCTCGATGGCATTGACGCGCAGGAAGCCGTACAGGTGGCGACACGACTTTGCCGACGGGTGCACCGGCTGGAAATTCCCGTACGCGACGAAGAGCAATTGCTCAGCATCAGTATCGGCGTAGCCATGCGCCAGCCTGGCGACAGCCTGGAGATATTGACCCAACGGGCCGACCAGGCGATGTATCGAGCCAAGTTGCATGGCCGCAATCGCGTTTACCTGGATGAAGTCGCCACCAGAGCTCCGCGTGCGGCAGCCGAGAAACACTTGCACATCGTGGAGGCTCGGCGGGATCAGCCCTGAATCGAACCGGCCGCTCGATCGGCGATCAAGTCTCGATGCGGCTACACCAGCGCGCGCGCCGCCGCGACAACGTCGGCCTCGCCCGGCAAAACCAGCAGCGCGGCGTCCGCCAGCGGGGTGAACGTGTCGGCGCCTACCACCCGCCGCAACGGCGTAGCACCGTGGCCGCCTTCGACGATCGCGGTGATCACACCTTCGCCCACGCCGGCGCTCCGACGCCCCTCGTCCAGTACCAGAATGCGTTTGGCCGTTCGTGCCTGCGCGGCGATAAAGGCATCATTGAGTGGCACCAGCCAGCGCAGATCCACGACGCGTACCTGCCAGCTCAGCGCCTGCTCGATCGTGCGCGCGGCGCGCAGCGCCATGGGCACGCCGTTGCCAAACGTGAATATCACCAGATCGTTCGCCGCCTCGCGATACAGACGCCCTTCGCCCAGCGCGATCGCCTGGCCAGGGGGCGGATAGTCGAACTGCCACTGACCGTCGCCGGCCTCGTACAAGTCCTTGGTCATGTACAGCGCGATCGGTTCGAGGAAGGCGCAGACACGGCCATCCACCTTGGCCAGCGCCATCATGGTACGCAGCATCATCGCTGCGTCGTCGCCACGGCTCGGGCAACCCACCACCAGGCCCGGTATGTCGCGCAGTGCGGTGATCGAGTTGTCGTTGTGGAAGTGGCCACCGAAACCCTTCTGGTAGCCCAGCGCGGCCACCCGCATCACCATCGGGTTGCGATACTGGCCATTGGAGAAGAACTGCAGCGAGGCCGCCTCGCCGCGGATCTGGTCGCAGGCATTGTGGAAATACGCCAGGTACTGGATCTCCGGGATCGGCAACATGCCCATGTTGGCGTAGCCCTGGGCCAGGCCCAGGATCATCGTTTCATCCAACAGCGTGTTGAACACGCGGCTGCCACGGAACGCCTTGTTCAAGCCCTTGGTGACGGTGTACACACCGCCTTTCTGGGCCACGTCCTCGCCGAACAACAGCGCCTCGGGGTACTTCGCCAGCAGGTCGTGCAAGGCGTGATTGATCTGGATGGCCAGGTGCCGTGGCGGCAGTTTCTCCGGTAATTTCGTCTCGTCGCCAAACACCGCCAGGCGCTTGTCGGCGTAGTCGGCACGTCCAGCCTCGGCCGCCACCGCTGCCGGCGTATACGGCGCCAGCGGCGCCATCACCTCCGCCAACGTGGTCAGCCGATGGCGCGCGTTGGCATCCTCCGCAGCAGCAAAGCAGCGCCGGCGCGTAGCCTCGTACAGGTTCAACACATCGTCTTGTGAGTACAGCCCCGACGTCAGGCCAATGCTGGCCGAGCGCAGCAGCGGGTCGGTCGACTCGACCGCGACAAGCTCCTCAATGCTGCGCCATTCGATCTCGAAATCGGTGCCAGCATGGCCCATCACGCGGGTGGTCCTCAGATGCAGAAAAGTCGGCCGGCGCGTCGTGCGGCAGTGCTCCACCGCGCGCTGCACCTGCGCATAACCTTCAGCCAGATCGAGCCCGTCGGCAAAGAAGTAATCCAGGTTGGCGCGATGCTGGTAATTGTTCGCGACCCAACCCGATGGCGTTTTCACCGAGATGCCGATGCCGTTGTCCTCACACACGAACAGCACCGGCGCGGGCAGCCTCTGGTATGCCGTCCATGCCGCCGTATTGAATGCGGTCTGCGCCGTGGCGTGGTTGCTGGAAGCATCGCCGAACGAACAGATCGCGATGCTGTCGGCGGGAATCGGCAGCTGGTGACCGATCCGCCGCGCCTGCTCGATCGCCACCGCCGTGCCAAGCGCCTTGGGCAGGTGCGAAGCAATCGTCGAGGTCTGCGGCAGCACCCACAGTGGTTTGCTGCCCCACACCTTGTGCCGGCCGCCGGAGGCAGGGTCGTCCTTGCTGGCGGCAAACGACAACGCCGAATCCATGACGGGATCCATCCCGGGCAGCTTGCGGAAGCGCTCGGCCATGAAGCCGCCGGAGCGGTAATGCAGGAATGCCGGGTCGGTGTGCCGGGTCAGCCGTGCCACCATCGCGTTGCCTTCGTGGCCACTGGAGCCGATCGTGTAGAACACCTTGTTCTGCAGGCGCAGCACGCGCGCCATCAGGTCGAGGTGACGCGAGATCAGCTGCGATTCGAACAGTTCGCGGAAGCCGCGAGCATCCAGTGCACTGCCCGGCAGCACCGGCTCATCGTCGCGTGGCACGGCACCCGTCTCGCCCTGCCACAACTGCACGAACTCGATAAAGTTCTGGTCGACGATCTCGGCGCGATTGAAACCTTTATGGCGGGAAGCGAGCGCAAATGGAATGGGGGTCATGGCAATGTTCGTGTCGTGTAGGTAAGTGGCCGCAATGCAGTCTTCAACGGGCTGGCAAAACGGGAAAGGTAGAAGCCGGGGCGGAGAGTGCGCGCAATGCCGTGGCGCGGCGCAGATCCTTTTCTCGCCCAAAGCTTTCGAACAGGCGAATCTGGTCGCCGATGCACGGTACCGGCACGGCCAGACCGTTCAGCCCCGCCAGTACCAACCGCCCCGGCCGCACTATCTGCCAATGGCCATCCACCTGAAGCTCGAGCGCGCCCATGACTTCCACGGGCGTGCCGGGAAAGGAGAAGCGCGCGAAATGCGAGCGGAAGCGCTGACTGTCGGCCAGCGTGGACACCGGCACGCGCCGCACGGCCCACTGCGCCATCAACGCGTCGGCATCGGCGCGTGACGTCAGCACATCGACATCGGCCACGCTGACCTGGGCGCCAAGCAGCAGCGCGGCGCTGCTGCCGATCAGGCACCAGGGCGAGGCGCAGAATACATGCAGATCGGGCACGATCTCGGTGAGGGTGGCATACAGCGCGGGCGATACGTGGCTCATACGCGCCACCGCTGCCACGCAGCGCGGTGCTGATCCCACAACTCCGCCGGCAGGTCTTGGTCATGCAAAGGCTCGATTCCCTTTACACCCTCTCCCTGACGGCAGAGGGCCGAGATGAGGGTTCGGTAAAAAGATGGGCGTCCAACGCTTCACGCTCACCCTCAACCGTCGCTGCGCGCCACCTTTTTCGAGGGGACAAGGAAAAACAAATCAGAACGCATTGATGCCGGTCAGCTCACGCCCCACCACCAGCTCGTGCACCGTTTCGGTGCCTTCATAGGTGATCACCGATTCCAGGTTCAACGCATGGCGAATCGCGCTGTGCTCGGTGGTGATGCCGGCGCCGCCGAGGATGTCGCGACACTGGCGCGCGATGTCGATCGCCATGCGACAGTTGTTCCACTTCGCCAGCGATACCTGGGTCGGCTGCATCTTGCCGGCGTCCTTCAGCCGACCGAGCTGCAGTGACAACAGCTGCGCGGTGGTGATGCGCCGGGCCATGTCGGCCAGCTTCAGCTGCACCGCCTGGTTGGAGGCGAGCGGACGGCCAAACAGGATGCGTTCGCCAGTGTAGTCGAGCACTTCCTTGAGGCAGGCCTGCGCCGCACCGATCGGACCCCAGGTAATGCCGTAACGTGCCTGGGTCAGGCAGCCGAGTGGCCCCTTCAGACCCTTCACCTTGGAGAACCGTGCGCTATCGGGTACGCGCACGTTGTCGAAAAACAGCGCGCTGGTGACCGAGGCGCGCAGGCTCATCTTCTTGTGGATTTCCTGCGCCTTGAAACCGGCCGTGTCGGTCGGCACCACGAAGCCTTGAATGCCGTCTCCGGTCTGCGCCCACACGATCGCTATGTGCGCCAGGTTGCCGTTGGTGATCCACATCTTGGCACCGTTGATGACCCAGTCGCCGCCGTCTTTTTTCGCGTTGGTTTTCATGTTGGCCGGGTCGGAGCCGCCGTGCGGTTCGGTCAGGCCGAAACAACCGATCACCTCACCGGCGGACATCCGCGGCAGGTATTGTTTCTTCTGCTCTTCGCTGCCGTAGGCGAAGATCGGGTACATGCACAACGAGCTCTGCACCGAAGCGAAGCTGCGCAGGCCCGAATCGCCACGCTCCAGCTCCTGGCAGATCAGGCCGTAGCTGACCCCGTTCATGCCGGCGCCGCCGTATTCTTCGGGAATCGTGGCACCAAGCAGGCCCAGCGCGGCGATCTCGGGAATCAATTCCGTTGGGAAGCGCGCCTGGTCGAAACAATCGCCAATGATCGGCAGGACCTTCTCGTCGACGAAGCGTCCGACGCTGTCCTGCACCATGCGCTCTTCGTCGCTGAGCAGCGAGCGGATGTCGTATAGATCGAGTGGATTCAGACGGACAGCCATGAATTCTCCGGAAAGATGATCGCTAGAACCGTTATTGTAGCGCGGCGCGTGCTCCCCCAACGGCCGACCTTGCGCCCGCACTCGCCAGAGGGAAACTCATGCTCAAAGGCGTATGGCTAGGTTTTGCGGCGTTTGCGGCGTTCGCGATCAGCGACGCATTCGTGAAATCGCTGCACGGTACGCTGCCGGCGTATGAGGCGGTGTTCTTCGGTGCCACGTTGGGACTGACCGCACTGCCTTTCATCCGCACGCGACATGACCGCTGGCGCGAACTGGTAGTAGCGCAACGCCAGGGCCTGTGGCTGGTGCGTGCGGTGGCCAGTGCCGTCGGCAGTACGGCGGCCGTCATTGCGTTCACCGCGCTGCCGATGGCCGAGGCGTTTGCGCTGATTTTCCTGCTACCGATCTTCGTCACCATCCTGTCCGTGCTGGTGCTGCGAGAACAAGTGGGCTGGCGCCGCTGGTCGGCGGTCGTCGCTGGTTTTATCGGGGTGCTCGTGGTGCTGCGGCCAGGATTCCGGGTGCTCGGCATCGGCCATCTTGCCGCGATCATCTGTGGCCTTGCCGGTGCTGTCTCGATGATCGCCCTGCGCTTGTCCGGTTCACACGAAAAGCGGGTCACGCTGTACGGTGCCGGAGTGGTCGGCTCCGCCGTACTGACCGGCGCGCTGATGCTGCCCGCTTTCGTGTGGCCCACGCCAGGACAGTGGGTGCTCCTGCTCGGATATGGCTTGCTGGCCGCCCTGGGCTCGGTGCTGTTGATGCTGGCGACGCAGAGCGCACCCGCCAATCTGGTTGCACCGACCCAGTACAGCCAAATGCTGTGGGCGGTGCTGCTGGGCTACGTCATTTTCCATGACCGACTCGAGTGGCCGATGGTCGTCGGCATCGCCATCATCCTGGGCGCCGGTTTGTTCACCTTTGTGCGCGAGGAGAGAGTCACAGCGTGGTGGAAGCGTCTGCGCTTCTTCTGACGGTCGTCAGTGACCTGCTTGGGAACCGCTTCCGCTATGCTCCAGCCGGGACTTACAAAAGTGGGCGGCATGAATCTTGTCAACACCGAAATCAGACCGCCTGCCGGCGCGCCTGAACGGGTAGACCAGCGCGAGCTGCTGCCGCAGCGGGTATACCGTTTCCGCATGCTCGGGATGGGCCTGGCCGCACTGCCGCTGGGCATGGTGATGTACGAACACCAGGCGCCCGTGGGTAGCTGGCTCTGGGGTTTGTTTACCTGCGTGTTGTGGCCCCAACTCGCCTATTGGAGGGCGCGGCGCAGCCGGAATCGATTCAACGCCGAGTTGCACAACCTGATGTTCGACTCGGCGATCGCCGGTTCGTGGGCCGCGCTGATGCATTTCGCCGTGCTGCCGGCCGTGTTGCTGACCGCCGTTGCCACCGCCGACAAGATCAACACCGGCGTGCGCGGGCTGTGGCGGCGCTCGTTGCCAGGCATGTTGCTGGCTGTGCTGGTCGCCGGGTGGCTGACCGGTTTCGCGTTCCAGCCCGAAACCAGCATGCCGGTGCTGCTGGCCTGCCTGCCGGTGATGCTGATCCACACGCTGAGCGTGAGTCTGGCCAGTTCCAGACTGGTGCGCCGGGTGCAACAGCAAAATCGCCAGCTCGACGAATTCAGCCGCCTGGATGTATTGACCGGTCTCAACAATCGTGGAGCGTGGCAAAGCCTGGCCAGCGCCCTGCTGCAGCGCCAGCACGCCAGGAGTCAGGCCGCCACCTTGATGATGATCGACGTGGACCACTTCAAGCACATCAACGACCAGCACGGCCATATCCTCGGCGACGACGTGCTGTGCAACATTGCCGCCGTCCTGCGTCGCGGCAATAGCGGTGACGCCCATATCGGTCGCTTCGGCGGAGACGAATTCGCCATCGCGCTACCCGTCGCACTGGCCGAAGCGACGGTTATTGCCGAGCGCATTCGACGTGCCGTGGAGGAGCTGAACGTGGCCCAGGCACCTGACCTGCGTTGCTCGATCAGCCTCGGCCTGGCCGAGGCCGGCGCCACCGTCGTCAACCTGCGTCAGTGGATGGAAGCAGCGGACCGCGCGCTGTACCAAGCCAAGCAGTCCGGTCGCAACAATACCGTTCGCGCCAGCCAACCGGTCTCGGCCAGCGCCTGAACCAGCCGAACGGGGGTGAACCCGCCGAAGCAGACAGAACGTCGCCGTCGATAGCGCCACTGCCCGTGGACGTCGACGAATCGACCACTGGCGCCTTCTGGTTGGCGAGCTATCCGTCGGTGGATCGAAGTCGCGGCTTTGCCTTCGAGCAACCTGCCGATGCGCCCGATCGCGCGGCACTCATGAAGCGCCTCATTCGACCCCGCTTCTCCAACGGCGGCGACGGGAGCCGCGTACCAGCATGCACAGGCCACCGTAGATCACGAACACGGGCCACCATAGCTGCCACGACAGTTGCAGCAGGAACATCAGTGCCACCATGACGACGGCCGTGGCGGTAAACAGCGAGTGCAGTACCTCGCCGTCGATCGCCCCGGTTTCCCGGTAGCGTTCCACCGCATCGAACAACGGCCACGCGGCACCGATCAGGATGAACCATGCCCACCAGTTCTCATCGTCGAACAGCGGGACATCGATGCCGAGATTGCCCAGCAGGAAAAACACACCAAAGGCGATCACCAGCAAGGCTGGCATGACGTGGTAGCGACGGCGGCGAACCGGCCTGGTATCTTCGACGGACATGATCATCACTCCCTGCGCGATGCCATCAGCATAGGTGGTGACCCGGAAGGCAGCCAGTGACAAGCGTCACTCAAGCGACCTGCGATCGAGTCACCGGTTGCTCACCCCATGCGGCACGTGCCCGGTCGCCACGTGCTTGCGTGCGGATTCCACATTGGCCAGCGAATCGTCAAAGAAGATGTCGGCGCCGAACGCTTCGAGGAACGGACCCTTGTCGCGGCCGCCGAGGAACAGTGCCTCGTCAATGCGCACACCCCAGCGACGCAGGGTGAGGATCACGCGTTTGTGGGCAGGGGCGGAGCGCGCGGTGACCAGGGCGGTGCGAATCGGCGAGTGTTCGGCCGGAAATGCGGTCTGCAAATGATGCAATGCCGTCAGAAAACCCCGAAAAGGGCCAACTGACAGTGGCTCGCCGGCATGCTCGGTCTCGCTGCGGTGGAACGCTTCGAGACCTTCCTCACGCGATACCCGCTCGCCTTCGTCGCCGAAGATCACAGCATCGCCATCAAACGCGATGCGCAACTGCTCGCTGGCACGCGGTTGGGCGACGCTGGGCAGGATGGTGGCCGCAGCCACGCCAGCCGCCAGCGCTCGACCTACATCCTCGGCGTTGGCGGACAGGAACAAATCGGCCATGAATGGCGCAATGTAGTCGGACGTTGGGGCGCCGCTGGTAAACGCGGCGCGACTGATCTCCAGCCCGTAGTGCTGGATCGCATTGAAGATGCGCAGCCCCGTATCACCCGAGTTGCGCGACAACAGGATCACTTCCACCGGTGGCACGTCGCCAGCCAGCTTGTTCAGTCCCAACAGTTTCTGTACCAGCGGAAATGCCACGCCGGGCAAGAGGATATCGTCCTCGTGTTCGATCTGAAACGAACGATAGGCATCCAGACCCTCACGCTCGAACAACGCATGGCTGTCGCCCAGGTCGAACAACGCGCGCGAGGAAATCGCCACTACCAGGCGGTTGTCGCCGACGGCGTTCGGCGCATGGGCATCAGTCACGGTTTGAGTCATGGGTAAATTGGTTCTTGCAAGTCGTGGATGAGCCTTGTGAAGGCCACCGGTGATGAACGCGAGTCGGGAGCAAGAGTGATTCTCACCCCAACCCTCTCCCCGACTGCGCCGGCGAGAGGAGACAGAAGCGGGCTTCGCCCCAAACTCCAGGCCAAGTCCGGAAAACCGAACATTGAAAACTGAAAACCAAGCGCCTACTCCGCGGCAAACTGCTCATCCAGAATCCGCTCCTCCAGATTGTGCTCCGGATCGAACAACAGTCGCACTCCCTGGTTACCGGACTGCCGGATGGCCACCGTGCGCACGTTGCGCACCTCGTGGAAATCGGCCGTGGCGCTGACCGGACGCTTGGCCGGGTCGAGTACACGCAAAATCACCTCGGTGCGATGAGGCAGGATCGCGCCGCGCCAGCGGCGTGGGCGGAACGGACTGATCGGAGTGAGTGCCAGCACGTTCGCGTCCAGCGGCAGGATCGGGCCGTGCGCGGACAGGTTGTAGGCGGTCGAGCCGGCCGGCGTGGACACCAGCACGCCGTCGCAGACCAGGGTCGTCAATTTTACCGTGCCGTTGAGCTGCACCTCAAGATGCGCCGCCTGGTTGCTCTGGCGCAACAGCGAGACTTCGTTGAAGGCGAACTGGAAATGCTCCGCACCGGCCACGTCGGTGACCGCCATCTGCAACGGAAACAAAGTAGCGGTATGCGCCCGCGCGATCCGCTCCGGCAAGTCGCCGACCCGATGCTTGTTCATCAGAAAGCCAACCCGGCCCAGTTTCATGCCGTATACCGGCAGCTCCAGCGCGCGAAACGTATGCAGGGTACGCAGCATGAAGCCGTCGCCGCCCAGCGCCACAATCAATTCGGCGTCGGCCGGCGCTACCTCACCGTAGCGATCGACCAGCTTGCGCCGCGCCTGCTGGGCAATGCTGGTGTCGCTGGCAACGAACGCGAGGCGCATGGAATTCCCAACACCTGAGGAAGGAGCGCCAAGAGTACGACAGAGCGGGCGTCTGACCCTACTCCGTGGCTCCGCGCAGGCCCGCCGCCGTCCCTGACCCCTGCGCGCAGGGGACGGAACGGTTGGGGTCCACGCCGCGAAAAACCCTCAACGGAACTCGAAAAAACTCCTCAAATCGCAAACTCCCTCAAACCGGCACCTGTGCCAGTTGCGCCAGGCGTCGGACGGCGACCGAGGCAATCGGGTAGTCCGCATTTTGGGTGAGGATCTCCGCCAGCATGCTGCGGGTATGCTGCAGCGTGGCATCGTCGCGCTGCAGCCATGCCTGCACCGGCGAGATCTCCGTACGCTCACCGGCCACGGCAAGTACCTGCAGGACCAGCGCGCGATGCTGGTGGCCGAGTTCGTCCAACAACGAACCACGCGCCTGGGCGTGCCAGTGACCTTCGACCGGCAAGGCCTCGATCTGCCCGCGCAACCATTCCAGGTCCAGTGCCTCGCCCAGTTCAAAGAACACGCGAGCCACCTTCTCTTCCGGCTGACCACTTTGTTGCGCCACTTCAACCATGTCCATGGCTGCGCGCAGAGCCGGCATGCGGGCCAGGCGCACGCTCAGCCCGGCCGGCATACCCAGGCCTTCCCATTTCTCCTGGCTGCTGGAGAAATCACCCTTGCCGGTCGGCGTGAGCACCTCGGGCAGCACATTGCGCAGGGCAGACACGCCCTCCCGGTAGCGTGCGACATTTTCGGCGATGTCGAGCGAACCACCGGGTCGGTTGAGCAACCAGCGGGTCATGTGACGCAGCAACGACCAGATCTGCTTGATCGCGTCGATCTGGGTTTCTTCGGCAATCTTGCTGTCCATCGCCTCGATCATCGACCACAACTGGCGCGCATCGAGAATCTCGCGTGCCGCAGTGTACGCCTTGGCGATCGCCGCCGGACCCTTCCCAGTGTCCTCCTGCATGCGCATCATGAAGGTGGCACCCATGCGGTTGATCGTCGAATTGGTCACCGCGGTGGCAATGATCTCGCGCTTCAGTCGATGGCGTTGCATGTGCCCGGCATACTTTTCGTGCAACGGCACCGGAAAGTAACGCACCAGCTCCTTGGACAGGTAGGGATCTTCCGGCACATCCGAATCCACCAGCTGCTGATACAGGCGCATCTTGTCGTACGACAGCAGCACGGCCAGCTCCGGCCGGGTAAGCCCGGTTCCGCGCGCCTTGCGTTCGGCCAGTTCGATGTCGGAGGGCAGGTTCTCGACCTGGCGATCCAGCGTACCTTCGGCCTCCAGCGTGCGGATGAAGTGTGCCAACGAGCCGATGCGGCCGACCGATTGCTGTTCCATCAAGGTGATCGCCTGGTTCTGGCGGTAGTTGTCCGACAGCACCAGTTCGCCGATCTCGTCGGTCATCGACGCCAACTGTGCGTTGCGCGCCTCGTCGGTCAGTTCGCCTCGCTTCACGGCATCGTTGAGCAGGATCTTGATGTTCACTTCGTGGTCGGAGGTGTCCACGCCGGCGGAGTTGTCGATGAAGTCGGTGTTCAGCAGCACGCCGTTCTGGGCCGCCTCGATGCGCCCCTTCTGGGTGAACCCCAGATTGCCACCTTCACCGACGATGCGGCAGCGCAGGTCCGCGCCGTTGATGCGCAGCGCGTTGTTGGCACGATCACCCACGTCGGCATGCGTCTCGGCCGACGACTTCACGTAGGTGCCGATGCCGCCATTCCACAACAGGTCCACCGGAGCCTTCAGAATAGCGCTCATCAGCTCGGTCGGCGCCAGGTGCTCGACGTCGCTCTTCAGGCCCAGCACCGTGCGGACCTCAGGCGAGATCGGGATCGACTTGGCGCTGCGCGGATAGACGCCACCACCGGTGGAGATCAGCGATTTGTCGTAATCATCCCAGCTCGAGCGCGGCAGCTTGAACATGCGCTGGCGCTCGACGAACGTGCGCGCCGGATCGGGAGCCGGATCCAGGAACACATGGCGGTGGTCGAATGCGGCCAGCAGGCAGATGTGCTCGGACAGCAGCATGCCGTTGCCGAACACGTCACCGGACATGTCGCCGATGCCGACGCAGGTGAAATCATGGTTCTGGGTGTCGCGGCCGATCGCGCGAAAATGGCGCTTGACCGATTCCCAGGCGCCGCGCGCAGTGATGCCCATGCCCTTGTGGTCGTAACCGTGCGAACCACCGGATGCAAACGCGTCGCCGAGCCAGTAGTTGTGCTCGATGGAAATCGCGTTGGCGATATCGGAGAACTTTGCGGTGCCCTTGTCGGCAGCCACCACCAGGTAGGGGTCGTCCGGATCGTGGCGCACCACGTCTTCGGGATGCACCACCTTGCCATCGACCAGGTTGTCGGTGATATCAAGCAGGCCGTTGATGAACATCTTGTAGCAGGCAATGCCTTCGGCCTGTACTGCATCGCGATCACCACCGGTCGGCGATTTCTTGACGAAGAAGCCGCCCTTGGAGCCGACCGGCACGATCACCGTGTTCTTCACCATCTGTGCCTTGACCAGGCCCAGCACTTCGGTGCGGAAATCCTCGCGGCGGTCGGACCAGCGCAGGCCACCACGCGCTACCGCGCCGAAGCGCAGGTGAATACCTTCCACGCGCGGGGCGCAAACCCATATCTCGCGGAACGGCACCGGCTTGGGCAGCTCGTGTACGTTGTGCGAATCGAGCTTGTAGCTGATGTACGGCCGGTACTCGCCATCCCATTGCTGGAAGAAGCCGGTGCGCAGGGTGGCGTGGATCAGACCGACGAAACTGCGCAGGATGCGATCCTCGTCAAGGCTGGCGACGTTCTCCAGCAGGACCCCAATGGCGCCCTCGACCACCTTGATCTGCTCGGCGCGGGGCCGCGACATGGCAGCACCCAGGTCGTCGATCAGGCTCGGCTGGGCGGCCTGGACGTGGGCGGGCATCAAGGTCCGCATCTCGACTGCCAGGGTGGCTCCGGCCATCTTCAGTTCCCCGGCAGACAACGATTCCCGACGTGGATCGAACTTGGCCAGGAACAACTCCACCAGCAGGCCGGCAATCGCCGGGTAGCGGTTGAGAGTTTCCTCCATGTACGACTGCGAGAACGTCGCCGCGGTCTGCAGCAGGTATTTGCTGTAGCCGCGCAACATGGCTACCTGGCGCCAGCTGAGTTTGGCACCCAGCACCAGTCGGTTGAAGCCGTCGTTCTCGGCATTGCCGCGCCAGATCTGCTCGAACGCGTCCTCGAACAGCGTGCCGACCTGCTCGACGCTGAAAGCGAGCTTGCCGACCGGCTGCACGTCGAAGTCCTGGATCGACAGTGGCACATCGCCGGAAACTTCGTAGACGTGCTCGGTGAGCACGCGCAGCCCCAGATTCTCCAACTGCGGCAATACTTCGGACAAGGAGATGTCGCCCCCCGTGCGATAGACCTTGAAGCGCAGCGTTTCCGGGTCCTGCGGCGGGTGGTAGAAGGACATGCGCAAGGCACGCTCGCCGGCCAGTTGGGACAATTGGTGGATATCCTCTGCGGCCACGGCCGGGCTCACGTCCTCGACGTAACCGGCGGGCAACGACTTCGCATAACGATTGGCCAGCACCACACCTTCGTGCTCGCCGCGCAGGCGCACCAGCGCATCGCGCACCTCGTCCTGCCAGTTGCGCACGATGGCAGCGACCCCGCGCTCGAGTTCGGCCCGGTCATAGACCGGCTGATCGCCGATCTTAGGCCGCACCACAATCGTCAGTCGTGCCAGCGCCGATTCCCCCATCTCCACCGCGGAATCGCTCTGCACCGCGTGCAGCGCCATGCCCAACAAGGACTCGATGCGCTCGCGCACCGAGGTGTTGAAGCGATCGCGTGGCACGAACACCATGCAGGTGAAGAAGCGCCCGTAGCGGTCGCGACGCACGAACAGCCGCGTGCGCGCACGTTGGCGCAATTCGAGTATGCCCATCGAGGTGTTGAACAGCTCGTCCTCGGTACCCTGCAGCAGTTCGTCACGCGGCAAGGTCTCCAGGATGTGGCGCAGCGACTTGCCGGAGTACGAATCGCGCTTGAGTCCGGAGCGCGCCATCACTGCCTCGACCCGGTGCCGCACCAACGGCACGTCCTGGGGACGGGTCATGTACGAGCTGGACGTGAACAGGCCGAGGAAACGCTGCTCGGCGACCGCCCTGCCGTCGGCGCCGAATCGCAATACGCCGATGTAATCCATGTAACCGGGACGGTGCACTTGCGAACGGGCGTTGGTCTTGGTCAGGATGATCGCGTCGGTGGCGCCGGACTGTGGCAACTCGCTGGCGGCCATCGAGCGCAGCGAGCGCGGCGCGAGCGCGAGATCGGTCTTGCGCAGGATACCCAGGCCCGACGACCCGAGCGGGCGCAGCACCCGATCGCCGTCGGCGTCGGTCACCTCATACTCGCGATAACCAAGGAAGGTGAAGTTGTCGTCTGCCAGCCAACGCATGAAATCGGATGCCTCTTCCACCGAGGCGGCATCCAGCGGCATGGATCGCTTCGGCAGGTCACCAGCGATCACCAGAGCCTTGTCGCGCATCGCAGTCCAGTCGCTCACCGCGGCGCGTACATCGTCCAGCGCAGCCTCTACCTGGACCTTGAGCTGCTCCTGCTCGGCGGCATCGGCGGCACGGTCGATCTCGAAGTGCATTACCGATTCGGCATGCCCGGCCTCATCACCCATGCTCTGGAGCGCGCCAGCGGCATCGCGCGACACCTTCAGCACCGGGTGGATCACCGCGTGGATCTGCAGATTGGCCGACACGATCATGCTGACCGTGTCGATCAGGAACGGCATGTCGTCGGTGACGATCTGCAACAGGCTGCGTCCGGCATGGATATCCGCCGGGCTCAGCACGCGCACCGCGGCCTGCCCGACCGGACGCCGCTGCATGAACTCCAGCAAGCCACCGACCAGCGCTGCCCATTGCATCGGCGTGTGCAGTTGGATGTCGCCGCCGCCTACGCGCGCAAAAAAGGCTGAGCAGAACAGCTCAGCCTGGGCCAGGCGCTGGGGCGACAAACCGCCCTTTTTCAGCTCGGCAAGCACCACTGAGGGAAGGGAGGGGTCGTTTGCCGCAAGGATCGCATTCATGGCATCTGCTGATAAGTTGGGATAAGAACGGAAAACACCTTGAAAAATCCTACGAAGGATACGCCGTGAGACCACTTGAATCCACTCGGCCC
>CAJDTN010000039.1_pt1 | contig 24068 bp, 18 predicted proteins | sample 7389801 | NCBI WGS metagenome assembly CAJDTN01 (sample SAMEA7055653, study PRJEB34461) | soil metagenome | biome: terrestrial ecosystem; feature: Peninsula; material: soil | place: Antarctica | collected 2016
TCCCCGACTCGCCATCGTTGGCGCTGGCCCGGCCGGCCTGATGGCCGCCGAGACCGCTTGCGCGGCCGGCGTCGAAGTGGATTTGTACGACGCCATGGGCTCGGCCGGTCGCAAATTTCTGTTGGCGGGCAAGGGCGGCCTCAACCTGACCCACGCGGAGGCGTCGGCGCATTTCGTCGAACGCTATGGAGCCCGCCAGGCCGAGGTCGGGCGCTGGTTGGCGGCATTTGACGCACAAGCGGTGCGCAGCTGGGCGCACGGGCTTGGCGTGGACACCTTCGTCGGCAGCTCCGGGCGGGTGTTTCCTGAGGACATGAAGGCGGCGCCGCTGCTGCGTAGCTGGGTACGGCGCCTGCGCGAATCCGGCGTGGTCTTTCACATGCGCCATCGCTGGCTGGGCTGGCAGGCGCACGACGCGTTGCATTTTGCCACGCCGAACGGCGCGCGCGCGGTGCCGGCCAATGCGGTGGTGCTCGCGCTCGGCGGTGCAAGCTGGCCGAGGCTGGGCTCCGATGGCGCCTGGGTCGTGCCGCTGGAACGTGTCGGCATCGATGTTGCACCGTTGCAGCCGGCCAACTGCGGTTTCGAGCTGGCCTGGAGTGAGCATCTGCGCAGCCGCTTCGCCGGCGCACCGCTGAAGCCGGTGGTGGCGCAGTGGACAGACCGCCGGGGCGTGGCACACCGGCGCCAGGGCGAGTTCGTGCTCAGCGAATACGGCATCGAGGGCAGCCTGGTCTATGCAATCGGCGCCGAGTTGCGGGAGCAGATTGCCGAACGCGGCGGGGCGCTGCTGACGCTGGATCTGGTGCCGGGCTACACGCAGCCCGCACTGGCCGAGCGCCTCGCGGCACCGCGTGGCAAACACAGCATCGGCGACTGGCTGCGCCGCCGGGCCGGGCTGGATGGAGCGAAAGGCGCGCTGGTGTTCGAGCTTGTCGACAAGCCCACGTTGGCCGATCCAGTGGCCCTCGCCGCGCAACTCAAAGCGTTGCCGCTGCACCTGCGCGCTCCGCGCCCGGTTGCCGAGGCGATCAGTACGGCCGGCGGTGTGCGACTTGAAGGGCTGGATGAAGATCTGATGTTGCGCGATCGGCCCGGCGTGTTCTGTGATGTTGCGCGATCGGCCCGGCGTGTTCTGTGCCGGCGAAATGCTGGATTGGGAAGCGCCCACGGGCGGCTATCTGCTGACTGCCTGCTTCGCCAGCGGCCTGTTGGCGGGGCGTGGCGCAGCGCGCTGGCTGCAACGATAGCCTGAGCGTACCGCCCGGCCAGTCAGGGAGTGCGTGGCACCAGCTTGATCTCGAACAGCTTCGGCCAATGCTTGCCGGTGACGAACAGGCGCTGGTGCTGCGCGTCCCAGGCAATGCCGTTGAGCACGTCGTTTGCCGGTACCGGCAGGGTGCTCACGTCAAACAGACCGGTCAGGTCGATCCAGCCCACGACATGGCCGGTGGTTGGGTCGATACGCGCGATGCGGTTGGTCAGCCAGATATTCGCGTAGATCTCGCCATCGACCCATTCCAGTTCATTGAGATGGATCACCGGCACGCCATCGGCCGTGACCATGAGGCTGCCGGTGGCGGTCAGCGTGTCCGGATCGAGGATGCGCAGCACAGATGAGCCGTCGCTCATGTAGATGTGCGTGCGGTCACGGGTCAGGGCCCAGCCCTCGCCGGGATAGCTGAAGGTGCGCCGCAATTTGAAGTCATCCAGACCGTAGACAAAGCCGGTTTCGCTCTGCCAGGTCAACTGGATCAGTTCGTTCTTCCAGTCGATGATGCCTTCGCCGAAATACTGCGCCGGCACATCGTGCTGCTGCAGCACCTTGCCGGTCTTCAGTTGCACCTTGCGTACGGTCGAGACGCCTTTCTCGCCGGTGCTCTCGTAAAGAAAGCCGTCCCTGTAGAACAGCCCCTCGGTGTAGGCCGCGGTGTCGTGCGGATAGACGTTCACGATCTCGTAGCCGTAGACCGGGATGGCCGCCCGGCAGGCGGTGGTGACAAGCAGCAGGGCGAGGATGGTGAAGAGGCGTCGCATGGGAGCTACCGGTGGGTGATGTGGGCGTCAGGCCAGTGCGCGCACGCGGAAGTTGCGGCCCTTGACCCGGCCGGCACGCAAGCGTTCCAACGCCTTGTTTGCCAGCGCGCGGGTAATCGCCACGTAGGCGCGGGTGGCGAACACATCGATCTTGCCGATGTCTTTCGCATCGAGCCCGGCGTCGCCGGTGAGCGCGCCGAGGATGTCGCCGGGGCGCAGCTTGTCCCGCCGACCGGCGTCGATCACCAGGGTCTTCATCGGTGCCAGATGCAGGGTCTTGCCGCGCGGCGGGGCGATCTTCAGTGGCCGCCAGGGCAGCGGCGTGCCATTCATGGCCTCAATGTTCGCCGCCTTCGGCCGCTCGCGCGGCGTGCACAACGTGATCGCCAGGCCGGATTCGCCCGCCCGACCCGTGCGGCCGATGCGGTGGGTGTGCGTCTCCGGATCGTGCGCGATGTCGTAACTGATCACCAGTGGCAGCGCAGCGATGTCGAGCCCGCGCGCGGCCACGTCGGTGGCCACCAACACCGCGCAGCTATGGTTGGCGAAGCGCACCAGCACTTCGTCGCGATCGCGCTGCTCCATGTCGCCATGCAGGGCCAGTGCGGAGAAGCCGCGACGATCGAGCTCCTGCGCCAGCGCATCCACTTCGCGCCGCATGTTGCAGAACACCAGCGCCTGCCCCAGGTGCGTGCCGACCAGCAATTGTGCCAGCGCGTCCGGCTTCTGGGTTGGCTCGACCTCGTGGAAGCACTGCTCGATTGCGGGCCGCTCGTCGGCTGGTGGGTCTATCGTCACTTCAATCGGGTCGCGCTGCACGCGCTGGCTCACCGCGCGGATCTCGTTCGGATACGTGGCCGAGAACAGCAGGGTTTGGTGGTGTTTCGCGATGCGCCCGATGATGTCGTCGATCGCTTCGGTGAAGCCCATGTCGAGCATTCGATCGGCCTCATCCAGCACCAGTACCTTGATTCCGCCGCCGTGCAGGCTTTGCCGCTTGAGGTGTTCCTGTACCCGGCCGGGCGTGCCCACCACGATGTGCGGATCATGTGTCAGCGAAGCCAGTTGCGGTCCCAGCGGCATGCCGCCGCACAGGGTCAGCAACTTTACGTTCGGGATGTTCGCGGCCAGCTTGCGGATCGCCTTGCTGACCTGGTCGGCCAACTCGCGGGTCGGACACAGCACCAGCGCCTGCAGGCGGATGCTGTCTACGTCCAGCGTTTGCAGCAGGCTCAGTCCGAACGCGGCGGTCTTGCCGCTACCGGTCTGGGCCTGCGCGATCACGTCGCGACCGTCCAGCATCGGCGGCAGGCTTTGCGCCTGCACCGGGGTCATTTCGGTGTAGCCGAGCGTCTCCACGCTAGCGAGCAGGGCGGGTTTGAGCGGGAGCGTGCTGAAGGCGATCATGTGCGCATGATCGCATGACGGGGGCCTGGCGACTTGCATCCGCGCCTCCTCTCGCCGACCCTGTACAGCCTCGCCTTGCCTCATCGAACATCCCCATGGACATCGTTTTCATCGAAGACCTGCGCATCGACGCCGTCATCGGCATCTACGACTGGGAGCGCCGCGTGCGGCAGACGCTGTCGTTCGATATCGAGATGGCGTTCGACAACACTGTGCCGGCCGCGGAGGACGATATCGAAAGGACGCTCAACTACAAGGACGTGTCGAAGCGGTTGATCGACTACGTCGGTGAGTCAAGCTTCGGCCTGGTCGAAACGCTGGCCGAGCGCTGCGCGGCGATCATCCGCGAGGAATTCGGCGTGAGCTGGGTGCGCCTGAAGCTGTCCAAACCTGGTGCGGTGCGCGGCGCGAGGGCAGTGGGCGTGTGCATCGAGCGGGGTTCGCGACCCTTGTAAAGCTGGTATCGGCGCATCGCGCACGGTTGCATAGCCAGTGCAGCGTCCCCATCCTTACAAACTGGCCGAACTTCTTTCGTGGTCCATGCTGCCCGATCCGTGCGCGCTGTCGGCAGGCTGACCCACGAGCCGACAGGAACGACTGATGCAAGCCTTGCAGGATCTGATCAACCTACCCTGGATGCGCACCGTGATAGGCGTCATCGAGCTGTTGGTACTGGCGTGGCTGGCCGGGCAGCTGGTGCAGCGCGTGCTGCTGCGGCTGATGCGCGGAATTGCGCGGCGCACGCTCACGCATTGGGACGACACCCTGGTGGGCTACGGCACTTTCCGCTGGCTTGCCCGGGCGGTGCCGGCGCTGGTGGTGCAATACGGCATCGTGCTGGTGCCCGACGTGCCGGAGAATATCGAGTTATTGCTCGGCAACCTGATGACGGCGCTGGTGGTGTTCTTCCTGGTGATGTCGATCAGTGCGGCGCTGTCGGCCAGCGAGGACATGTTCCAGCGGACGCCGCGCGGCCAGGAGCGCTCGATCAAGGGCCTGGTGCAGCTGGTCAAGATCGGCCTGTTCATCGTCGGCGGGCTGGTCATTATCGCGGCCGTCACCGGCAAGCAGGTTGGCTTGCTGCTGTCCGGCGTGGGCGCGATGTCGGCGGTGCTGATGCTGATCTTCAAGGACACCATCCTGGGTTTCGTGGCCGGCGTGCAGTTGTCCTCCAATGACATGCTGCGGGTCGGCGACTGGATCGAGATGCCGCAGTTGAATGCCGACGGCGACGTGATCGATATCGCGTTGCACACGGTGAAGGTGCGCAACTGGGACAAGACGATCACCACCATTCCCAGCTGGCGGCTGATCTCCGACTCGTACAAGAACTGGCGCGGCATGCAGGAGATCGGCGGCCGACGGATCAAGCGCGCGTTGTATATCGACGCGGCCAGCGTGCACTTCCTCGACGACGGGGAGATCCAGCGACTGTCGCGGCTGCGCCTGCTGGCCGATTACCTGCCGTCGAAGGAACGCGCCGTGAAGGATTGGAACGCGGCGCTGGGTGACGCCGCGGCGCTGCCGGGGAATCGGCGCCGTTTGACCAACCTGGGCACGTTCCGCGCTTACGTGCAGGCTTATCTGGATCAGCATCCGCAGATCCATCGCGAGCTGAGCTGCATGGTGCGCCAGCTGGCCAGCGGGCCGCAGGGTATTCCGCTGGAGCTGTACTGCTTCACCACCACGGTGAAGTGGGCCGAATATGAAGGAATCCAGTCTGATATCTTCGACCACTTGTTCGCGTCAATGTCCGAGTTCGGCCTGGCGTTGTACCAGCAGCCCTCGGGGCAGGATGTGCGGGCGGCGCTGACGGTCGAACGTCCAGCCACGCCGGCGTCGGCCGCCGGCCGGCGGGCGATTGAATTCGACGAGGCCTGAACCGGGTGGCGCGCGTCTACCTGAGTCTTGGCTCCAACCTCGAACCGCAGCGTCACCTGCCGGCGGCGCTTCGCGAACTGCGTGAGCAGTTCGGCAAGCTCAGCGTGTCACCGGCGTATCGCAGCACCGCAGTCGGCTTCAATGGCGCCGAGTTCGTCAATCTCGCCGTGGGGCTGGATACTGCGCTGTCGCCCGTAGCCCTGAACGATTGGCTGCACGCGCTGGAGGATCGCCACGGCCGCCGCCGCGACGTGCCGCGCTATTCCGATCGCACGCTCGACATCGACATCGTGTTCTACGACGACCGGGTACAAGATGGCCCCGGCCACTTGCAGATCCCGCGTAACGAACTGCAGCACGCGTTCGTGCTGCGGCCGATTGCCGATATCGCGCCGGATTTTCGCCATCCTGTCAGTGGTCAGAGCATGACCGCGTTGTGGGCGGCGTTCCCGACAGACGCCGAACCGCTGCGGCTCGAACCGCTGCCGGAGTAAACGGTACGCACTTCCACGCGCTGGCGACGGATGCTAGAAAGGACGTATTCGCGATCCACGGTTGAAAGGGGAACAGGCATGGCCGGAAAGTTTGCGCGCAGCTGGGCGTTGATGAAGGCGAGCGCGGCGGTGTTGCGCTCGGACAAGTCGTTGCTGTTGTTTCCACTGTTGTCTGGGGTGTGCACCCTGCTGGTGGCGGCGAGCTTCCTGATTCCAGTCGGGGTCATGGCAATCGGCGGCGAACATGTCGGGCAGGATTTCCAGGAGCGCATGTCGGTGGGTGCATACCTGCTGATGTTCGGCTTCTACCTGGTGCAGTACTTCGTGATCATCTTCTTCCAGACCGCGTTGACCGGCGTGGCGCTGATGCATCTGCGCGGCGAACCGACCAGCGTGCGCGTCGGCTTTGCGCTGGCCCGGGCGAAGCTGCCGCAGATCCTCGGTTACGCGCTGATCGCGGCCACCGTCGGTCTGTTGCTGCGGATGATCCAGGAGCGCCTCGGTCTGGTCGGCCGTTTCGTGGTTGGCCTGATCGGCCTGGCCTGGACCGTGGCGACTTTTCTGGTGGTGCCGGTGCTGGTCAGCAAGGATGTTGGTCCAGTCGACGCGGTCAAGCACAGCGTGGAGCTGCTCAAGCGCAGCTGGGGCGAGAACCTGATCGGCAACGGCGGCCTCGGCCTCGTGTTCGGGTTGCTGATGCTGCTGGCGGTGGTCATCGGTGGCGTGCTGGTGGGCGGTGCGGTGATGACGCATTCGATCGTGGCGATCGTGCTGGCGGTGGCGATCGTGGTGACAGGCTTCATTCTGCTCGGCCTGATCCAGTCGGCGCTGCAGGGCATTTACGCTGCCGTGCTGTATCGCTACGCCGAAGCCGGCGAAGCCAGCATCGGCTTCGACCAGGCCCTGCTGCAACAGGCTTTCGCCCCCAAGGAAAAGTAACCGCGAGCCCGGACGCACAACCGACAAGCTGGATAACACCTCGATGCCCTCCCTTGCGACCAAGGGAGGGCAGGGATGGGGGGTCCATGCTGCGAGGGAGCCACGAAAGGCAGCGTCAGTCGCGTCCTCACACTCTCACACCGACAAGGTCCTGCCGCCGTCCACCCGGATGATCTGCCCGGTGACGAACGGCGCGTCGCGCAGCAGCCACAGCACGGTGTTGGCCACGTCTTGCGGTGTGCCGGCGCGTTGCAACGGCGTGCGCGCCAGCATCGCCTGCTGGTCGTCGCAAGGTTTGCCGTCGGCGGGCCACAGCACGGCGCCGGGTGCCACGCCGTTGACCCGTACCTCGGGTGCCAGATCCAACGCCAGCGAGCGGGTCATCGCCGCCAGTGCGGCCTTGGCCATGCAGTACAACGCGTGCCCGGCCAGCGGACGCTCGGCGTAGATGTCGATCAGGTTCACGATGCCGCCGTGCGCGTCGCGCAGCGCCGGCGTCGCCGCCTGGCTCAGGAAGAACGGTGCCTGCGCATTGGGGGCGAACAGTTCGTTCCATTGCTGCGGCGTGGCGGTGCCTACGGGCGTGGGGAAGAACGCGGAGGCGTTGTTGACCAGGGCATCGAGGCGGCCGTAATGCGCCAGCAGCGCGTCGACCATCGGAGGCAAGATGTTCAGGTCGGTCAGATCGGCCGGCAGCAGCAAGGTGCTGCCAGCGCGTTGCGATTCCAGTTCATCGGCCAGCCCGCGGGCCGCGTCCGCCGACTGACGATAGTGCAGCGCCAGGTCGAATCCGGCCGCATGCAGCGTGCGCGCAATCACTGCACCGACGCGGCGGGCGGCGCCGGTGATCAGCACAACGGGTCGATCGTGGTGTGGCGTCATCGATGGCATCCTGCGGCAGCTACCCGATCAGCTTGCCGCAAAGCATGGCGTGCGTCACCCGGTGCGATTCTGCGTGGGGCAGCTTGCTGGCTCGATGAGTACTATCTCCGCTGTCGCGTCATCGCCGATTTCCTCCATCACGATCTCGCCTTCGAACATCGCGATCGCGGTGCTGGCGACTTGTCCGGTGTCGTAGTACGCATAGGCGCCGACGCCGAGCGCACCAATCACCGGCAACCAGCGCGAGGCCCCCTTGCTCAGAGTGCGCTGGGTCAGTTTGATGCCGATCTGTTTCGTGACACGCTCGAGCATGCCCCAGGACATGCGACGAAATACCAGGCGATCACCCACGCGAATCACCAAGTCGCGAAACGCCTGCGCCGCCGTGTGACGGAACAGGCACCACATCATTTGCTCGCGGCCCAGCGTGGCGTGGCGGCCGTAGGCGGCGGCGATGTCGCTCACCATCTGCGCCTGGATCTTCCAGATTGCGATCAGCTCCGGCAACAGGGTCAACCAGCCCAGCGGTCCCGGCGGCAGCGCCAGCGAGCCGGCGGTCACTGCGGCGCGCCGGGCCGCCCGGTTGGCCAGTCGGCGTGCCGCGCTGGCCGGGTCGCCGCTGCCGTCGATACCGCTGGCTGGCACGTCGCTGATGAAATCGAGGATGGCCGCCGCGATCGGTCCGTGCGTCACCGGTGCGACGACGGCGGGAACCTGCTGGCTGCGGGACTGGGTCATGCGTGACTCCGTGAAGCGGACGTGGCGCCGAAATCTCCGGCGTCATCGCAGTTTAGATATCTTCAGATTAACCCGGTGTAGGCCGCCGGACGCCGGCAGAGCTCGCGCGGCAACGAGACCTCGCCCGGTGTCCATCGCGCCCGCCCGAACGCGATCTTGCGCCGAGGTGCGTCGTGACGAACGTCAGGGTTGCGTTGAACACGACATGTTATAACATAACACCCAATCTGCCCTGCTTGTGATGGAACCCCGATGAGACTCGCCCTGCTTGGCCTGAGCCTTGCTGTGGCGTCGGCCGCGCCCACGGTTGACGCCACCGACATGATCCCCGCGCTGGCCACCAGCACTGCCGCCGCGAGCAGCGACGACGCGGCCGACGGCGACGATCGCCCGCCACGCGTTCGCGAGCTGGCTGAAGTCTCTGTTTCGGCCGTGCTGGACCAGGCGCGCAACACGTTGTCGCCGGATACCGGCAGCAGCCAGTACGCAATCGACCACCAGGCGATCGCGCGGTTGCCGCTGGGCGCCTCCACGCCGATGAACCAGGTGCTGCTGCAGGCGCCCGGCGTGGTGCAGGATTCCCACGGCGGCCTGCATGTACGTGGCGATCATGCCAATCTGCAATACCGCATCAACGGCGTGATCATTCCCGAGTCGATCGGCGGGTTCGGGCAAAGCCTCGACGCACGGGCGGTACAGACCGTGAAGTTGCTCAGCGGTGCCTTGCCGGCGCAGTACGGCCTGCGCACGGCGGCGGTGGTGGACATCACCACCGGCAACGGCCAGGACCTCGGCACGGGCGGCAGCGTGGGCGTCACTGGCGGCTCGTTCGGCATGATCCATCCGAATGCATCGGCCTGGGGCGGCGATGATCGCTGGAGCTGGTTGTTCACCGGCAACTATATGGAGAGCGATGTGGGCATCGAAAACCCCACCGCCAGCCACCAATCGAGCCACAACCACACCGACCAGGTGAAGGGTTTCGGCGACCTCAGCTTTCTGCTCGACAACGACACCCGCCTGAGCCTGCTGTTCGGCGTCGCCAACAACCGCTTCCAGATCCCGAACACGCCTGACCAGACTCCGAAGTTCAGCTATCTGGACGAGGTCGATTTCGATTCCGTCAACCTGGACGCACGCCAGCGCGAAAACACCCGCTTCGGCGTGCTGGCGCTGCAGGGCAAGTTTGGTTTCACCGACTACCAGGTATCCGTCGGCCAGCGCTACAGCAGCCTGGCCTATAGGCCGGACCGGATCGGCGAGCTGATGTTCAACGGCGTTGCATCCAGCGTGACGCGCAGCAACCGGGCCAGCACCCTGCAAGCGGACTTCGCCACCCGCCTCGGCAACCACACCCTGCGCTACGGGTTCTTCGGCAGCTTCGAGCATGCCGACAGCGGCAACGATGCCTGGGTGTTTGCGGCCGATGCGGACGGCAACCAGCTCGGCACCACCCCGATCAACATTTTCGACGACAGCCGTCTCAGTGCAAGGACCTGGTCGGCTTACGCGCAGGACGAATGGAACCTGGCCGAGCGCTGGGTCGTCAACGTCGGCCTGCGCGGCGACCGCTATCAGCTGGCGCGTCACGAAAGCCAGTTGAGTCCGCGCGTGGGTCTGGTCTGGCAGGCTGGCGACAGCACGACCGTGCACGCCGGCTACTCGCGCTACTTCACCCCGCCGGCGACCGAAATGATCGCCAGCGTGAACATCGCGAAGTTCGATGGCACCACCAATGCCGTGACCGACACTGGCAACAACACGCCGCTGGCCGAACGCTCGGACTACTTCGACGTCGGCGTCTCGCAGGATATTGGCTCCGCCTGGACAGTGGGCGTGGATGCCTACTACCGCAAGGTACGCCGCCTGCAGGATGAAGGTCAGTTTGGCGCCGCGCTGGTGTACTCCACCTTCAACTATGCCGAAGGCCGGGTGAAAGGAATCGAGTTCACCGCCCATTACGAGCAAGGGCCGCTGTCGACGTACTTCAATGTCGCGCTCGGCAAGGCGACCGGAACACGCCTCATTACCAGCCAGTACAACTTCGATCCAGACGACCTGGCCTGGTTGGAGCAGCACTGGATCTTTCTCGACCACGACCAGCAGCTGACCTCGTCGGGCGGCCTCCACTACGCGCTGAGCGACCGCACCGGCGTCGGTGCGGACTATCTGTTCGGCAGCGGTCTGCGCAAGGACGGCGCCGTGCCGAATGGCGCTTCGTTGCCGGCCTACTTCCAGCTCAATCTCCATGTCTCGCATGCTTTCGCGTTCAGCCGGGCCGGCAGACTGCACGCACAGCTGGCGGTGCTCAACGCGCTCGATCGCACCTACGAACTGCGCGATGGCAGCGGCATCGGCGTCGGCGCGCCGCAGTTTGGCCCGCGCCGCGGCGTGTACCTGAACCTGCAGAAGGACTTTTGACCTCGGGCGCCGCGTAGTGGTCGCTTGCCTCGTCGTCCGGGTTCGCGGGTGTCATCCGTTATCCTTGCGGCGCTGAACTCCAGAGCCAAGCACATGCCATCCCGTTTACCCGAGCCGAGCGCTGACGAGCGCGCCCATTCCGACCGTTTGCTGCAATTGCTGCGCGAGCAGATCGCTTCGCACGGCCCGATGCCGTTCTCGCAATACATGGAGCGTTGCCTGTATGCACCGGGGCTGGGCTACTACAGCGCCGGCCGGACCAAGTTCGGCGCGGCGGGCGATTTCATCACCGCGCCGGAGCTGGGTGAGTTGTTTGCGCGCTGCGTGGTGATGGCCGTGCAACCGGTGCTGGCGATGCTGGGCGACGCGGCAGACTTCCTCGAACTCGGTGGCGGCAGCGGCGCGTTCGCCGAGGCAGCGCTCAAGGCACTTGCTGGCGCAGATACCTTGCCGCGGGAATACCTGATCCTGGAACCCAGCGCCGACCTCCGCGAGCGCCAGCGCGAACGATTGCTGGCGAACCTGCCGGCCGAACTCAACACACGCGTGCGCTGGCTGGATCGGCCGCCGGAGCAGGACTGGCGCGGCGTGCTGTTTGCCAACGAGGTGATCGACGCGCTGCCGGCCACCCGCTTCACCATGCGTGATGGCGAAATTTACGAGGAATATGCGGCGCTGGATGGCGAAGGCCGACTGGTCCGCGTCGACCGCCCAGCCGATGCGCTGGTGGCCAGTGCCGTGCGCCATGTGGAGCGCGATCTGGGCACCGAATTCGCGAGCGGTTACCGCTCGGAAATCCTGCCGCAACTGCCGTACTGGATCCAGGCGGTGGCCGGCTCACTGACTGCCGGCGTGATGCTGTTCGTCGACTACGGTTACGTGCGCCGCGAGTTCTACCTGCCCGAGCGCGACGATGGGACCTTGATGGCGCATTACCGCCATCACGCGCATAACGATCCGTTCTACCTGCCGGGGCTGAACGATCTCACCGCCTCGGTCGATTTCACCGCGCTGGCCGAGGCCGGCAACAGCGCCGGTTTCGGCGTGGCGGCGTACATGCCGCAGGCGCAATTCCTGATCGGTGCGGGTCTGCAGCAGGTGTTCGAGCAGATGCAGCCAGAGGACGAGCGCGGCCGCTACCGGCAGGCGCAACAGGTCAAGAAGCTGATGCTGCCTGACCAGATGGGCGAACGATTCCAGGCCATGCTGCTGGCACGCGGGCTTGACGTCTTGCCGTTGCCGGCCGAATTGCTGGCCGAAGACCAGGGTGGCCGACTCTGATCGAACGCCTGCCGTTGCAGCCGTCGCAACGACTGCGCTGGCAGTCCGCCTGGGTCGTACTGGGCGCGTTGATCATGGGTTGGACGTTGTGGATGGCGTTGACGCCGGACCCGGGCATCACGCTGCCGTTTGCGTACGGCGACAAGCTGCTGCACGCGACCACCTTCACCTGCCTGATGGGCTGGTGGGGCAACGTCTATCGCGCGCGCCGCCCGCGTGGCTGGGCGGCGCTCGGTTGCCTGGCGTTCGGCATCTTCATCGAGCTCGCGCAATGGTTCGATCCACCACGCGATGCCGACGCCTTCGACGTGCTGGCCGACGGCATCGGCATTCTCATCGCTTTGCTGTTGTTGCGCACGCCACTCGGCAGGGTGCTGGCCAGCGTCGAAGGGCTGTCACTGCGCCGGGATCGACACTGATCCTGCCGAGCTGGCCGGTGCTGGCGCTGAACTGGCCGGGGCCGGCAACGGCAATGGCTCCACCTTGGTCGAATCCTCCGGCCGGCGCTTCAACTTGCCGCTCTTGAACTGCTCGCTGGCCACCTGGTAATAGGCCACCGCGTCGTCGACCAGCGACTCGTTCACCGGATGGATCGGGGTGGCATCGCCGGTGGCGTAATCGGGCTTGACCTGCTCCAGTTTGCTCTGCGGTTCAAGAATGGTCAGCACGTCATCGTGCAGGTAACCAAGCTTTTCGTAGGTCCCGGGGAACGCGTGTTCGCGCTCGGGCGGCAGCTGGAACAGGTCGTGCCCGAAAAAGCGGGTGCGGTAACTGAAATTGAGCATGCCGAGCAGGGTCGGCGGGATGTCCAGCTGGCCCATCAGCCGCTCCACGCGCTCGGGCTTGAACTGGGTCGGCGCATAGATCCACAGCGGGATGTGGTAGCGGTTGATCGGCAGGCTGGTCTTGCCGGCGCTGGAGGCGCAGTGGTCGGCGGTGATCACGAACACGGTGTTGTCAAAATACGGCTTCGCGCGCGCGCGCCGGATGAAGTCGCCGATGGCCCAGTCGGTGTAGGCCACGGCGCCGGCGCGCGAGTGGTTGGGAAACTTCACGCGGTTGTCGGGAAACGTGTACGGCCGGTGGTTGGAGGTGGTCATGACATGCAGGAAAAAGGGCTTGTCCTCGGCATGGATCTGGTCCATCTGGCCCAGCGCCAGCGTGTACAGATCCTCGTCGGCCACGCCCCACACGTTCTGGCCGTGGATGGTGGCGGTCTTCGGGATGTCGCGCCGGTCCACGTCGCGATAGCCGTTGTTGCCGAAGAAGTAGTTCATGTTGTCGAACTGGCCGTAGCCGCCGTAGACGAAGTCCGACTGGTAGCCGCGGTCGTTGAAGACGCTGGCCAGCGAGAACAGGTTCTCGTTGTTGTGTTCGCGTACCAGCGAATCGCCGGGCGTCGGCGGAACCGACAGCGCCAGCGCTTCCAGCCCGCGCACCGTACGCGTGCCATTGGCGTAGAGGTTGTCGAAGAACACGCTGTGCTCGACCAGCGAATCGAGGTACGGCGTGATGTGCTCGGTGTTGCCGAACGTACCCAGGTAGTCGCCGGACAGGCTCTCAACGCTGATCAGCACCACGTTGAGATGCTTCTCCGGGCCGACCCGGCGAATCTCGCGGGTGAGGTCGCGTGGGTCATCGCTGATGAAGGTGGCATCGGGGGTTTTCAGCAACTGACGCAGCCGTGCGTAGGCCTGGTCGTCGGGCAGCGTGCGGTAGAACTTCGCATAGTCAAGGTGGCCACTGCGGAACGCGGCGAAGAATTGATAGATGCCGTTGCCGGCCAGCTCGTTGACATAGTTGTTGTGGGTGCGCTCCTTCATGCTGCCGTTCACTGCGGCGACGGAAATCACCGTCAGGACCAGCCACACCAGCACCACCTTGCCGCGCTGCCACAGCCGGCTGCCGTCGTCGCGCGCGCGCAAGCTGCGCTTGCCAACCAGAAACACCACGAACGCCAGTACCACCAGCAGCGCAAGCCAGCGGCCGATCGGGTACGACTCACGGATGTTGCCGATCACTTCGGTGGTGTAGACCAGATAGTCCACCGCGATGAAGTTGAAGCGCACGCTGAACTCGTTCCAGAACACCAGCTCGGATGCGGCCACGAACAGCAGCCCGTAGACCAGCAACAGGCCGAAGCCATACAGCACCCATTGGCCGACGCGCGAGGTATAGGTGAACGCCGCGAACGGCAGCACGAACAGGAACGGGATGATCGCCGGCCAGGTCACCTTGAGGCTGGCGTGGTACATCAAGTGCAAGGTGCCGACGCAGAGTACGCAGGCCAGCACCACGCCGGCGGCGTAGATCAGCCAGCGCAGCAGCGGCGCCACCCGGCCGGAGCGCGTGGGCACCAGCCACAGCAACAGCACCATCGGCCACGCCAGGTAAATAAAGGTGATCAGGTCGTAACCCAGCCCCACCCCGAATGCATACAGCAGGTTCAACGGCGTGTATGCCACGTTGCCGCCGGACATGATCAACAGCACGATCCGGGTGACGAAGCTGATCGCCAGGTAGGTGATGCCCAGCCACAGCAACGGCCGGAAACGCTGGCGCAGGGGCGAGGGTGGAGTGAACAGGTTCGGCACGGGCAACTCCAGCGAAAACGATGTCAGCAGATGCCCGCAGCGGGCACGGGCTATTGCGCCTTTATACCGCGGATCAGCTTTGTGGATGGTGTGCCTTGACCGCGGCGATGGCCGCGATGCGCGCCGTCTCCATCGACTTGCCGATCGCAGGCCCGGCCAGACCGGCGGCGACAAAGGCCACCGCATCGACTGCCGCCGCGGCGGCGCGGGCCGCGCGCAGGTAGTCGGCCTGTGGGTAGGCGGCGTGTTCGTGACCCAGTCGACCGCGTTTGTCGGCGGTGCAGGCCGCCAGGAACGTGTCCAGTCGTGCCGGGCGGCGCAGGGCGTCCAGCGCGGTCAGCAGCTTCAGTACGGTAGCCGGCTTCAGCTCCAGCGCGCGGTGCGCATTCAGATGCTCGCGGCATACCAGCTCGGCCAGCGCAGCATGCTCGGTAGGCACCTTCAGTCGTGTCGCCAGCACGCGCAGCGGCGCCAAGCCGCGCTGTTCATGGCCGATGTGGCGCGGCAGCTCCTCGGTGGGCGTCAGCGCCTTGCCGAGGTCGTGGGTCAGCGCGCAGAAACCGACCAGGTCATCGCCCGGCGCCAGCTGCGCCGCCTGGTCCAGCACCAGTTCCAGATGCACGCCGCAGTCGATCTCCGGATGAAACTCGGCGCGCTGCGGCACGCCGTACAACGCGTCGATCTCGGGAAACAGCACCGCCAGCGCACCACATTCGCGCAGCACCCGCACGAACGCCGACGGCTGCTCCTCGCTCAGCGCCCTGCGCGTCTCCGCCCAGACCCGCTCCGGCACCAGGTGATCCACCTCGCCGGAGCGCACCATCTTTTGCATCAGCGCCATCGTCTCCGGCGCCACGGTGAAACCCAGCGGCGCGAAGCGCGCGGCAAACCGCGCCACGCGCAATACGCGCACCGGATCCTCGGCGAACGCCGGCGACACATGCCGCAGCACCCGCGCCTCGATGTCGCCCACGCCACCGAACGGGTCGGTCAGCGCGCCCTCCGCATCCTCGGCAATCGCGTTGATGGTGAGGTCGCGTCGCGCCAAATCCTGCTCCAGCGTCACCGTCGCGTCCGCCTGGAACACGAAGCCGTGATAGCCGTGCCCGCTCTTGCGCTCGGTCCGTGCCAGCGCGTATTCCTCGGCGGTATCCGGATGCAGAAACACAGGAAAGTCCTTGCCGACCGGCTTGTAGCCAAGCGCAAGCAAGTCCTCGGGCAAGGCACCGACCACTACGTAATCATTGTCGCCCGCCGCCCGCCCAAGCAATTTGTCGCGGACTGCGCCGCCGACTAGATAGATTTGCATGGGGGGATGATGCCATGAGGCGTGCATCGAGATGGTTCGACCTTAAGCGACGAGGTCAGCCGATGCGCTCAGGTGTCACGCTGATCAGGTTCGCGTCAGCCCTCGGGCCATGATTCCGCGTCTCAACGCAGGCAACGCCACGCGGCTTTTCGCTCGCCGACGTCCTCCCGCTTTGAGTAGCGGTCGGCGTGACTCAGGTATGAGTTTTGGGCACTTGACTTCAAATGAGTGGCACTTTAGTGTCACTTCATGCGCACAGAACTCGTCACCACGCTCAAGCGTCAGGCCACGAATCTTCTCGCGGACATTGAACGCGACAAGAAGCCTATTCTGATCACCCAACATGGCTTGCCAAGCGCCTACCTCATTGACGTAGAGAGCTATCAACTCCAACAGGAGCGCATGACCATCCTGGAGGGCATCGCTCGTGGTGAAGTCGCCGTTTCCGAGAAGCGGACACTCACCCACGCTCAAGCCGAGAAGCGCCTTGGCAAATGGCTGAAATAGTCTGGACGGAGCCGGCGATCGCCGATCTTGAGGCTGTTGCAGACTCCATCGCGCTGGAAGACTCTCCCGCTGCAAGCGCGCTTGTCCAACGCATCTTTGTTCATGTGCGCCAACTTCAAGTGCACCCTGAAAGCGGCAGTCGGCCCCGCGAGCTTGGATCTCGTACCCGTCATCGGCAGATCATCCAGCCGCCGTGCCGCATCTTCTATCGCTGCGACGGGACGCATGTGTACGTGGTACATGTCATGCGTACCGAACGCCTGCTTCGGCGCAGTGCGCTGCGGCCGAAGAGGCCTCGAACCTGACGGTTCCCGCAAGAGACTTTCCGCCAACCCCGGACGCATGGGGCTTTTGCCCTGGGCTTTCCGGCGACTGCTAGTGGTCGAGTTGTCCCAATGCTGCGTACTTCGTGTCAGTGCTGCGCGGGTTCAACGAGAGCCACACTGTATTTTTCAACCGGTCTTGTTGAGTCGATGCGGCCAATCTGGATTCGTGCACAGGCCGTGCCCGAAGGCCTCACTTGGCGGTATCGCCACCCCACAAGCCGGATCGTGGCGGAACCGGAGACCCGTTTAATACGCAAACTCCCGAAACACCGGATCCACGCTTCCGCCCCACGCCCCATGGAACAACTCCAGTTTCCGCTCAGCCGGCGTCTGGTTGGCTCCCACGATTTCCAGCAGGGGTTCGAGGAAGATGGTTTCGTCGGCGCCGTTGTCATTGAGGCGCGCGCGGCGCTTCAGGCCGTGGGCAGCGATCATCAGTGCTTGTTCGGCCAGATCACGCACGGTGCCTCCGCGGAATGGCAGTTTCAGCGCCTGCTTCGGCACCCCATCGCGCAGGGCGTGACGCTCGACGCTGCTGAAATCCTTGACCAGGTCCCAGGCTGCGTCCAGCGCTTCCTGGTCGTAGAGCAGACCGACCCAGAACGCGGGCAGTGCGCACAACCGGTTCCACGGGCCGCCGTCGGCACCGCGCATTTCCAGGTACTGCTTCAGCCGCACTTCGGGAAAGGTGGTGGTGAGGTGATCGGCAAAATCGGTCATCGTGGCGTGCTTGCCGGGCAGGGCGGGTAGTTCGCCGGCGAGGAATTTCTTGAAGTCCTGCCCGGCCAGATCGACGTACTGGCCGTTTTGCAGGCTGAAATACATCGGTACGTCGAGGATGTAGTCGATGTAGCGCTCGTAGCCGAAGCCGTCGGCAAAAACGAAATCGAGCATGCCGGTGCGATCCGGATCGGTGTCGGTCCAGATCTGCGAGCGGTAGGAGAGATAGCCGTTCGGCTTGCCTTCGGTGAATGGCGAGTCGGCGAACAGCGCGGTGGCGATCGGTTGCAGGGCCAGGCTGGTGCGGTACTTCTTGATCATGTCCGCTTCGGACGAGAAGTCCAGGTTCACCTGCACGGTGCAGGTGCGCGTCATCATGTCCAGGCCGAGCGAGCCGACCTTGGGCATGTAGTCGCGCATGATCTTGTAGCGGCCCTTCGGCATCCACGGCATTTCGTCGCGGCGCCACTTCGGCTGGAAGCCCATGCCGAGAAAGCCCAGGCCCAGATCGTCGGCCACCGAGCGCACGTCCTTCAGGTGCGAGTTCACCTCGGCGCAGGTCTGGTGGATCGTCTCCAGCATCGCGCCGGACAATTCCAGCTGGCCAGCCGGCTCCAGCGTGATCGAGGCGCCTTCGCGGGAGAGCGCCACCGGGTTCTCGCCTTCGCGGGCGACCGTCCAGTCATAGCGGGTGGCGAGGGTTTCCAGCAGGCGCTTGATGCCCCGATCGCCTTCGAACGTGGGCGGGCGCAGGTCATCGGTGCGGAAGCCGAATTTTTCGTGCTCGGTGCCGATGCGCCATGCCTCGCGCGGCTTCTCGCCGGCAGCAAGGTAATCGGCAAGTTGCTGGCGACCCGCAATCGGGGTGCTCTTGACGGCGCTGGGTATGGACACGGATGAAGCCTCGCTGGGTAGGCGAATACTATGGGGGCGGCGCAGCGCGGCGAAAAGGGGGGGCGTGGGATGCAGGGCCGGGTAACCCATTGGAGCAGCACACGGTTGCTGGCGATCTGAGCTGGATCAGGTGCCGCCAGTTCAGTGTGTCGCAGCGACTGATGCGCAGATCAGACGGGCGACCAAGGCAGGGGGAAGCTTGGCGCGGCTGCCGATCTGCGCCAGCGTGTGCTTGGGCATGTTTGGATGTTTGAGCTGATTCCGGCTCATGCGCTGATCCGAGGCACACGGATCGGCACCATGGTTTAGCAAGAGTCGTGCAACTGGCGCGTCGCCGTCGATGGTGGCCATGGTCAACGCGTCGGCCTCCTTGGGTGCATGGCTCTGGACGATGCTGGCGTGATGGCGCAGCAAGACGTTCAAGGTGGCTACGTCGCCGCATTCGGTGGCGACGATCAGCGCCGGGCCCGTGGATTGACCCCGATTGCGCACCAGACCTCTCGCCATCAGGCCCTTGACCGCGACCGGTCCACCGAATCGGGCATCGTGTTGCATGGCATCGACGGTCTGGCCGAAAAACTCGGGCTTGAACGGTGGTATCCAGCCCTTGGCGTCGACGGCAGCGCCGTCGACGAGCAATCCATCCACGACGGTGGCCTGGCCAGTCCAGACGGCGGTAAGCATCGCAAGTTGGCGCCAGCGCGTTGCGTCGGCCGGTGGCATGGCGTGCAATTGTTGGCGTACCTCGGGCAGTTTGCCGTCGATGGCGTCGAGCATCAGCGTGGCGACCGTGGGCGGGGCGTCATAGGCGCCCTTCGACCAGAGGTCCCGGATGAGCGGTGTGGATTGACGGCAAATCTCGCGCTGTGGCGGCGTCTTGTTGCTGGCGTCGATAGCCTGTCCGGTCAGCCCCAAGCTCAGTGCCATTGCCGTGATACGCAGGAACATGAGGGCCCGCTCCATGACTGATCGCGCGATTGGAACGCCGGGAGCAGGTCAGCGGCAAGTGCCGCAAGCAAAGAGGCCGGCAATATGCTGGCCTGCGATGTTTTAGTGGAGCCTGATTTGGCGTCGAAACTCAGTTGTCAGAGCCCCTCTCCCGTCGGGAGAGGGGTTGGGGAGAGGGTACGGGCGGAGCGCAAGTCAGCAGCGTGCAAGATTGCGATTGCGCGCTTCGCCCGTACCCTCATCCGGCGCTCCGCGCCACCTTCTCCCGACGGGAGAAGGGCAATCCACGCGGAGCCCTGATGCAGAGTGGAATCAGCTCTTCCGATTCCCGATTTCCCAATCCCGATTCCCCGCTTCTCAGCGCTTCATCGAATTGAAGAACTCATCGTTCGACTTGGTGTTCTTCATCTTGTCGAGCATGAACTCCATTGCCGACAACTCGTCCATCGGGTGCAGCAATTTGCGCAGGATCCAGATCTTGGCCAGCATGTCCGGCTCGATCAGCAGGTCCTCGCGGCGGGTGCCGGAGCGGTTGATGTCGATGGCCGGGAAGACGCGTTTTTCGGAGATGCGCCGGGACAGGTGTACTTCCATGTTGCCGGTGCCCTTGAACTCCTCGTAGATCACCTCGTCCATCTTGGAACCGGTGTCGGTCAGCGCGGTGGCGATGATGGTCAGGCTGCCGCCTTCCTCGAGGTTGCGCGCGGCGCCGAAGAAGCGCTTCGGGCGCTGCAAGGCGTTCGCGTCGACGCCGCCGGTGAGCACCTTGCCGGAGCTGGGTACCACGGTGTTGTAGGCGCGCGCCAGGCGGGTGATCGAGTCGAGCAGGATCACCACGTCCTTCTTGTGCTCGACCAGGCGCTTGGCCCGCTCGATCACCATTTCAGCGACCTGCACGTGGCGCACGGCGGGTTCGTCGAAGGTGGAGCTGATCACTTCGGCACGCACGGTGCGGGCGATTTCAGTCACCTCTTCTGGGCGCTCATCTACCAGCAGGATCATCACGTGCGCTTCGGGATGGTTGTAGGTGATCGCCTGGGCGACGTTCTGCAACATCATCGTTTTGCCGGACTTCGGCTGGGACACGATCAGGCCGCGCTGGCCTTTGCCGATCGGCGCGATCAGGTCGAGGATGCGACCGGTGATGTCCTCGCTGGAGCCGTTGCCGCGCTCCAGCTTGAACGCCTTGCGCGGGAACAGTGGGGTGAGGTTCTCGAACAGCATCTTGTTCTTCGAAGCTTCCGGCGGGTCGCCGTTGATCGTCTCCACCCGCAGCATGGCGAAGTAGCGCTCGCCTTCCTTCGGGTGCCGCACGCGGCCGGTGATGTAGTCGCCGGTGCGCAGGTTGAAGCGGCGAATCTGGCTGGGCGAGACGTAGACGTCGTCGGGGCCGGCCAGGTAGGACTCGTCGGCCGAGCGCATGAAGCCGAAACCGTCCTGCAGGATCTCCAGCACGCCTTCAGCCCAGATGCCGCCGCCGGAGCGGGCGTGCGCCTTGAGCACGTTGAAGATCACGTCCTGCTTGCGCGCGCGGGCGATGCCTTCGTGGACGCCCAGCGACTCGGCGAATTCCAGCAGCTGCGGCGCCTTCATGCGCTTGAGCTCGGTGAGGTTGATCACCCGGTCGTTGCTGCCGGGATCGGCGTTGTCGTCGTCCACCGGCAGGCCATTCGGGTTGGGACGCTGGTGGCGCTCGCCCTGCGGTCGCGGCTGGTTGCCGCGCTCGCCACGCTCGTTGCGCCGGCGCCGGCCACGGCCTTCGCGGCCATCACGACCGCCGTTCTGGCCCGGGTTGGAGCCCTGCCCCTGGTTTGCGTTCTGGTTCGGGTTGCCACTCGACCCGGACGATGGCTCGCCTGGCGAGCCGGCCGCAGCGGATTCGTTCGTCGACTCGTTGGCCGGCGGCGGTGCCGCTTCAGCCTTGGCGGGCGCCGGTGCAGGTGCCGGAGTGGCAGGCGCGGACGACTTCTCGGCCACCTTGTCGCTGGTCGCCACCTTGTCGGCATTCGCGGCGGCTTTTGCCGCGGCACTGCGACGTGGTGCGCGGGCGCGTGGCTCGGGCTTGCCTTCGGTCACAGGGCTGGCATCGGCGCCCTTGGAGTCGGGCGGGGTCTGGTTATCGGTATCGGACACGGGCAATCCTCGCGGGGCGCCGTTGAGTTGCAGGAGGGAGGGTGTGCGTCGCGCGAAAGGCGCTAGGGGACAGGACTGCCCCGACGGACGGATATCAATCTAACATCCGCCGTGTGTCGGCGTAAAGCCCTCGCAATCGGCCGCGTGATGTCAGGGCGGGTTGCCCGCGACGAGTGGAGTGCAGGCAGTTCAGATCGCCTTGTCGATCATCTGGGTCAGCTGACCCTTGCTGACGGCGCCGATCTGGGTCGCTTCGACCTTGCCGTTCTTGAACACCATCAGGGTCGGGATGCCGCGCACGCCATAGGCCCGCGGGGTCTGCTGGTTCTGGTCGATGTTCACCTTGACCACGCGTAGCTTGCCTTCGTATTGCTGGGCCAGCTCATCCAGCATCGGGGCGATAGCCTTGCACGGGCCGCACCATTCGGCCCAGAAATCAAGCAGCACGGGGGTTTCAGACTTCAGTACCTGTTGTTCGAAGGCGTCGTCGTTCACATGGGTAATCAGGTCGCTCACCGGGAATCTCCGTGGCTGGGGGCAAAAAACTATGGGTAAGACACAATGGGGCGGCCGCCGCCGCAATACAAGGATCGGCGTCATCAGTTACACTCAGGCGCCCAAGAAGCATGGGTTGAGCGGGAAGAGGGCAGGCCAAGGCGGCAGGCGCTCATTCCAGCGCAACTCGGGGCGCGATTCAAGGGCGATCTTCCAGACCGCCTGTCGGACCGCCGTCAAATCTGCGAAGCGGCAGCTGCTGGTGTTTCTGTCATCCAGACTCCCACCGCGGCGCGACCTTGCCGACCCCGAGAATGAAAGCTTCAGTTGCGCACCGCGCACCCGTCCTGCACCGCTTTCGCGCCGACCTTCGGTCGCTGGAGCGGGTGCAGCGCATCACGCCGCCGTCAGGCAAGGTTACCCATTTCGCATATGTCACAAACTGTACTCACTGATACCTTTTTCGCGACCTTCAATTTGCAGCCACTGCTGCAGCAGGGTCTGGACGACTGCGGTTTCACCCGCTGCACGCCGATCCAGGAGATGACGCTGACGCCAGCGCTGGCCGGGCGCGACGTGGCCGGCCAGGCGCAGACAGGCACCGGCAAGACCTGCGCCTTCCTGGTCGCGATGATGAATCGCCTGCTGACTACGCCCGCGCTGGCCGACCGCAAGGACAGCGACCCGCGCGCCTTGATCATCGCGCCGACTCGCGAACTGGCGATCCAGATCGACAAGGATGCGCGCAGCATCGGCCAGCACACTGGCTTGAAGACTGCGCTGATCTACGGCGGCGTCGACTACGACAAGCAGCGCCAGCAGCTGAAGGACGGCTGCGACATCATCATTGCCACCCCCGGCCGCCTGCTCGACTACCACAAGCAGGGCGTATTCAGCCTCAACAGCGTCGAGGTGATGGTGATCGACGAGGCCGACCGCATGTTCGACCTCGGTTTCATCAAGGACGTGCGCTTCATCTTCCGCCGCCTGCCGCCACGCGAGCAGCGCCAGGTGCTGCTGTTCTCCGCCACGCTCAGCCATCGCGTGCTGGAGCTGGCCTACGAGCACATGCACGAGGCCGAGAAGCTGGTGGCGGAAAGCGACCACGTGACCGCCGACAAGGTGCACCAGCTGGTCTACTTCCCGGCCAAGGAAGAGAAAACGCCGCTGCTGCTGAACTTGCTCGACCGGCTCAAGCCCACCCGCAGCATTATTTTCGTCAACACCAAGGCGGCTGCCGAGCGGGTCACCGATCGGGTCCGGCGACATGGCTGCCGGGTCGGTGCGGTCTCCGGCGACGTGCCGCAGCTGAAGCGGCAGAAGTTGATGCAGCGCTTCAAGGATGGGCAACTGGACATCCTGGTGGCCACCGATGTGGCCGCGCGCGGCCTGCACATTCCACATGTCAGCCACGTGTTCAACTACGACCTGCCGCACGAGGCGGAAGATTACGTGCACCGCATCGGCCGTACCGCGCGCCTCGGCGCCGAGGGCGATGCGATCAGCTTCGCCTGCGATCTGTACGCGATGTCGCTGCCGGACATTGAGACTTATATCGGCCAGAGCATTCCGGTGGCGCCGATGGACCCGACCTTGCTGGTGATGCCCAAGCCACACGCGATCGACGCCGAATTTGCCGCAAACGCCGCGGCCGACAGCGCCGCGTTCGGCGATGTCGTGCCGCCACGGCCTGGCGAAAAGCCGCGCCGCGCGGGTGGTTCCAGCCACCACGGCGGGCGTGACCGGGACGGCAGTGGCGTTTCGAGGCCGCACCGCGAGCGCAAACCGGCGGTGGCCGAGGCGCCAGCCGTGCCGGCCGCGCCAGCTACGCCAGACGCCACGCCACCTGCCCAGGCGGATTCAACCAACGGCAGCGCGGTCGCCGAAGGTACGCGCAAGCCGCGCCGCCGCCGTGGTGGCCGCAATCGCCGGCACGACGGTACGCCAGCCGCTGGCGCCGAGACGAGCGCTCAGCCGCAGGCAACGCCCAACGGCCATTACGCGTCGCGAGGCGAGCGGCATCTGCCGCGCGAGCGTACCGTGGGCGAGTCGACGGGCAACA
>CAJDTN010000051.1_pt1 | contig 24029 bp, 22 predicted proteins | sample 7389801 | NCBI WGS metagenome assembly CAJDTN01 (sample SAMEA7055653, study PRJEB34461) | soil metagenome | biome: terrestrial ecosystem; feature: Peninsula; material: soil | place: Antarctica | collected 2016
GACATGGCTGCCTCCTGTCGCTGGGCGACGTTGCACTGTGGTAGTGACAACGTACCGCCAAGCGCAGGAGGCGGCGACATGAGTCTTCAGGTTCACTTATGTCCAGAAACGGGGTCAAGTTCAGTTCCCAGCCCTCCGCAAGTGAACCTGACCTTTGACCGAGCGAGCTCCGCCTCCCGACCAAGACAAAGCCCACTGCACCAAACTCACTCAGCAACCAACCTCACCGCGCAGTCGGCACCAGATACCCCGCCGGCAACGCCTCCTTCTCCCGCATCGCCCGCATATAACGATCACGCAGCATCGTCTGTCGACTGACCATGGGAATCTTGCGCCCGGCAATGAAGACCTGATCGGCAGAGCTGGACAGCTCCAACGGGTCGGCGCTCCAGATCACCACGTCGGCCAGCTTGCCTTGCTCCAGCGTGCCCAGCTCCTTGTCCATGCCGTAGATCCGCGCCGGGTTCAGCATCAATGCCTTGAGCGCGTCAAGCCAGGGCAGGCCGTTCGCCACGGCGTTGCCGGCGGCCTGGGTGACGTTGCGGGCGTTGTGGGTGTCACCGGTGGCGAACGCGATCCGGACGCCGGCGTGCTGCAGGCGCGCGGCGTTCTCCAGCGTCGAGCCCAGCGTCTCGAAATGCGTGGGCAGGTCTTCCAGCGGGTTGAGCAGTACCGGCACCTGCGCGTTGGCCAATTGATCGGCAACCATCCACGCCTCGGCGCCGCCGGAGACGATCAGCTTCAGCTTGAAGTCGCGGGTCAGCCGCAACGCGGCCTCGATATCGCTGGCGCGCTCGACATGGATCACCAGCGGCTCCGTGCCATCCAGCACCGGGCCCAGTGCCTCCAGGTCCAGCCGGGTCAACGTGTAGCTGCGGCGCTGGTTGCTGGCATAGGCGCTGGTGTTGGCGGCGTAATCCCGCGCATCCTGCAGCGCCTCGCGCAGGGCCAGCAACGCGGCCGCACGCGATCCGCCAGCCTGTTTCGCGCCGGATTCACCGAGTGTGGCGAACATCGCCGCGGACTGGCGGTGAATGAAGCCTTCGGTGGAGCCGAGGTCGATGATGGCGCCGCGGCCGGCGATGATGTGATGGTCGCTGTCCGTTGGCGACACCATCGCACGGGTGACGCCGGCGATGCGATTGACCGGGATCAGGACGGAGCGCGGATTGATCGCGTCGGCGACGTCGAACGCGGCGCTGAAGCGCGACTTGCCGGCTGAGGCGTCGCTGGTTTCCGTGACCGCCGACACTTCGACGATACCGAACTGGCTCTCCGGATCGAAGATGCCGGGGGTGACGATCTTGCCGGTGGCATCAATACGCTCGGCGTCCGCCGGGATGTCGACGTTGCTACCGACGGCGGCGATCCGACCGTCCTTGATCAGCACCGTGCCGTTCTCGATCTTGCCGGCGGTACCCAACGTGTAGACCGTGCCGCCGGCGATCGCGTAGGTCGGGGTGTGGATGTCGGCACGGACACTGGCGGTGGCAGCGGCCTTGTTCGCTTGGCTGTCGGCATGATCCGTGGGACTGCAGGCGACGCAGAGCATTGTCAGAAGCATGACCAGATATTTCATGGCGTGGCCTCCCCGGCGGCGGCATCGGTGGCGTGCGGTTCGATGAAGCTGCCGAGCATGAAGTCCGACTTCGACTGTCGCGCCGGATCGGCCCGGTCGTAAACCACAGCGCCGTCAAGGAACACCTTCTCCGTGCGTGCGTAGACGCTGAACGGATCGCTGCTCCACAGCACCACATCGGCATCCTTGCCCGGCTCCAGCGAGCCGATGCGGTCAGCCAGCCCGAGCACCTTGGCGGGGTTCAACGTCATCCACATCACCGCATGCGCCTTGCTGATGTTCAGGCCGGCTTGCCGGCCTGCGGCCCACGCCTTGGTCACTTCCTGGTTGAGGCGCTGGATGCCGTTCGCGTCATCGGAATGGATCAGCGCACACGCGCCGGCCGCATCGACCATCGCGAGGTTTGCGCGAATGCCATCCCACGCCTCCATCTTGAAGCCCCACCAGTCAGCCCACATCGCCGCGCAGGTGTCGGTTTTCGCCAACAGCTGCGGAATCTTGTAGGCCTCGACGGCGTGGTGGAACGCGGTGATCTTGAAGCCGAATTCCTGCGCGACATCGAGCATCGCGGCCATTTCATCGGAACGGTAGCAATGCATCTGCACCAGGATCTTGCCGTCCAGCACTTCGACCAGGGTTTCCTTGCCGAGGTCGCGCTTGGGCGGTGACCCGGCGTCGGCGGCGCCCTTGGTCTTGACCTTCGCTTCCCAGGCTTTCCATTCGCGATCGTAGCCCTGGGCGTCGGCAAACGCCTGCCGGTAACCGGCGACGTCACCCATGATGGTCGATGGAAACTGGTGGCGGCTGCCGTAGACGCGCATCGGATTCTCCCCGCACGCCATCTTCAGGCCATAGGGCGCATCCGGGAACTTCATCGCCTGCACGGTCGTGGCCGGCACGTTCTTCAGCACCACGCCACGCCCACCGATCAGGTTGCCGGAGCCTGGCAGGATCTCAAGTGTCGTCACGCCACCGGCGCGAGCCGTGTTGAAGCCCGGGTCCTGCGGCCAGACCGAATGCTCGGCCATCACCTGCGCCGTGTTCGGGTTCGTCATCTCGTTGCCGTTGGCGGTAGCAGCGACTGACGGCGATGGATAAACGCCCAGATGTGAGTGCACGTCAATCAGCCCGGGGGTGACGTACTTGCCCTTGGCATCGATGACGACCGCATCTGCCGGCGCATCGAGCTGCTTGCCGATCGCGGCGACCTTGCCGTCACGCAGCAGCAGCGCGCCATCGTCGATGCGCTCGCCGGTGCCGGTATAGATCGTCGCATGCTGGATCAGCGTGGTCTGCGCCGGCAGTGGCTGGTACGTGGACGGGGAAGCGTCCGGCGGAAATTCGGCGGGCGGCGACACGGCGGCGTGTGCGACAAACTCCACAGACACCACCAGCAAGGTCGCGAGCATCGCTGCGCGCAAGTGTGACGATTTCATCTTCGCTCCCAAGTTGGCCCCATGCCATTCCGGCTCTGGTCGGCAAGGTGCGGCGCGCCCGTGGCTGCCATTTGAAAAACCTTACAACGAAGCGTCCGCAAAGTCGTGCCCACCAGGATTCCTGTTCGGCAATCCGCACGGCATAACGTCGCACGGGCACCGCTCCCCGGCAACCGCTGCTACCGGGGGAGGGAAGATCGGGCCGGAGGAAATTGCATCTCCACCACACACCAGCCCGCGGCACGCTGTCACACCCCCTCCCACGCCCCCAAAATCACCCCCAAACTGGACTCGTCCCCACCCATCCGGAGCGAGCCCATGTCCAGCAAATCCTACAAACAGCTCACGCAGGATCTTGGGAAGGCGGTTGGCACCTTGCGCGCGGCGCAGCCAGGTACGCTCGACGGCTTCACGGCGATGTCCAAGGCAGCGATGGAGCCGGGCGTGTTGTCGGCGATCGACAAGGAGTTGATGGCGTTGTCGATCGGGGTTGCCACCCATTGCGACGGCTGCATCGGCTTTCACGTGAAGACGCTGGTGCGGCTGGGTGCCAGCTATGCGCAGCTCACCGAAACGCTGGCGGTGGCGGTGTACATGGGTGGCGGCCCGTCGCTGATGTATGCGGCCGATGCGGTGCGGGCGTGGGAGGAGTTCGGCGGAAAGGTCTGACGTAGGCCGTGGACTGATTTTTGCTTCGGCTGAAATCTCTGGAATGAAGAACGGCGCCGTTTCGAAACGGCGCCGTTTCTGTTTCTCCGATGGGTTGGCTCAGCGCGTTTCGAAGATGCCCGTTGCGTCCCTGCCGGTGTCGATGGCCTGAAACGGGAACGGCGGATGTTTCGTTGCAATAACCACGTTCCGCTTTAAAAAAAACCCAGCCGAAGCCGGGTTTTCTTCAAGCCCTGCGGTCTGATTACTGCTGAACCTGCAGCTCCGTGCGACGGTTCTGCGCACGACCAGCGTCGGTGTCGTTGTCACCGATCGGGCCGCTCTCGCCGTGGCCGATCGGGCCTTCCAGACGGCTCGCGGCAATGCCGTGGCTGGTCAGGTAGTCATACACGATAGTTGCACGACGATCGGACAGCTTCTGGTTGTACGCGTCGGTACCCTTCGAGTCGGTGTAACCGGCGACCATCACGTGCACCTGCGGGTAACGCTGCAAGGTGTCGACGGCCTGGTTCAGCACCGAGATCGAATCAGCGGTCGGCTCAGCCAGCGACTTGGAGATGTCCGTCTCACCAGCCTTCGGACGGTCGAACTTGAAGTTCACGCCGCGCAAGTCGATCACCACCTTCAGCCGAGGAACCAGTCACCATAGCCATCCTTGGCTGGCTGGCTCTTGTTGTCCCAGTCGTAGCGGTAGCCCGCTTCCATCCGGATATCGGAGCTCTCGCCGACCGTCTTGGAAAGGCCGCCACCCAGCTCGGCGGCAGGCGACCAACCCTTTTCCAGGTAAGACTGGTGATGGCTGCCCATGACGCCGACCAAGGCATACGGACGCCAGGCGTTCCAGCCACCCGCATAAAACCGTGCGGCAACGCCAACTGAATTGTTGGCCCACTTACGGTGGCTGTGACCGCTGATACCGCCAAGCATCGCGTTGTCGATGCTCCGCTTGGTGCGGTCGGCAAACACATCCAGCGACATGTTCGACGAGAAGAAGCGACCGAAGCCCAAGCCGTAATAAATCTGGCGGCTATTCGTATTGCGGTCGGAGTCGTTGTAGTACCCGCCGACGGTCGGCGCGATGTACCAGCGACCGTCGTAGGACGAGGCCGCGGTCGCGCTGCTGGATGCGTCGACTGGATCGGCGCCGGTGTCTTGTGCCTGAACGGCACCAACGCCGCCCAGAGCCAGCGCGATCAGAAAGTACAAACTTTTACGTTTCATCGGGTGTCTCCTCAATTGTTACTGGATATCGCTTCCGTTCGACCCAAGCCCCAAGTCGCACGACAGAATCTCAACTTGAATTCACGGAACTTCAGCGCCCGGGCTTGGCGTGCACGAGGTGCGACAAGCTGCGCGAATTGTATCTAAAACGTTAAATCGCAGGCCGTCTCGAACCCTCCGTGGACATCATCCGGTGCAGCGCTGTTCAGGTAGGACACGCATCGAATCGACTTTTGCCGCCAGGCCGTTGACGCTCGATTGGCGCCCGCCCTGCCACCGCGGCCGCTACGGCCAGAGGTGGCGATCATCCAGTTTCCCTGTGCCGGTAGCGTGAAGAACCGCAGAAGTTGCACTGCCGCCACATGATCTGGTCCGACCACGCCGGCGAGGGTTGTCGCAGACAATTTGTGAGGGTGTCTTCCTCGCTACGCCGCCGCAGCACTCCACTTCACCCCAACGGCTGTATCGGCTTTCAGGTGCAGGCACTGCTGCGGCCGGGCGCCAGCTACGAGCAGCTCACCCAGACACTGGCGGTGGCGGTGTACTTGGGCGACGGGCCCTCGTTGATGGATGCGGCCGATACGGTGCAGGCGTGGGAGGAGTCTGGCGGGAAGCAATGGGGCGCGTGACGAGTTGATCGCTGTAGCTGGAGTCCCTGGAACGAAGAACGGCACCGTCTGGGACGGCGCCGTTCTTGTTTTTCGGATGGTGTGCAGGTGTGGCTTGCTTGAGCGGCGCCGCACGGCGCTCCCCCCGAACCCTCTCCCCAACCCCTCTCCCGAGGGGAGAGGGGCTTTTCAGGGGCTTGCTCAGAGTGCTTCGAAGATTCCCGCTGCGCCCATGCCGGTGCCGATGCACATGGTGACCATGCCGTACTTCTGCTTGCGACGGCGCAGGCCGTGCACCAGGGTGGCGATGCGCACCGCACCGGTTGCGCCGAGCGGATGGCCCAGCGCGATCGCGCCGCCCAGCGGGTTGACCTTGGCCGGGTCGAGTTTCAGGTCGCCTATGACCGCCAGTGCCTGCGCGGCGAACGCTTCGTTGAGTTCGATCCAGTCAAGTTGATCCTGGCGGACGCCAGTATCCTTGAGCGCCTTGGGGATGGCTTCCTTGGGACCGATACCCATGATTTCGGGCGGCACGCCGGCGACGGAGAAGCCGACGAAGCGGGCCAGCGGCTGCAGGTTGAATTCCTTGATGGCCTTTTCGCTGGCCAGCATCACGGCACCCGCGCCGTCGGACATCTGGCTGGAGTTGCCGGCGGTGACAGTGCCGCCGAACTGGCCGTTGCGGAACACGGTGCGCAATTTCGCCAGCACTTCGGCCGTCGTGCCGGCGCGCGGGCCTTCGTCCTGGTCGATCACGCGACTGTCGGTCTTGATGCTGCGCTTGGCCAGGTCCGGGTAGTGGTCGTCGAGCGGGAACGGGGTGATTTCATCCTTGAACTCGCCGGCAGCCTGGGCGGCCAGCGCGCGGCGATGGCTTTCCACGGCAAACGCATCCTGCCGCTCACGGCTGACCTTCCACTGCGTAGCCACGTTTTCGGCGGTGATGCCCATGCCGTAGGCAATGCCGATGTTTTCGTCCTGGAAGATCGCAGGATTCATGGCGATCTTGTGGCCCATCATCGGCACCATACTCATGCTTTCGGTGCCGCCGGCCAGCATCAGGTCATCCAGACCCAGGCGGATGCGGTCAGCGGCCATCGCCACGGCCTGCAGACCGGAGGAGCAGAAGCGGTTGACGGTGACGCCGGGCACGGTGTGCGGCAGGCCGGCCAGCAGCAGGCCGATGCGCGCCACGTTCATGCCTTGCTCGGCTTCGGGCATGGCGCAACCGATGATGACGTCGCCGATGCGATGCGGGTCGATGCCGGGGTACTGCGCCATCACGGCGCGGATCACGTGGGCGAGCATGTCGTCCGGGCGGGTGTGACGGAATACGCCGCGTGGCGCCTTGCCCACCGGGGTACGGGTGGTGGCGACGATGTAGGCGTCCTGGATTTGCTTGGTCATTTGATTTCTCCGAGAAACGAGATTCGAGATTGGGGATTCGGGATTGGTCAGAGCGGCTCTGACGCAATTCCGAGCTGTCTCTCCATCCCGGCGCTTCTAGTCATAGGTGTTTTTGATCGAGTGTTCGGGTTGCTTCGGGATTCATCAGGCGCCGGTTTGGCTGCTCTGACGAATCCCGAATCCCGACTTCCGAATCTCAGTTCCTGAGCGGTTTGCCGGTGGTCATGGTGTGCGCAATGCGGGCCTGGGTTTTCTCGGTCTTGGCCAGCTCCACGAAGTGCTTGCGTTCCAGTGCCAGCAGCCACTCCTCGTCGACAGTCGAACCGCGCTCGATGACGCCGCCGCACAGGGTGTCGGCGATGCGCGAGGCGACTTCGGCGTCGTGCTCGGAGACGAAGTAGCCGGCTTGCAGGTTGGCCAGTTGCGCCTTGAACGTGGCGGTGCCGACGTCGCCGGCGACGATGACGTGGGCCGGCAGCGGCGGACGGTAGCCCGCTTCGGCCAGCGACAACGCCACCTTCTTGGCGACATACAACAGCTCGTAGGTGTTGAACACGATCACGTCGCTGTCGCGCAGCAGGCGGAGGTTCTTCGCGTCGATGGCGCTGGACGACGCCTTGGCCATCGCTATGGTCTCGAACACCTTTTTCAGCTCCTCAAACGGGTCGGCCGGGTTGGCTTGGGATGCGCGCACAGCCAGTTCGTGCAGTCCGCCACCGGCGGGCAGCAGGCCCACGCCGGCCTCGACCAGGCCGATGTAGCTTTCCAGCGCGGCCACCGTACGGGCTGAGTGCATCTGGAATTCGCAGCCGCCTCCGAAGGCCATGCCACGCACGGCGGAAACGACCGGCACCAGGGAGTGCTTGATCGCCATGCTGGTGCGCTGGAAGTTCGCGACCATCTTGTCGAAGTCGTCAAACTTGCCTGACTTGAGCAGGCCCAGCGCGCCCTTCAGGTCGGCGCCGGCGGAGAACGGCTCACCGGTCTGCCAGATCACCACGGCCTTGAGCTTCTCCTCGGCCAGCTTGATCGCGTGCTGCACGCCGTCGAGCACGAAGTCGTTGACCGTATTCATCTTGGTCTTGAACGAGACGATGCCGACGCCGTCATCGCCCAGCGTCCACAGTCGCACGCCGTCGTTCTCCCACAGCGTGGTGCCGGTGTCGAACTTCTCGCCCAGGATCGAATCGGGGAACAACTGGCGCTGGTACACCGGGTGCTGCGAGCGCGGCTTGTCGGCGTTGGCGCTGGCCGAGTAGGAACCATCCTTGCCGTGCACGCCCTTGCGACCGTCGGTGACCCAGCCGGGCAGGGGCGCGTCGCTCATCGCCTTGCCAGCCTTGATGTCCTCGTTGATCCACTCGGCGATCTGCTGCCAGCCGGCAGCCTGCCAGGTCTCGAACGGGCCGAGCTTCCAGCCGTAACCCCAGCGGATCGCGAAGTCGACGTCGCGGGCAGTATCGGCAATGTCGGCCAGGTGGTAAGCGCTGTAGTGAAACAGGTCGCGGAAGCTGGACCACAGGAACTGCGCCTGCGGGTCGCTGGACGCACGCAACTTGCCGAACTTCTCGGCCGGGTCCTTGATCGCGAGGATCGCGGTGACCGCATCGGACGGTTTCTGCTCAGAGGGGCGGAATTCTCCCTTGGCTGCATCGAGTACCTGGATCTCCTTGCCGACCTTCCTGTAGAAGCCGCCGCCAGTCTTCTGGCCCAGTGCGCCCTTTTCAATCAGGCCGGCCAGCCACGCCGGTGCCTTGAAGTACTTGTGCCACGGATCGTCGGGCAGGGTATCGGCCATGGTCTTGATGACGTGGGCCATGGTGTCCAGACCGACCACGTCGGCAGTGCGGTAGGTGGCGCTCTTGGGGCGGCCAAGCGCCGGACCGGTCAGCGCATCGACGGTGTCGAAGCCGAGCTTGAACTGGTCGGTGTGATGCATCGCAGCCAGCATCGAGAACACACCGATGCGGTTGCCGATGAAGTTCGGGGTGTCCTTGGCGATCACCACGCCCTTGCCGACCGTGGTGACCAGGAACGCCTCGAGGCCGTCCAGCACCTTCTTGTCGGTGAGTTTGGTTGGAATCAGCTCGACCAGGTGCATGTAGCGCGGCGGATTGAAGAAGTGCACGCCGCAGAAGCGGTGGCGCATTTCTTCCGGCAGTGCCTCGGCCAGCTTGGTGATCGAGAGGCCCGAGGTGTTGGAGGCGATGACCGCGGTCGTCGACAGGTGGCCGGCGATCTTCTTGTACAGATCCAGTTTCCAGTCCATTCGCTCGGCGATTGCCTCGATCACCAGATCGACATTCTTCAGGTGGTCAAGGTCGTCGTCGTAATTGGCCGGAATGATCGATGCGGCGGACGCCTTGTCGGCCAGCGGGGCCGGCGACAGCTTGGCCAGATGGGCAATGGCTTGCAGCGCGATGCCGCTTTTCGGGCCGTCCTTCGCGGGCAGGTCGAACAACACGGTCTCGACGCCGGCGTTGGTCAGGTGCGCGGCGATCTGCGCGCCCATGACACCGGCGCCCAGCACGGCGGCCTTGCGGATGCGCAGGCCTGAGGTGGGGGATGATGCAGCGGTCATTGGCTTCTCCGATGATGCGATGGTGATAACTGAATGAATGGTGGCAAGTTGGCCGTTACCGGCCAGTGACAGGGATTTAGGGATGGCTGAGCCCGGCCGCGGCAAAGCGGATCAGGTGCTGGATGGTCTGTTCGCGATGCGCCTGTTCGCTGACATCGCCCTTGCGCTGGATCATGCCGAAACCGGACATCGCGTGGGTCAGCGCGCCGGTCACCAGGTCAATGCGCCAATACAGTTCCGGCTTGCTCAGATGCGGCAGCAGGCGGGCGAACTCGGCCGTGAACTGGCGCATCACGTGGCCGTAATTGTCAGACACGAAGCGGCGCAAGCTGTCGTCGTGTTCGGCGAAGGCGCGGGCCAGCACACGCATGAAAAGCGCGCCGTTGCCTTCGTGCGACAGTTCCAGTGCCGGGCGGATGTAAGCGGCGAGAACTTCCTCCAGCGTGGCGGGGCGCTCGCCGCCAAGTTGCTCAAGGGCGACCAGGCGGCCAGCATTCAAGGCGTCCAGGCGGCGCCGGAGCACTTCCTCGACCAGTTTTTCCTTCGAGCCGAAGTGGTAATTTACTGCCGCCAGATTGACGCCAGCGGTTGCCGTCAGCTGGCGCAGCGAGGCGCCATCGAAACCGCGCTGGGCAAATAGCGTTTCGGCCGCGCCGAGGATACGGTCCCGGGTGGAACTGGTGGTGTTCACTGGGAAGGGTGACATCCTTCGTGGATCAACACGATTCAAACGATCGTTTGAGCATACGTGAAGCGATTCCCGGGCGTCAAACAATCGTTTGACGCCCCTGCGCGAACCTTGCACATGAGCTAGAATCTGTCAGACTTTAGTCGGCTAAAGCCTCGATCCTTGTCAGATTTAGTCGCTTTGCCAACCCGACCACCTTCCTTGAAATCCGTTTGCCGGAGCAGATCCCATGGCGCTGGAGCGCACCCTTTCCATTATCAAACCCGATGCTGTCGCCAAGAACGTCATCGGCCAGATTTACGCACGCTTCGAGAAAGCTGGTCTGAAAATCGTCGCTGCGAAGATGAAACAGTTGTCCCGCCAGGAGGCGGAAGGCTTTTATGCGGTGCATCGTGAGCGTCCGTTCTTCAAGGCGCTGGTCGAGTTCATGATCTCCGGTCCGGTGATGATCACCGCGCTGGAAGGCGAGAACGCCGTGCTGGCACACCGCGACCTGATGGGTGCCACCAACCCGAAGGAAGCCGCGGCTGGCACGATCCGTGCCGACTTCGCCGAGTCGATCGATGCCAACGCCGTGCATGGCTCGGATGCAGTCGAAACGGCCAAGGTGGAGATCGCCTATTTCTTCCCGGCGACAGACGTTCTGTCGCGTTAGTCTGTGCGCTCGTCGTCAAGACGCAAACGTCAAAAAAACGGCCCACCGTAACCACACGTTCAAACAAGTGCGTTCATCCTTGAACGCGAAGATCAAAAGCGGCCATCCATGGCCGTACATTTCAACAAGTGCGTTCATCCTTGAACGCTAAGATCAAAAGCGGCCATCCATGGCCGTACTCTTCAATTAGAGCTATTTCTTGAATCAAGTTGCCGCCAGTTCTGCCAAGGTCAACCTGCTCGATTTCGATCGGCAGGGTCTGCGTGACTTCTTCACGCAGATCGGCGAGAAGCCGTATCGCGCCGAGCAGGTGATGAAGTGGATCTACCACGACCTGGAAGACAACTTCGAGAACATGACCGACGTGGGCAAGGCGCTGCGCGCCAAGCTCACCGAGGTGTGCACGATTGGTGTGCCGAAGACCATGCTGGACAGGGCTGCCGCCGACGGCACCCACAAGTGGCTGCTGGGCATGGATAGCGGCAACGCGATCGAGACCGTCTACATTCCCGAGCCGACCCGCGGCACGCTGTGCGTGTCCTCACAGATCGGTTGCGCGTTGAACTGCAGCTTCTGCTCCACCGGCGCGCAGGGCTTCAACCGCAACCTGTCTGCAGGCGAGATCATCGGCCAGGTGTGGGTGGCGGCGAAGTACCTGGGCAACGTCACTCACCAGAACCGGCGCATCACCAACGTGGTGATGATGGGCATGGGCGAGCCGCTGGCGAACTTCGAGAACGTCGTGCGCGCGATGAAGCTGATGCGCGACGATCTCGGGTTTGGTCTGGCAGCCAAGCGCGTCACGCTCTCGACCGCCGGCATGGTGCCGTTGATCGACCAGTTGTCCGACGCGATCGACGTGTCGCTGGCGGTATCGCTGCACGCAGCCAACGATGAGCTGCGCACCGAGTTGATGCCAATCAACAAGCGCTATCCGATCGCCGAATTGCTGGCGGCCTGCCAGCGCTGGATCACACGCAAGCCGCGCACCTCGATCACGTTCGAATACACCTTGATGAAGGGCATCAATGACCAGCCCGAGCACGCCCGCCAGTTGATCAAGCTGATGCGCAAGCTGCCCACCTGCAAGGTCAATTTGATCCCGTTCAATCCATTTCCCGGCACGCGCTACGAGCGCTCCGACGCGAGTGCCATCCACGATTTCCAGACACAACTGCTCAATGCCGGTGTGTTGACCATGCTGCGGCGTACCCGCGGTGACGACATCGACGCGGCCTGCGGCCAATTGGCCGGGCAGGTCGCTGACCGCACCCGGCGCAGTGCCGAAATCCGCAAACGGCAGGACCAGGGAGCGATGCATGCGAATTGACCGGATCGTGATCCTGTGTCTGCTGCTGCCGTTGGCGGGCTGCATCACCACGCACACCAACAGTGGCTCACTGGGCAAGCCGTTGCCGCAAGAGACCAAGGCCGACCAGGCCAAGGATGCCGCACGCGTCCATACCGAACTGGGCCAGCATTACCTCGCCCAGGGCGATCTGCAGACGGCGCTGGCCAAGCTGGAGCTGGCGCTCCAGTTCGACCCGAAGTACGCCCCGGCACACACCGTCATCGCGGTCATCTATGAGCGTATCGGCAAACGCGACCAGGCGGAAATGCACTACCGCAAGGCGGTGGAGCTGGACCCCGCCAAAGGCGCATGGGACAACAACCTGGGTCAGTTCCTGTGCTCGGTCGGCAAATATGCCGAAGGCGAAACCTATTTCCGCAAGGCGGTCACCGACCCGTTCTACACCACCCCTGGCGTTGCCCTGACCAACGCAGGCGTGTGCCAACTGCGCGCCGGCGACAAAGTCAGGGCGGAAGCGGATTTTCGTGACGCCATCGCGCGAAATTCCAAAGATGGTGAGGCACTCTTTCAACTCGCAGACCTGCTGTATCAGGGGAAGGATGCGTTCCGTGCAAGGGCTTTCCTGCAGCGTTTCGACGCGCTGGGCCAGCCGACTGCCGCTTCGCTCAAGCTAGGTCACGACATCGAAACCAGCATGGGCAACCCGGAGGGGGCCCGAAACTACAGCAAGCGATTACGCAGCCAGTTCCCGGATTCGGAACAGGCACACGACCTTGACTCCACCAACAGCCCATGACACCCATCCAGTCTCAAACACCCGAAGAACGGGCGCCAGCCGGCGCTGCGTTGATTCCCAATCCGCTGGCCGGCACGAGCGCGGCCGCAGGCGAACCACAGTCGCCGAGCTTCGGCAGTCGTCTGCGTGCCGCGCGCGAGGCGCGAGGGCTCGATCTGGCAGCGTGTGCGAACGCGCTGAGGCTGCCCGCGCGGCTCTTGCGCAAGCTCGAACTGGATCAGTATGACGGTACCGACTCAAAGGTTTATCTAAGCAGCTACGTGGCCACCTACGGGCGCTATCTCGGCATCAACGAGGCGTCCATCCACGTGGAAATGGATCGCATCCAGCAGGTCGAGGCACCGCTGGTGGCCACCGGCGGAATCTCGCACTCGCGCTTTCTGCTCGACCGCTACGCCACGGCAGCCACCTACGTCGTGTTGACCCTGGTGATCGTCGTGCCCACGCTGTGGTTCGGCGTGCGCAGCACGCTGGATCGCGACATCACCCGGTTTGCTCCGCTGGATGCCGTGCCGGTGGCACAGCAAGAGGTGTCGAGGGCGAATTCCGGCATAACCGCTGCCGGTGATCACGCCAGTCAGCCGCCAGTGACGCCGCCAGCCGACGCCATCAACGCCAACACGGACCAGCCGCTGATGGCGTCGATGGCGCCATTTCCGAGCCTCTCCGGCAACAACAGCCTGGCTGCGCCCAAGTCGGCGGCGGCTGTGCTCGACGCCGGGCACGGTCGCCATCAACTGGAACTGACGCTCAGCGCACCGAGTTGGATCGAAGTCACCCAGGCCGACGGCACCCGGCTGGAATATGGCTTGTTGCCGGCCGGCAGCCGCAAGGTCTATCGCAGCGACCAGCCATTGGACATAAGCATCGGCAACGTCAGTGGCGCCCAGGTCGAAATTGATGACCAGACCGTCGGGCTGGATGATTTTCGCCGCGCCAACGTGGCCCGTTTCCGCATGCAATTGCAGGATGGCAAGGCCTCCGCCGCCAGTTTCTGATCGATCCCGCGGCCGCTGCATCTCGTCCAATTCGGTTATGCTTGCGCATTGCCCGCCGGCAGGCAGGCGAGCTTGGTCTATCCACTAACTTGTGTTTACGCGCTGGACTGCGCCAAGCGGGTGCGCGGCCTACTGAACGGTGATTGCATGGCATTTGAAGAATACGACAAATTCGAACAGGACGAGTTGGTACGGAAGTGGCTGCGCGAGAACGGCATGTCGATCGTCGTCGGCGTTCTTATTGGACTGGTCGGCATCTTCGGGTGGCAGCAGTGGCGCAGTCATCAGGCGCGCAACGAGGGTGCGGCGTCGCAACTCTATCAACAGGCCAGGGTGGCTCAGCTCACAGGCAAACCGGATGTTGCCATGCAGCTGACCGAGCAATTGAAGAATGATCACGCGAAGTCGGCGTATGCCGTGTTTGCGGTCAGCGACCTGGCCCGGCAGCAGGTGCAGGACAAGCAACTGGACAAGGCGGAGGCGTCACTGCAGTGGGCAGAAAAGCACGCCGCGGAGCCGCCGCTGAAGGCACTGATCCTGGTGCGGATCGCCCGACTGGAGTTGGCGCGCGACCAGGCAAAGGCGGCGCTGGCTACGTTGGATCGCGTGCCGGCCGGCAGCTTTCAAGGGATGGCGCAGGAACTCCGCGGTGATGCGCTGGTCAAGGAGGGACGCACGGACGACGCACGCAAGGCCTACCAGACGGCCATGTCGGCACTGAGCAAGGATGCGCCGCAGCGCGGCGCCTTGCAGATGAAACTTGATGATCTGGCCGCGGCCGGGAAGCAGGGTGCATGAAAAGGTTTTTGTTGATCACACTGGCTTCGTTGGTCGCCGTTGCACTTGCAGGCTGCCATTCGTTCAAGAAGGAGAACGTCCAGCCGCCGACACCGCTGGCGAAGGATTTCAAGCCGACCGTTCAGGTGACTCGTTTGTGGCGCGCCCAGGTAGGCGACGGCGCGGGCGGAAGTGGCGTGCGGCTGCGTCCGACCGTGGTCGACGGCGTGCTCTATGCCGACAGCACGGACGGCAAGTTGGCAGCAATCGATGCGACCACCGGCAAGACGCTGTGGTCAAAGAGCTCGCGCACCCATGGCTGGTTCGGCTGGGGCGACAAGAAGCGCCAGGACGCGATGTATGCCGGCGGTCCGGCAGTCAGTGGCGACCTGCTCGCCGTTGGCACGCTCGATGGCCACGTCTACGGCGTCAACTCCAAGGACGGCAGCCCGCGCTGGGAAGCAGTACTGGATACCCAGGTACTGGCCTCGCCGGCGATCGTCGGCGACGACGTCCTGGTGCGTGGCAGCAACGGCCGGATCTACTCATTGGATGCGGCCACCGGCGAGCGCCACTGGGTGTACGACCAGGGCACCGTGCCACTGCTCAGCGTGCGCGGCAATGGCGCGCTGCTGGTCGCCAATGGCGTGGTGTTCTTCGGCAGCGATGATGGCCTGTTGGTCGCCCTGCGTCTGGATAACGGCACCAAGCTGTGGGAACAGCGCCTGTCCACTGGCGAGGGCCGTACCGAGATCGATCGCCTGGCCGACGCCGACGGCGGCATCTTGCTTGATGGCAGCACCCTGTACGGTGCGGCCTACCACGGCAATCTGGCGGCGGTGGATGGCCCCAGTGGGCGGCCGCTGTGGTCGCATCCGTTCTCCACGTACACCGCGCTGGCGATCAAGTACAACTCCATCTTCGGGGTCGACGACCAGTCGCGGGTATGGGCTTTCGACAAGTCTGGCGGTGCCGACATGTGGAAGAACGCATCGCTCCAGTACCGCTGGCTCACCGGGCCGGCCGTGCAGGGTGACTACGTCGTGGTCGGCGACGCAGAAGGCTACGTGCATTGGTTGCAGATCGGCGACGGCGCACTTGCTGCGCGCGAGCGGTTGTCGAAAAAGGCGATCCGTGCGCAACCGCTGGTGGTGGGCGACACTGTCTACATCGAGGACGTGAAGGGCCACATCGGCGCCTATCGCCTGTCCTCACCCTGATCGCTGGAACGAAGCCCTTATCATGCTGCCCGTCGTCGCACTGGTCGGTCGCCCGAATGTCGGGAAATCGACCTTGTTCAACGTGCTCACGCGCAGCCGCGACGCCCTGGTGGCCGACGTGCCGGGAGTCACCCGTGACCGCCACTACGGCGCCTGCCACCTGGGCGAACGCCCGTTCCTCGCGGTAGACACCGGCGGTTTGTCCGGCGTCGAAGAGAGCATGGACACGCTCACGGCAAAGCAGGTTCGCCTGGCGATCGCAGAGGCCCAGGTGCTGGTTTTCGTGGTCGACGCCCGCGATGGGCTGTTGCCGCAGGATCATGTGATCCTGAGCGAGCTGCGTTGCAGCGGCAAGCCCATCATCGCAGCAGTCAACAAGACCGACGGCCTGGACGAGCAGTCCGCACTGGCCGAGTTTGCCGTGTTCGGCATGGCCTCCACGTTGCCGATTGCCGCCGCGCACGGCCGCGGGACCGACGAGCTGATCGAGGCCTTGTTGCCGTTGCTGCCACCCGATGAGGATATGGCGGATGAAACGGCGGGCGAAGACGGCAGTATCCGCGTGGCGATCGTCGGCCGACCGAACGCGGGCAAGTCGACCCTGATCAATCGCCTGCTGGGCGAGGAGCGGCTGATCGTCTCCGATATTGCTGGTACCACGCGCGACCCGATCCGGGTCCCGCTGGAACGCGACGGCAAGCGCTACACCCTGATCGACACCGCCGGCATCCGGCGCAAGGCGCGGGTCGAGGAGGCAGTGGAGAAGTTCAGCGTGATCAAAACGCTGCAATCGATCGCTGCTGCCCAGGTGGTGGTGATGATGGTCGATGCCCGCGAAAACCTGGCCGATCAGGATCTTACCCTGATCGGCTACGCGATCGACGAGGGCAGGGCGCTGGTGATCGCGATCAACAAGTGGGATGGCCTGGATGCCTACCAGCGCGAGGAGTGCCTGCGTGCACTGGATCGCCGGCTGGTGTTCGTGAGCTGGGCCAAGCAGGTGCAGATCTCCGCACTGCACGGGTCGGGCCTGCGCGAGTTGATGCGTGCGGTGGTACGCGCGCACGCCTCGGCAACCAAGATATTGGTGTCCTCCGACCTGACCAAGACGCTGGAGAAGGCTTACGAGAGCTATCAGCCACCGCTGGTCAACGGCCACGCGCCGAAGCTGCGCTTTGCGCATCCGGGCGGCACCAATCCGCCGACCATCGTGATCCACGGCACCCGCACCAAGCACATCGCACCGGCCTACCAGCGCTACCTGGAAAATTTCTTCCGCAAGCGTTACAAGCTCGAAGGCACCCCGATCCGCATCGCCTTCCGCGAGGGCGAAAACCCTTATGCGGGACGCAAGAAAGTGTTGACCAAGGAACAGCAGCACAAGGCCCGCCGCCGGGTCAGCGACCTGATCAAGCGCACCCGCTGAGCCCTGTCAGGACGGCGATCACGCGAGATCCTGCGCAATCAGGCCGTATACCGCGGCGGCGTGCGCGCTGTCGCGTAGCCACAACCGGTTGCGGGCGATCGCCTCGAAAGTTGCCCCGACCCTTTCGGCCACGGCGCGGCTCGGCCGGTTGTCCGGCAGTACGACGATCTCGATCCGAAGCAGTCCCAGTTGGCCGAAACCGAAGCCGGCAACCGATCGTGCCGCGACTACACCGATGCCTTGCCGTTGACGCGACTGGCGTACCCAATAGCCCAGATTGCCGCGACGATGCAGTGAATCAAGCTGGCTGAGTCCCGCACTACCCAGCAGCTGCCCGGAATCGGTGTCGAACAGCGCAAACGCGAAATGCTCGCCAGCCTGCCAACCGGAGCGGCAACGGGCAATCCACGCCATGGCATCGGCGCGCCCATAGCCCGCAGGACACCAGGGCAGCCAGCGCCCGACGCTGTCCTCGGATTCATGCACCGCGTCGACCAGTGACTGCGCGTCGTCGTCCCGCCATGGCCGCAATTGCAGCCGTGTGTGCGGAAGTTCGATGGTGGTCTCCGGGATCTTTTGGATCAGCATGTCTGCATGTCGTTTGTGTGCATGTCGTCCAGCTCGGATAATGCATGACCTCACAGTTACAGGATCAGCATGAGCGCACGCATACTCGATGGTAAACGCATTGCACAGGAGCTGCTGGGGCAGTTGAGCCTGCGGGTTGCCGCCCGGGTCGCGAACGGGCTACCGGCACCCGGGCTGGCGGTGGTGCTGGTTGGCAGCGATGCCGCGTCGGCCGTGTATGTCCGCAACAAGCGCAAGGCCTGCCATCAGGTCGGCTTCCGCTCGTTCGATCACGACCTGCCTGCCGATACCTCACAGGCTGAGTTGTTTGCCCTGATCGATCGCCTGAATGCCGATCCAGACGTGCACGGAATCCTGGTTCAGTCGCCATTGCCGAAGCACATCGACGAAGATGCGCTGGTCGATCGGATCGACCCGGACAAGGACGTGGACGGGTTCCAGGCGATCAACGTGGGGCGCCTGGCGTTGCGTCGGTCCGGCCTGCGTCCGTGCACCCCACGCGGCGTGATGACTCTGCTCGGGCATACCGACCGCCCGGTCCGTGGACAGCATGCGGTGGTCGTGGGTGTATCCAACCACGTCGGCCGCCCGCTGGTGCTGGAGCTGATGATTGCCGGTTGCACGACCACGTCGTGTCATCGCTTTACGCGAAGCCTCGAAGACTTTGTGCGTCAGGCCGACATCGTGATCGTCGCGGTCGGCAAGCCGGGCCTGATCAAGGGCGACTGGATCAAGCCAGGCGCCGTGGTGATCGATGTCGGCATCAACCGCCTGGATGACGGACGACTGGTGGGCGACGTGGAGTTCGCCCCGGCAGCCGAACGCGCCAGCTGGATCACCCCGGTGCCGGGCGGTGTGGGGCCGATGACGGTCGCTACCCTGATGGAAAACACGCTGGAGGCGGCTGAAGCGCAAGCGACACGACCTGCGGCGCGCCTTGACAAGGTGTAGCGAGCTCGGCCGCAGGCTGCCCGGCCATGGTGGCAGAGCCAACGACGCGGCTCAGGTGGAATGGGGCTCGACATGGGAGTCGAGCGAGCAGGGAGTCGATGTGCTCTGGCCAACTGCCGCGTGATCGGTCTGGATGGTCGTATGCGCGATCCCGAAACGATCGTGCAACATGGTTTCCAGCTCGCGCCTTACCTCATGGCAGTCGATCTGGTAGTCGACAAAGACGTGCACCGACAGTGCAGTCAGGCTCGATGTCAGTTCCCACACGTGCAGATCGTCCACGCGGGTCACCGCGGGTATGGCACGAATCGCTTCGGCGATCGTTGCCGGCTCCAGCCCGCGGGGCGCCGCCTCGAGGAAGACCCGGCCTGAATCGCGTACCAGGCCGATGCCGGCCTTGAGCATCAGCGCCGCCACAATCAATGCGGCGATGGCATCGAAGCGATTCCACCCGGTCCACCAGATCAGGCCACCCGCAATCGCGGTGGCGATGAAGGCGTAGAGATCGGTGAGGATGTGCTGGTAGCTGCCCTCGACGTTGAGGCTGCGGCGGTTGGCCTTGCCCATGAACCATACCGCCAGCAGGTTCACGCCGATGCCGGCCACCGCCACCACGGTCACCAGCAACCCGTGGACCTCGGGCGGGTGGATCAGCCGCCGGATCGCTTCGACCACAAACCACACCGACAGCAACAGCAAGGTGAGGCCATTAGCCTGGGCACTGAGAATTTCGACGCGTTTGAGGCCGAACGTATAACTGCCGCTGGCTGGCCGACTGGCCAGTCGCATCGCCACCAGCGACAACCCGATGGAACCCACGTCCGTCAGCATGTGCCCGGCGTCGGAAATCAACGCCAGCGACTTCGCCATGATGCCGACCATGACCTCGAGCACCATGAAGCCCAGCAACAACAGCAAGGCGGTGGTCAGATAGCGTCGGTCGGCATCGCGAGCCACGCCGTGGGCGTGACTGTGCGGGTGGGCCTGATCGTGGCCATGGGATGAATGGTCGTGCACGGAAGCTCCTGTGAGGTGAATACCTTATATGGCGACTGCCGTGCTATGTCATCACATTCCTGCGATGGGCAAGTACACCAAGGCAAGGCTCCCGCGTCGCCGGTCATGCGTCAATCAATCCACCGATTTGGCCTCCCGCAGGGTCTGTCCGCCAGGCTGATGGCTGGCGAGTACTGTGACGGAAACGTATAATTCTCGCTTTGCAGCAGGACATTCCGCATGCGCATCCTCGCCGAGGCTCTGACCTACGACGACGTCTACCTGGTTCCAGGCCACTCGATCGTACTGCCGCGCGACGTGGACACGTCGGCACGCTTCACTCGCGGGTTGCGTCTGAACATCCCGATGGTATCCGCCGCCATGGATACGGTGACCGAGGCGCGCCTTGCAATCGCCATGGCACAGAACGGCGGCATCGGTATCATCCACAAGAACATGACCGCCGAACAGCAGGCCGCGGAAGTGCGACTGGTCAAGAAGTTCGAGGCCGGTGTGATCCGCAGTCCGATCACGGTGGGGCCGGATACCTCGATCAGCGAAGTGCTGCGGCTGACCCACGCGCACAACATCTCCGGCGTGCCGGTGGTGGAAGGCAACCGGTTGGTCGGCATCGTCACCAGCCGCGACATGCGCTTCGAACGCAAGCACGACGACCCGGTCCGCAACATCATGACGCGCCAGGACAAGCTGGTGACTGTGAAAGAGGGCGCCAACCAGGACGATGTGATGATGTTGCTGCACAAGCACCGTATCGAGAAGGTGCTGGTGGTCAACGACGAGTTCCAGTTGCGCGGGTTGATTACGGTCAAGGACATCCAGAAAGCGCGCGACAATCCACACGCGGCCAAGGATCACCACGAAGCGCTGCTGGTCGGCGCCGCCGTGGGTGTCGGTGGCGATACCGAGCAGCGCGTGGCTGCGCTGGTCGACGCCGGGGTCGACGTGCTGGTGGTGGACACCGCGCATGGCCACTCGCAGGGCGTGATCGACCGCGTGGCCTGGGTCAAGAAGCACTACCCGCAGGTACAGGTGGTGGCCGGCAACATCGTCACCGGCGAGGCGGCGCGTGCGCTGCTCGATGTCGGCGCCGATGCGGTCAAGGTCGGCGTGGGCCCGGGCTCGATCTGCACCACACGCGTGGTTGCCGGCGTCGGCGTGCCGCAGATCACCGCGATCGACCTGGTCGCCACCGCACTCAAGGACGAGATTCCGCTGATCGCCGATGGCGGCATCCGCTACTCCGGCGACATTCCCAAGGCATTGGCCGCCGGCGCCTCCACAGTCATGCTCGGTTCGATGTTTGCCGGCACCGAGGAATCACCAGGTGAACCCGAATTGTTCCAGGGCCGCTCGTACAAAAGCTACCGCGGCATGGGCTCGATCGGGGCGATGCAGCTGGGTTCGAAGGATCGCTATTTCCAGGACGACGCCGACCCCGACAAGCTGGTGCCCGAGGGTATCGAAGGCCGCGTGCCGTATCGCGGCCCGCTGAACAACATCATCCATCAGCTGATTGGCGGCCTGCGCGCCTCAATGGGTTACCTGGGCGCGGCGACCATCGAGGATGTGCGTCACAAGGCGCAGTTTGTGAAGGTCACCTCGGCCGGCATCACCGAGGCGCACCCACACGACATCCAGATCACCAAGGAAGCGCCGAACTACCGGTTGAATGCTTGAGTTCTGGATTGGGGATACGGGATTGGGGATTCGCAAGAGTGACTCCCCGCATTCCCGTATTGATCCTGTAGTGCCTGATGCGCTGATGCTTTGACCAATCCCGAATTCCGAATTCCGGCGCCACCATGACCAACCTCCACCGCGACAAGATCCTGATCCTCGATTTCGGCGCGCAGTACACCCAGCTGATCGCACGCCGCGTCCGTGAGCTCGGCGTGTATTGCGAGATCTGGGCCTGGGATCATGAACCAGCCGAGATCGCCGGCTTTGGCGCGAGCGGCATCATCCTGTCCGGTGGCCCCGAATCCACCACGCTCGCGGGTGCGCCGACGGCGCCGCAGCAGGCGTTCGATGCTGGTGTACCGATCCTCGGGATCTGCTACGGAATGCAGACCCTTGCCGCACAGCTTGGCGGCGCGACCGAAGCAGCCGAGGCGCGCGAATATGGCCATGCCTGCGTGAACATAGTTGCCCGAAGCCGCCTGTTTGATGGCCTCAGCGATCATGCCGGCGCACACCAGCTCGACGTCTGGATGAGTCACGGCGATCACGTGACGGTTGCGCCGCCTGGCTTCGTGGTCACCGGTACGACGGACCGCATTCCGGTCGCGATCATGGAAAACGCGGACAAACGCTGGTACGGCGTGCAGTTCCATCCGGAAGTGACGCACACAAAGCAGGGCGGGGCACTGCTCAAGCGCTTTGTTACCGAGATCTGCGGCTGCGCCACGTTGTGGACCGCAGCCAACATCATCGACGACCAGATCGCCCGCGTGCGCGAGCGGGTCGGCGGCGACCACGTATTGCTGGGCCTGTCCGGCGGCGTCGATTCATCGGTGGTTGCTGCCTTGCTGCACAAGGCGATCGGCGATCGGTTGACCTGCGTGTTCGTCGATACCGGCTTGCTGCGCTGGCAGGAAGGCGACCAGGTGATGGCCACGATGGCCCAACACATGGGGGTCAAGGTGATCCGCGTTGATGCCGCCGATCGCTATTTCCAGGCACTCGAAGGGGTGGCCGACCCGGAGGCCAAGCGCAAGATTATCGGTGGCCTGTTCGTGGAGATCTTCGACGAGGAATCGGAGAAGCTGATTGCCGCCGGAGGCAAGGTGAAATGGCTGGCCCAGGGCACGATCTATCCCGACGTGATCGAGTCGGCCGGCAGCAGGACCGGCAAGGCCCATGTCATCAAGAGCCACCACAATGTCGGCGGCCTGCCGGCACACATGAAACTGAAACTGATCGAGCCACTGCGCGAGCTGTTCAAGGACGAAGTCCGTCGGATCGGCGTGGAACTTGGTTTGCCGCGTGCGATGGTCTACCGCCATCCGTTCCCGGGGCCGGGCTTGGGCGTGCGTATCCTCGGCGAAGTGAAACGCGAGTTTGCCGAGCTGCTGGCGCGGGCCGACGCGATCTTCATCGACGAACTGCGCAAGGCCGACTTGTACGATCGGACCAGCCAGGCATTCGCCGTGTTCCTGCCGGTGAAATCGGTCGGGGTGGTCGGCGACGCGCGCGCCTACGAATGGGTGATCGCGCTGCGGGCGGTGGAGACCATCGACTTCATGACAGCCCAGTGGGCGCACTTGCCTTACGAGTTTCTAGGCAAGGTTTCCAACAGAATTATCAACGAGTTACCTAATGTCTCTCGCGTAGTTTATGACATCAGTGGCAAGCCGCCGGCAACGATCGAGTGGGAATAGTAAAATCAATCACTTGCATGCATCATCCAGAGGCCGGCGGTTTGCCGGCTTTATCATGTGATCCTGATAATTCATTGAAATGACAAACGAAATTCAGAAAACTTCAACTGAATTCTCGCTTGACGATATTCGGTACATGCGCCAAGCCTTGCAACTGGCCGCCCACGCTCGCGGGGAGGTCGTCGGGACAGGCTGGAACCGCAACATCACCTTGCACGATCCCAGCGCCCACGCCGAGATCATGGCGCTGCGCGCCGCGGGCGAGAAGCTGGCCAATCACCGAATGTCGGGCGCCACGCTCTACGTCACCCTGGAGCCGTGCTCGATGTGCGCAATGGCGATGATCCACGCCCGCCTCGGACGCGTGGTCTACGGGACCTCGGACCCGAAGACAGGAGCGGCCGGCAGCGTTTTCGACACGCTCGTGGACGTTCGCCACAACCATCGCATCGACGTTGTTGGGGGCTTGCTGGCTGAGGATTCGGCAAGTCTGCTGCGCGAGTTTTTCCGGGCCCGGCGCTGAGCCACGCTGCTCGAGATGTTGGCGCGAGCCCGTTGCCGGGAACCATACCTCGGTGATGGAAGACGGCCGCGAACGACTGGCGTCATGTGAAGCAGGGCTGATTGACACCCATCGGATGAGGAACTGCGGCCTGGGAGCCCGGACCGCTGCCTGCTGCATTATTATGATTTGACATAATATACATTATGCGCAATTAC
>CAJDTN010000037.1_pt1 | contig 23878 bp, 24 predicted proteins | sample 7389801 | NCBI WGS metagenome assembly CAJDTN01 (sample SAMEA7055653, study PRJEB34461) | soil metagenome | biome: terrestrial ecosystem; feature: Peninsula; material: soil | place: Antarctica | collected 2016
GTAGCAGTTGGGGTCGAAATGGCGCACGAAACGCTGGGCGTGGCCTTCGAGGTAGGACTCGACCTGGAATTCAAGGCCGAACGGCTCGTCTTCGCGTTGGTCGGGATCGAGCCGGATCCGCGCGAAGCGGCCATTCCATTCCATCGCCGAGCGGTAAGTGATGACGCCGAGCTTGCGCGCGATGCTCATGCCGATCTCGGGGTAGTTTTCGTCGTCGTAGACGCCTTCGTTCCAGTGCGGATCGAGCCGGATTGCCTCGCGCTGCAACGAGCGGATCGCGATCGCGAACGGCTGCGCCTGCGGCGCGGTGTCCACGCTGATGTGGGCGCGCACGCTGCCTGCGTGCAGCAGCATATAGGCCAGTGCGCTCATGCCACCCATCGAACAGCCGATCAGGCAGGCCAGGCGCTCGATGCCGAGGCCGCTGACCAGCTCGTGTCCCGCGTTGGCCACGTCCTCCAGCGCCAGTTGCGGGAAGCCCAGCCGGTAGGGCTCACCCGTGGCCGGGTCAATCGAGGCGGGGCCGGTGGAGCCCTTGTCACTGCCCAGCGAATTCACGCAGATCACGAACCAGCGATCCGAGTCGATCGCCTTGCCGGGGCCAGCCATTGCTTCCCACCAGCCCGGGCTGGGATCTTCCTCGCACGAGGTCATGTGGGCGCTGGGTGACAGGCCGGTGAGCACCAACACCGCGTTGTCGCGCGCAGCGTTCAGCGTGCCCCAGGTTTCGTAGGCGACATGGGCACCGTGCAGTTCGCCGCCACGCTTCATCGCGAACGGCGCCGGCAACGGAAAGTAGCGGCGGGCATCGCCCATTGTCAGCGCACCTTGTCGATGGTGATTTTCACTGGTGTCTTGCGTTCGACCTCGACCAGCCCGGCGTCGCCTTCCAGATCGCCGGGCTGCGCGGTCGGCTGGCCGTTGTGGCTGATCCTGGCGCCGACAAAGACCTGCGAAGCGTTGGACAGCTTGAGTGCAGGCGTCATCGCCATCGCATCGTTCAGGGTGACGGTGGCGGGCAGCTTGAGTGGATCCACTCTGGCCACGGCCAGCGGCATCGGCGGGCCGCTTGGCGCGCGCGCATAGACATAGAGCACATCAGCCTTGGTCAGCTTGCCTTGCAGTGCTGGCGCCAGGGTGATCTCCACCTGCAGGGTAGCGCCCTGCGCTGCCTGTGTTGCCGCGCTGCTGGAGGCGCCGGCCGGCGCGCCGCCGGCGCGGGCATCAGCCACCGCGATTTGTTCGGCTACCGACTTGGCCACGTTGGAGCCGGGTTCCAGCTGCGGCTGCAGCAGCCGCCAGGTTGCGGCCGCGGTGCGGTAGTCGCCGCGCTGGAAGTCGCTGATGCCAAGCAGCCACAGGCCGCGCTGGTTGTCCGGGTGCAACTGTACGGCGCGCTGGAGCAGGTCGCGGGCGCGGCCTTCGATCGTACGGTCGGGACGCAGCGTCGAATCGCTCTCGGCCCAACCCACCATCGCCTCGGCGTTGTTGGCGTCGAGCTTGAGGACATGCTCGTAGGCGTCGCGCGCGTCGCTCGGTTGGCGCAGCATCGTGCTGGTCTGGGCCAGCAACATCCAGCCTTGCTGGTCGTCGGGTTGTTGCGCCAGATGATCGCGCAGTTCGGTGATGGCCTGCGGCAGGCTGACCGGGGCGCGGGCTTGCACCGAGACCCCGTTGAGCGCGGCCGGAGTGCCGACCACCAGATACAACATGCCCGTGCCCAGCGGCAGTATCAGAGCGATGGCCAGGGCGAGCACGAATACGCTGCGGCTGTGACCGGAACGGCGTCCCTGACGTACCAGCGGCACCAGCACAGCGGCCAGGGCCAGCGCCACCATCAGCGCAGCCACCACGATAAAAACGATTTTCACCAATCTTCCCCGTTGTCAGCGCTGTCGCCGACCGTCGTTGCCGGAATGCCTTCACGCTTGCGCTTGCGGATTGCCACCAGCACCACGCCGGCGCCGCCGAGCAGGATCAGCAGCGGCCCGAACCAGAGCAGCAAGGTGCCCGGTTTCAGCGGCGGGTTGTACAGGATGTAGTCGGAATAGCGTGCGACCAGATATTGCTTGATTTCCTCATCACTCTTGCCTTCCTGCATCAGCTTGAAAATCTGGTTGCGCAGGTCCCGTGCGATTGGCGCGTTGGAATCAGCCAGCGTTTCGTTCTGGCACATCGGACAGCGCAACTGCCGGGTGAGGTGCTGGAAGCGCAGCTCCTGCGCGTGGTTCGCAAACGGCATCGGCTCGATGGCTTGCGCGCGGGCCACACCGGCAAACAGCAGCATCGCGATCAAAAACACGCGTAGGAGCCCGCTCGCGGGCGATGCTTTTGTTCTGAATGCACGATGGATGATCAGAACAAAAGCATCGCCCGCGAGCGGGCTCCTACGACGATTGCGATGCAGGATTATGGTGCCTCCTTCAGCATCGCGGCGATTGCCGGTTTCACTTTGGTCGCCAGTACGTCCGGGGTGATCGGCCCGATGTGCTTGAAGCGGATCACGCCCTTGGCATCGATCAGGAAACTCTCCGGTGCGCCATAGACGCCGAAGTCGATCGCGGTCTGGCCGGATTCGTCGGCGATCAGCAGGGCATACGGGCTGCCGTGCGCTTCCAGCCAGCCTTTGGCGTCGGCCGGCGCATCCTTGTAGTTGTAGCCGACCAGCATCACCCCGAGGGTCGGTGCCGCCGCTTGCAGCACCGGGTGCTCCACGCCGCACTCGATGCACCAGCTGGCGAACACGTTGAGCAGGTAGGGCTGGCCCAGCAGATCGGCCTTGCTGACCGTCTGCGCGGGTTCGTACAACTTGGGCAGGTTGAACGCCGGCGCCGGCTTGTTCAGCAGCGGCGAAGGGATCGCGCTCGGGTCGTGCGCGGTGTTCCACCAGATTCCGAAACCGAACAGGCCTGCCAGCAGCATGAAACCGAAGAACGGCAGCAGCCGGTTCATGCGCTGGCTTCCTGCGGTTGCAGGTCTGCGCGGACGGCAGCGGTTCGCTTGAGCCGGAACCGCTTGTCTGCTGCACAGGTGAAGCCACCCAGCATCATCAACAGGCCACCGCCCCAGATCCAGCGAATGAAGGGTTTGTAGTAGAGCCGCAGCGCCCATGCGCCGTCGATGTCGCCAGCGTCCATCGGCTCACCCAGCGCCACATACAAATCGCGAAAAACACCGGCGTCGACGGCCGCCTCGGTCTGCACCTGGCCTCGCGGGTAGGTACGTTTTTGCGGGTGAAGGACGGCCACCTGCTTTCCGTCGCGGGTCACCGTGATGACGCCCTGGTCGGCCTTCCAGTTCGGGCCCGTGGTGCGATGTGCGCCGTCGAAGCGGAAGTCGTAGCTGCCGATGTGCTGGGTTTGCCCGGGCGCCATGCGCACGTCGCTGGTCACACTGAGCGATTCGGACAGCAGCACACCGGCAATGAACACACCTACGCCCAGATGGGCCAGCAACATGCCGGCCATCTCACCCGGGTAACGGCGGCCACGTGGCACGTCACGCCAGCGCTTGTAGGCGTACAGCAGCACGCCCACGCCGAGCCACACCAGGGATGCCACGCCCACGATCGCCTTGAGCTTGCCGTCCACGAAGAACGCCGCCACGATCGCGCAGGCTGCCGCGGCAATGCCGGCGCGCAGCAGCACCTGCTTCAGCAGCGGAGTCTCGCCCTTGCCCCAGCGCAGGAACGGCCCGAATGGCATCAACACCACCACCGGTATCATCAGCAACGGGAACAGGAAGCCGAAGTAGGGCGGGCCGACCGAGATCCGGCCAAGATTCAACGCATCGCCGATCAATGGGAACAGCGTGCCGAGCAGCACCATCGCCGCTGCCACGGTAAACATCAGGTTGCCGATCAGCAGCGCGGTCTCACGGGATAGCAGCTTGAAGGATTTGCCGCCGGCTACCCGGGGCGCTCTCAGCGCGTACAGCAGCAGCGAGCCGCCGACCACGATCGTGAGGAAGATCAAAATGAACACGCCGCGACGCGGATCGGAGGCGAACGCGTGCACCGAGGTGAGCACGCCCGAGCGCACCAGGAACGTGCCAAGCAGACTCAGCGAGAACGCGAAGATCGACAGCAGGATCGTCCACGCGCGCAGCGAGCCGCGTTTCTCGGTCACCGCTTGCGCGTGAATCAGCGCCAGCCCGACCAGCCACGGCATGAAGCTGGCGTTTTCCACCGGGTCCCAGAACCACCAGCCGCCCCAGCCCAGCTCCGCGTATGCCCACCAGCTGCCGGCGACGATGCCCATCGTGAGGAAGGCCCAGGCCACGTTCGTCCACGGCCGCGCCCAGCGCACCCAGGCCTGTTCCAGCTCGCCGCCGAGCAGGCCGGCGATGGCGAAGGCGAACGCCACCGAAAAGCCGACGTAGCCGGTGTACAGCACCGGTGGATGGAAGACCATGCCCGGGTCTTGCAGCACCGGGTTGAGGTCCGCACCGTCGCCCGGCATCGGCAGCAGCCGCCCGAACGGATCGGAGGTGAACACGATGAAGGCGAGGAAGCCCACCGCGATCAGCCCCATCACGGCCAGCACGCGCGAGGCGAACACCTCGGGCAGCTTCTGGCTGAACGCGGCCAGCGCCACCGTCCATACGTTGAGGATCAGGATCCACAGCAGCAGCGAGCCCTCGTGCGCGCCCCATACCGCGGCAATGCGGTAGTACCACGGCAATTCCAGGTTCGAGTTGTCGGCCACGTACTGCACCGAGAAATCAAAGTGCAGGAAGGCCCAGGTCAGGATGCCGAACGCAAACGCCACGAACACCGCCTGGCCAGCCGCCGCCGGCCGGGCCACGGCCATCAGCGCGTGGTTGCCGCGCCAGGCGCCGATCAACGGCAGCACGCCCTGCGCCAACGCCAGCAGCAGGGCCAGGATCAGGGCAAGTTGGCCGAGTTCGGGGATCATGGTTGGAAGCCGGGGACGGGGAGCGGGGAACGGGGAACGTGATGTTGCGACGCCATTGACATGATCTTGCTCCGGATGGGTAGTGGGAACCGAGATGAAGTGGGTCTAGCCACCTCCGTTCCCCGGTTCCCGTCCCACGCTCCCCGTTTCTTCAATTTTCTTGTCCGCGTGCGCCTTGGCCATCGCGTCCTTCAGTTCCTTCGGCATATATGTTTCGTCGTGCTTGGCCAGCACTTCGGTGGCGACGAAGCGGGCGCCGTCCATGTGGCCGGTGGCGATCACCGACTGGTTGTCGCGGAACAGGTCGGGCAGGATGCCGGTGTATTCCACCGGCATCGCGCCGCCGGCGTCGACCACGGTAAAAGTGATCTTGAGCGAATCGTTGCTGCGCTGGATCGAGCCGGCCTTGACCATGCCGCCCAGGCGGAAGGTGTTGTAGTCACTGGCCTGGCCCGACTGCACCTGACTCGGGGTAAGCAGGTAATTCATGTTGTTCTGCAAGGCGACCACCGCCAGTACCGTGGCGAGGGCGGCGGCGGCGAGAATCAGCAGGACGATGATGAGTCGGCGTTTGCGGGTGGGATTCATGGGCATGGCAGTCGGTTGTCGTCGATCAGTCGGACGGCGCAGGGGGGGTGGAATGGCGTTCCTGACGGGCGCTTTGACGCGCGAGGCGCGCTCGAAGTTCAATCAGGATGCGGCGGCGGCGCAGGCGCGGCGCAACAGTGTCGGCAATCAGCACGATGAAGAACACCGCGTACGCCGGCCACACGTATGCCGCATAGCCGCCCATCGCGAAGAAGGTTTGCAGCGCAGTCATCGCTCGGCCTCGTGCTCGGCAATCTTGCGCACCCAGTCCTTGCCGCTTTCCAGATCCAGCAGGTCGGCTTGCGCGCGACGGAACAGGCTCGATGCGTAATAGAACTTGGTCGCCAGGGTCATCGTCAGCAGTGGCCACAACATGTCCCAGGCCATCTTGGAGTGACCGAAGACATTGACCGTGCTGCCCTGGTGCAAGGTATTCCACCAGTTTACCGAGAAATGCACGATCGGCACGTTGATGACGCCAATGATGGCCAGGAAGCCGGCCGCGCGCGCGCCCTGCCGACGGTCCTCGAATGCGTGGTACAGACCGAGCACGCCCAGATACAGGAACAGCAACACCAGCTCGGAAGTCAGTCGCGCATCCCAGGTCCACCAGGTGCCCCACATCGGCTTGCCCCACAGCGAGCCAGTGACCAGGGTGATGAAGGTGAACGCTGCGCCGATCGGCGCCGATTCCATCGCCACCACCTCGGCCAACTTGATCCGCCACACCAGTGCGATGAAGGCCGACATGCCCATTACGGCGTAGATGAACATGCTCATCCAGGCGCTGGGCACGTGGATGAAGATGATCCGGTAGGCATCGCCCTGCTGGTAGTCCGCCGGTGCCAGCACCAGGCCGCCATACAGGGCGGCGATGCCGAGCACGATGGTCAGGCCCATTGCCCACGGCCGCAGCGTGCCGGCGAAGCGATAGAAGGTTGGCGGCGAGCTCAGCCGGTGCAACCAGAGTGGGATCCAGTTAGCCATAAACGTAAGGGATCACGAATCCAGGGCAATACGAAGGGCGGTGGCACAAGCCAGGGGGGCCAGCACCATGGCCAGCACCAGTACGGCGGCAAGCCAGCTGATCGGTGCAAGCCAGGGCAGGCCCTGCTGGGCGGCTGCCACCGCGCCGGCCGCAAAAATCAGCGCCGGGACGCACAAAGGCAACAGCATCAAGGCAAGGAGCATACCAGAGCGGCGGGTGCCGGCCGTCAGCGCAACCAGCACGGCACCGAACAGGCTGATCAGCGGCGTCACCAGCAGCAGCGCCAGCAGCAGCACCGGGATCACCGCGGCTGGCAGGTGCAGCATGGCCGCCAGCAGGGGGGTGATCACGATCAACGGCAGCGCCGTGGTGAGCCAGTGGGCGAGGATCTTCACGCCCAGCAGGAGCTCCAACGGTTGCGGTGCCAGCACCAGCTGTTCCAATGAGCCATCCTCGATATCGCTGGAAAACATGGCGTCCAGCGTCAACAACATCGCCAGTAATACGGTCACCAGCACAATGCCGCCGGCAATGCGTTGCAGCAGTGTGTCTTCCGGGCCGAGCGCGAACGGAAACAGCATGGTCACGATCAACGCATACAGCACCGGCATCGCGATGTCGCTGCGTCGCCTCCAGGCGACGGTGAGATCGCGGCGCAGCATGGCCTTGCACGCATGGATAAGACGCGGGCGACCCATTACGGTTCCCCGCCGTTTTCGTGTATGACGTAGATGGCGTGACCGAGCGAGTTCGGAGGAGTGTCCCCCTCCCGCATGTCGTCCTTCGGGCATGGCGGGCCGACCGCCTGACCACACTTGAACGAGGGTGCGAACACGCATGGCAGGCAGTCATACATGTAATTGAATCCGCCGCGCTGCGTCGCCCGCGAAGTTTGTCGTGCCGTGGCTGCTGACCAGCGCGGCGCCACCGGAACCGATATGCCATTTCAATACATGGTTGACCAGCGCGATGCCCGCGCGATCCAGATTGGCGTAAGGCTCGTCGAGCAGCCACAGGGTTGCTGGCACCAGCAGCAGTCGGGCCAGCGCAGCACGCTTCTTCTGCCCTGCCGACAGGCGCCGTACGGGTTCGCTTTCATATCCGCTCAAGCCGACCTCAGTCAACGTGGACTCGATACTCGTTCCCTCGCGCTGGCCATGCAGCCCGGTGGCAACGCGCAGGTTTTCGTACGGACTGAGGTCAGCCTTGAGCCCAAGCTGATGACCCAGGAGCAGGATCTCGCCAGCGCACGCATCACGCGAAAGCGGTGCACCGCGCCAGTGGAGTTCACCAGCTCCGACGTGCAGCAGGCCAGCCAGCACGCGCAACAAGGTCGTCTTGCCGCTGCCGTTGTCGCCCTCGACCAGCACCAGTTCACCGCAATGCACTGCAAAATCCAACGGCGCGAATACAGCTTCGTCCCGACGAAAGAAGCTCACGGCACGCGCTTCCAGCAACGGCGCATTGGATATCGAGGCGGTCATTGCTCTGATTGTCCGCAATGCGAGTGGCGCTTGTCTATGTGGCATGCTGCCGCTGCCTCACGGATGCCGAAAGAGACTTCGGGTGATATCGGAACCCGCTGGAGAGCATTCGCATCCAATGGAACATGCAAGATCCCAAGCCTCCGCGCGCGAAATTGGTGTTGCTCGACTACACGGGTCTGGACGACGACGCCCTGGCTGGCATGGTGAGGCGTGGAGATCGCGAGGCGTTTCGACACGTCATGCAGCGCTTCGGGAGGTATCTCTACCGGATCGCGCGTGGCGTGGTCAACGATGAATCGGAAGCCGAGGATGTCGTGCAAGAAGCGTTCATGCGGGCTTTTCGCCGGTTCGATACATTCCGTGGCGACGCGCCGTTGCGCACCTGGTTGACCAGTATCCTGCTCAACGAGGCGCGCAGCCGATTGCGCAAGCGACAGATGATGGTTGGTCTTGATCAGGTCAACCCCGCGTCGATGGATCCTTACTGGATGAGCCAAATCCGCACCGGGTCCGGTGGCGGCGATCCGGCTTTCCTTGCCGCCTACGCAGAGATCCGGAGCCTGCTGAAAGGCGCGATCGCCAAGCTGCCGGATCGTTATCGCACGGTCTTCATACTGCGTGACATCGAGCAGTGCAGCGTGGAAGAGACCGCTACCCGATTGGCGATCAAGCCTCAGACGGTGAAAACCCGGCTGTACCGGGCACGCCGCTTGCTGCGCAAGTCGCTGGACGAGACACTCGGCGACATGCTCGCCGACACGTTCCCGTTCCTGGGCGCGCGCTGCGCATCCATGACGACGGCGTTGATGGCCTGGCTTGCCGTGGAAGCCGTCTACGGTCCTGCCGATCATTTGCGCGGATCACTCACTGCCTGACACCGCGGTACGCGCAAGCGGACGGACGCCTGCCGAACCGGCGTATCGAGCTTTCGGCTCGCTGGGTGAGAACTGCTCCGAAACTTGAATTCGCGAATGTCTCTGCGTGATGGCTCACTACGCTGGCCTGTTCGACGTCGTCGAACCCTCGCAAGCAGGCTCTGGCACTTGTGCAGCAAACGACAGCAGCGACCCGTACACGGTCGCCGCTGCCTTGCCTCAGCCGGGCATACGCCCGGCAACCGGTTCTATAGTGACTTCACATACTCTGCGACATCGGCAACCTCGGCATTGGTCAGCCCGAGCGGCTTCTTCGCGTTGTACATGTTCACCACATCCACCAAGGTAGCGGCCGAGCCATTGTGGAAATACGGTGGGTGCTGCCATACGCCCTTCAACGGAGCCGTGCGGTACATCTTGGTTGCCGTGCGCGAGGCGTAGCTCGGGACTCCCGGGGCCTCGGGCTCGCTCACCACTTCGCTCACGTCGTGCAGGCGCTCGTTGGCGTCAGTGAACTCCGGGCCGCTGTGACAGGTGGAGCAACCAGCCTTGCCCTCGAACAACGCCTGGCCACGTGCTGCTGCCGTTACATCGAAGCTGCCAGCCGGCGCGGGCGGCGCCGCGATGGATAGTTGATAGGCCTGCAGCGCCGGCAACTTGGCCGTCACCAGGTCGTCGGTGCCATTGGTGATATTTACGCCGGTACCGATGCGAGCATCGGTGAAATTGCCGTGCCCACCCATCTGGGTCACGCCCACATACCGGTTCCAGTAAGCCAGATCGTCACCGTCGCCGGTGGCGATGATCTTGTGGATGCCTTGCAAGCCAAACGCCGGCGAAATCACTTGCGGGCCATTCAAACCGTCAATGTTGAAACGCGGGTCGTACAAGCCCGGACCCCACGAGTTGTAGACGGCCTTTTGTGCCGCCGTCAGCGCCGGTGACAAGGCGATGATGGCGCCCGGATTCAGATCACGGTTCGGCCATCCGTCAAGGCGCTTGCCGATACCCGGTGCAAACGAATTGTCGACGGTGGAGTGGCACAACGCGCAGGTGATACCGACCCGGGTCAGCGTGCTCTTGCCACCCGCGGTTTCCACCGTGCCCTTGATGCCGACCACGGCGTCGAGGCTGATCAGGGCCAAGGTCGTTTGCGGATCCTTCAAGTCGATGCTGCCATCCTGGATGCCCTTCACGACACTCGGCGGCAGTGCCTCGGCGTCGACCTTCAGGCCGACCGACAAGGCCGTGACCGGGTCGACGGCTGCCTCGATCACTTGATTCATTTTCAACGTATCGGTCCATGTCGTCTCATCGCCGAACGTGTCGAACCGGAAGATATTTTTTCCCTCATCCAGGAAAGCCGTGTCCGTCACCGTCGAGAAGGTCCACGCGAAATCCTTCGTCATCGTGGCACCGTTGGTACCTTTGACGGCCGCCTTGACTATGCCCGTGCATTTCACGTCCGCCGGCATCGGTTCGGCCACTTCGGACTGCGGCAGGTTGGTTGGCTTGTCGGTGATGCGTACGAAGGTGGCTGTCTTCGAGCCCGCGTCATAGACGACGGATCCAAAGGGCTCCGCCCCGACCGGGCAAACCACGCTGAAATTCGCGCTTGTCAGTGTCGCTGGATCAATTGACTGGTCGAACGTGACGCTGACCGCCGCCGTGTTCAAAACCCCGGTGGCCGCATTGGCCGGCGTGACCGAGACAACGGTCGGAGCCGGTGCCGAAGGAGTTGTCGGCGGAGGACTGGCCGCTTGATCGTTGTTATTGGAACCGCCGCAACCGACGAGGCCGACGCCGAGCGCGACGGCCAAGGCCCCGGGCAACCACTTCTTTCGCATATACCTGCTCATTCGTTTTCCCTCTTCATTAGGTGCAATCAGTCAGGACGAGACACTCTTGCGGCCGCAGTACCCCAGCCAACCGACGCGGGCTGGCGGCATGAAACGCTTCCGGTTTGCGGACGGGTTGGCGCGACCAAACGCGGCGCGGCACTCGAACGGCTTCCTGCCGGGTGCAGGGATTCAGTCCCTGTCCACCAACCGACGCAGGGGCGGAGAGAAGGTTCCCGCTGTCGCTTCGAACGACGGAAAAATCGCTGGGCGGTAGAGAGTCGTTTGGGCACTTAGTCGACTGGATCGCTCGAGGTGGGCGGAACCTGCGAGCGGCGACATGCATCCAAAGGCAGACCCCAGCGCGGCTTTGACGGCGCGTTCGCCCTGACCCCACGCAAGCGGGTCCGTGCTGGAAAAGTTCGGCCCAGTGATCGCGTGTGTGGACGGCGCGGTCAGGTGCCTGACCTGTATTTTTTCCGTGCATCACAAGGTGACGCCAACATGCCGATCCATGCCCCATCCCAGCGCGGCTTCACCCTCTTGGAGGTGATGGTGGTCGTCGTCATCCTCGGCATTCTCGCGGCACTGGTGGTGCCCAAGGTGATGAGCCGGCCGGACGAGGCACGAGTGACGGCATCGCGCCAGGACGTTGCCAGTTTGATGCAGGCGCTCCAGCTCTACCGCCTGGACAACCAGCGTTACCCGACGACCGAGCAGGGACTGCAGGCGCTGGTGACGAGGCCGGATTCCGATCCGGTCCCGCCGAATTGGAAACCCGAGGGATATGTCGGGCGTCTGCCCAAGGACCCTTGGGGTCACCCTTATCAGTACCTGAATCCCGGCGTGCACGGAGAGATTGACGTATACGGCCTTGGCGCAGATAGCGCGCCCGGTGGCGAGGGCAACGATGCCGACATTGGCTCGTGGATGTTGTGACGGAGCATGCGCAGATGCTTGAGGCGACTGCCCACCATCACACCCGCGGCTTCACCTTGGTGGAGATGCTGGTCGTGGTGCTGATCATGGGTATCCTGGTGGGCACTGTCGGCGCCAAACTGCAACCCAGCGATCGCGACATGCTGCGCGTCGAAGCCGAGCGGCTGGCGCAGCTGTTCGAGCTCGCCGCGCAGGAGGCGCGCATTACCGGTACGGCGATCGTATGGACGTCCGATGGATTCCGCTATGAATTCTGGCGCCAGGGTGGCGATGACGCGTGGTCGGAGATCCGGGATGACGATTTGCTGCGTGCGCGCCGGTTGCCGCACGGCATGGTGATAACGCAATTGCGCAACGAAGCGGGTGCGCCGCAGCCGATTCTGCGCTTGCAGTTTCCTGCAGGTGGTTCGATGTCCGCCTTCGGGATGGACCTGACACTTGCCAATGCACACTATGGCGTGGCGGCGTCTCCGGTGGGTGACTTGCGGATCGCGCCGGGGCAGGGGAAAACCTATGGCGATATGGCAGCGCAGTAACGCGCACGGTTTCACCCTGGTCGAAGTGCTGGTGGCCATGACCATCGTCGCGGTGTCGCTGATGGCTGCCCTGCGGGTGGCCACGCAAGGCTCGAATCACCTCGGCGAGCTGCGCGCGCGCCTGTTTGCCGGCTGGGTCGCCGCCGATCGCCTGGCCGAACACCGCGCGCGTGGTGACTGGCTACCGATCGGCGAGCAGACGGGGGTGCAGCACCAGGGCAATCTCGACCTCGGCTGGCGCGAACAGGTATCCACGACGCCGAACCCGGCGTTCCGGCGGCTCGATGTGTTCGTGTTTGTGCCGACACAACCGGGACACTTTCTGGCGCACTCGGTGGGTTTCGTGGTGAACCCTGTCGGGATGGGGCGATGAACACCGACCAAGCCCGCGGTTTCACCCTGATCGAGTTGCTGTCGGCGCTGCTCGTGCTTTCGCTGCTCACGTTGATGGCTTATCGCGGGCTCGGCGTGGTCATGGCCTCGCGCGACCACATCCAGGCGGAGTCCGCGCGGTGGCGACAGGCAGAATCGTTCTTCACTCGCCTCGAAGGCGACGTACGGCTCGCCGCGCCGCGTCCTGTGCGCCGCACATCCGGCATCGCGCCGGCCTGGCTGGGCCGCCCCGGCGCCGGGCAGGACCCGCTGGTGGAGTTCAGTCGTTTCGCCGGCGCTGACGATATCGACACCCCGCACCGCGTCGGCTACGGAATGAACGGCGCGCACCAGATCGAGTTGTGGGTTTGGTCGGGACTCGATCTTGCCGACAACACGCGGCCAACGCGTTACGTGGTGCTCGGTGATGTGCGCCGCTTCGACCTGCAGTACCTCGGCCCGGCGCTGACCTGGAACCTGGCGTGGCCGACGATGCCGAGCGACCCGCCGCTGCCGCTGGCGGTGCGCGTGCGCATCGAGTTCGGCTCGGGCGAAACCGTGGTGCGCGTGTTCGCGCCGCACTCATGAACAGGCGCGAACGTGGTGCGGCCCTGCTGATGGCGATGGCGATCATGACGTTTGCCGCGGTGGCGGCCGCGGCGATGTTGGTTGCCTTGAGCACCTGGTCGCGTCAGGCCGGACTGGTCGCCGATCATGTCCAGGCGGAAGAACTGGTCAATGTGGGCGGCGACTGGGCCCGCGCCATGCTGTATGACGATCGGCGCAACAGTGGCGATCTTGATCATGCCGGGGAACCGTGGGCGCTGCGGCTGCCACCGATACCGTTCGAGAACGGCGAACTTGGCGGGCGTATCGAGGACCAGCAAGGCCTGTTCAATCTCGACAATCTGGTCCGCAACGGCAAGCTCGATCTTTCCCAGTACGCGCATTTCCAGCGCTTGTTGTCGATCCTCGGTTTGCCGGCGGCACTGGCTGACAACCTGGCCGACTGGGTCGATGCAGATGAGATCCCGCAGCCGGCTGGCGGGGCAGAGGATGCCTACTACGCGGCGCTCGACCATCCCTATCTCGCCGCGAACCGGCCTTTGCTCGATCTCGATGAGCTGGCGCTGGTGCGGGGTTTCGACCCCGGCATCCGCGCGCGTCTCGCGCCGTTCGTGACAGCCTTGCCCGGCACCACCGCGCTCAACGTCAACACGGCACCGGCTGAAGTGCTCGCCGCGGTGGTCGACGGTCTGGACCTGGAGTCGGCACGCACGCTGGTGGCCCGCCGCGACGGCGGTTTCTATCGCAACAATGCCGACTTTCTGAGCCAACTCGGCAAGGATGTCACCGTGCCTGACAAGGACATTCGCGTCGGCAGCGACTATTTCCTGGTCACCGTGCGGGTGGTTTACGGCAGGACGCAGGCTCGCGGCAAGCTGTTGCTGGCGCGGACCGATCCGACGCGCTGGCCCGACATCGTGTGGCGGAAGTACCGATGAACCTGCTGCGTATTTTCTGCCCGCTGTCGGCCAATCCCTCATCGTGCGAGTGGGTGTTGTTCGACGACGCCGGCGCACATCCGGGCGGGGGCACGCTGGCACAACTCCCGCAAGGCGCCGCGCGGGTCGAGCTGGTGCTGGCGGCCAGCCAGGTCCTGATCACACGCGCACAACTGCCGCCCGCAGGTAAACGCCGCTCCGCGGCGGTGCTCGCCTATGCAGCCGAAGAGAGGCTGGCCTCTGATCCGGATGCCAATCAGGTCAGCATGCTTGGCAATGCGGATGGCGATGATGTGCTCGCGGTGGTGAATCGCCGGCAATTGCAGGGCTGGCGCGATGCGCTTGCCACCATCGGTATCCACGTCGGTAGCGTGCATTGCGAGACTCTGATGTTGCCATTGCAAAGCGGCGAGTGGACTTTGTGCTGGAACGGGCGGGAGGGCCATGTACGTATCGGTGAGTTTGAAGGGGGTGCCACCGATTGCGGCGACCGGCAGACCCCGCCGCTGGCGTTGCAACAGTTACTGGTGGAAGCGCGTGCGCACGGTATCGTGCCGACCACGATGGCGCTGCAGCTGACGACGCCTGCGGCGAAACCGGATCTGGATGCGTGGCAACAAAACCTGGGTGTGAGCCTGCGACTTTCCTCCGCACAGGATTGGCGTACGGCGTCGGCGCCCGCCGGAGCCCGGCTCGACCAGGAACGTTGGTACTGGCGCCCGTCCGCGGCAGCGGTCATCCGCTGGCGCCGCATCGGGTGGATCCTGCTGGCGGCGCTACTGCTGCATTCGACCGCGTTGGTGGCCGATCGGATGCGGTTGGGCAGCGAACAACAGCAGTTGCGCCAGCAGATGGAGGCGCGCTTCCGCTCACTGTTCCCCAATGCCGTCGCAGTTGCCGACCCCGTGTTGCAGACACGTCGGCAGTTGGCACAGGCGCGGCACATCGCCGATCAGCCTGATGCCGGCGATTTCCCGATCATGCTCGGCAAGGTGTCCGCGGCCCTCGCCGCCGCGCCAACCGCGCAGTTGCGTGCGCTGTCGTATGAGAACGGGCGCATGACGCTGGAACTGCTGGCGCCGGGTGAGGTGCTTGCGCGCCGGATCCAGCAGCTCTTGATTGATGCCGGATTCGCGATCGAGGTGGCGCCAGTTGCACGCGGCGCTGTTCGCGGGACAGTCACGCTGACGCTGAGGTCGCCATGAAAGAGCTCGCCTGGAAGCACATCGTCGGCTCGTGGTGGGCGTCGCGTTCTCCGTCGGAACGCTGGCTGATTGCCGCGGCAGCACTCGTCCTCGGGCTGACCCTGTACGTGTGGTTTTTGCTGTCGACAATACATGCGCGCCAACGGCTGCTGCCGGCGGTCACCGCGCTGCGGGCGCAGGCCAGTGACCAAAACCGGCAGGTGGCGGAAATCATGCGGCTTCGCGCGGCACCGCCGCCGGTCAAGGCGACTGCGGACCTGCGTCAGTTGCTGCAACGTCAAGTGGACGCCAGCGGACTGAGTCGGTCGCTGGTGAGTATCGAGCGGGTGGACGCGCACCACGTGAAGCTGGTGTTCGGCAATGTCGTCTTTGCCGAATGGCTGGCGTGGGCGGACAGCGTGCGCGCGCAGCACTTGCGCTTTGCGACGGTGCGGATCGAATCGCAGGCCACGCCCGGGCAGGTTAGCGCGAGCGTCACCGTGGAACGGCCCAGCCGATGAAACGGATCATGACCTGGCGCGGCAGTATCGTCAGCGGCAGCGTGGTGCTGGTTGCGTACGTACTGTTCCTGATCATGCTGGCGCCTGCCACGCTCATTGATGTCGGCTTGCAGCGCACGACACACGGAACGCTGCGCCTGGCACAGGCGCAAGGCACGCTGTGGTCGGGCAGCGGCAGGCTCGAGATTCGCGATCCGACCGGGCAAGTTGGTGTCGGCAAGCCAGTGTCCTGGGTGCTGCAGCCGAGCTCCTTGTTGCGTGGACAGCTCGACTACCAAGTGAGCATCGACCACGCCACCGCCAGTTTTCCGGTGCACGTTTCCGCGCGCAGGATCGATGTGTCGCATGTCGACTTCTCGTTGCCGGCAGCGGCGCTCGGGCTGGCGGTGCCGCGCATGGCGCCACTCGGCCTGCGCGGCGAAATCGTCTTTCACATCACAAAATTCATGCGCGCTGGTGACGTCGTTTCGGCCGACGCCGTGATGATGTGGAAGGACGCCAGCTCCGCGTTGACCTCGGTTGCGCCGCTCGGCACCTACGAACTTCGCGTCGACGGCGCGGCCGGCTCGATGAACGCGAGTTTGCGCACCCGCAGCGGTCCATTGCAGCTGACCGGTGGCGGGTCGTGGCGTGGCGATGCCCCATCGGATTTTTCCGTCGCCGCCCGGGTCGACGCACATTCCCACGCACAACTCGCGCCGCTGCTGCGCCTGATCGCGGTCGAACGCGGCGACGGTGATTTCGCACTGCAATTCAATCCACCGCTCGGCAACGTATCACCGGCGGGAGTGCACGAAGCGCGGTAACGAACTTGCGTCACGGGAACCCGCCAGTCGCCGCGACCATCCCATCCGTGTCAATGAGGGAAGCTATTTGTGTCATCCGGACGATTCAAGCTTGCACAAACGTCAATCGACATCACGCTGAAGGCCGGCGCGCTGGCATTGCTGGCTCTTGTGTTGGCGTACTGGACGTGGGCGTGGGGTGCACCATCGCCGTTGCCGCAAGCGACGGAAGTCTCCGCGCCGGCTGGCCGCCTGGCGGCCACGGGCAATCTGTTTGGCGAGGTGCCAGGTGGCGCCCATGTTGGCGCGCCGACCAGGTTGGCGATCAAGTTGCTGGGTGTCATGGCGGGTGCGCCGGCGGGTTCCGGTTACGCGCTGCTGCAACTCGACGCAAAGGAAACCCAAGTGGTGCGCGCTGGCGAGGATCTCGCACCAGGCATCCGCGTCGAGAGCGTACTTTCCGAGCAGGTGATCCTGCGGCGCAACGGGTCGCGCGAAACGCTGGCCTGGCCGCGGCCGGCCCCGACGCCCGCCAGCGCCAAGAACCCTCCCGCCCAATGAAACACCGCAGGCCATCCATTCCGTGTCGATCAGCATGAAACATTTCTGGCTGCAGGTTGTTGTCGTAGCTCTGCTTGCTGCCTCCGCAGCGGGCGCCAGCGCCGCCGTGCCCGCGACGGCAAGCTCGGCACCGCCATCGAGCCAGACCGTCACGCTCAACTTCGTCAACGCGGATATCGAGGGCGTGGTCAAGGCGATGGCGCAGGTCACCGGCAAGAACTTCGTGCTCGATTCGCGCGTGAAGGGCAGCGTCAACATCATTTCGGCCCAGCCGATAGCCCGAGCTGCGGTGTACGACGTATTCCTGTCGGCGCTGCGCCTGCAGGGATTCACTGCAGTGGAAGACCACGACCTGGTCAAGATCCTGCCGGAAGCCGACGCCAAGCTGCACCGCAATGCCGCGACCGGCCGCGCTGGAGCCAGCGACGGCATGCAGACGCGGGTGTTCACCCTGACCCATCAGTCGGCGGTGCAACTGGTGCCCACGCTGCGCCCGCTGGTGGCGCCCAACAACACCATCACGGCGTTGCAGAGCAGCAACACGTTGATCATCACCGATTACGCAAGCAACCTCGAACGACTGGCGGGCATCATCGCGGCGATCGATCAGCCGGAGGATGCCGGCGCGGCGATGATCGTCCTGCGCCACGCTTCCGCGCTGGATGCGGCGCGGACCATCAACCATTTATTCGCCTCGGCACCGCAATCCGTTCAGGCGTTGCAGGGGACGGATCCCACCCAGCACATCGCGGTCATCGCCGACGCCCGTTCCAACAGCTTGCTGGTGCGTGCGGCGGACCCGGCCCGGCTTGCGCAGATCCGGCAATTCGCGGCCATGCTCGACTCGCCGACCAGTGCCGCCGGCAATGTGCACGTGGTCTACCTGAAGAACGCCGAGGCGGTGAAGCTAGCCGAGACCCTGCGTGGCATCTACTCGGGCAACGCGGCCACCTCCGCGCAGGCGTCGGGCTCGGCCACGCCAATGGACACGGCGACATCGAGCGTGGGCTCCGGTGCGAGCTTCGCCAGCGGCTCGCAGGCATCGGCCGGCGGCAGCAACATGTCGACGATGGCAGACGCCACGTCGCCGCCCTCCGTCAGCGCATCGGGCATCATTCAGGCGGACGCCGCCACCAACTCGATCATCATCACGGCGCCCGACGCGATCTACAACAACCTGCGGGCGGTGGTGGAGAAACTCGATGCGCGCCGGTTGCAGGTCTATGTCGAGGCCCTGATCGTCGAACTCACCGCGAGCAAGGCCGGCGAGTTCGGCATCCAGTGGCAGGACCTCGATGGCATCGGGAAATCCGGCACGCAGATATTTGGCGGCACCAACTTCGGTGGCGCGGGTCAGAACATCCTGAGTATTGCGCAGAACCCGGCCAGCGCCGGTCCTGGTCTGAACATCGGCACCATGCGCGGTACGGTGACGGTCGGCGGCGTACAGATCCTGAATCTCGGGCTGCTGGCGCGCGCGTTGGAGACCGACAGCAACGCCAATATCCTGTCCACACCGACCCTGCTCACCCTCGACAATGAAGAGGCCAAGATCGTGGTCGGCCAGAATGTCCCATTCATCACCGGCCAGTACGCGGTCTCGGGCGCGGCGACCACGCCGTCGCCGTTCCAGACCATCGAGCGAAAAGATGTCGGCCTGACTTTGAAGATCCGCCCGCAGATCTCCGAAGGTGGCGTCGTGCGCCTGCAGATCTATCAAGAAGTGTCGAGCGTGGCCGACACCGCCAATCCCGCCGGGGTGATCACCAACACGCGCTCGATCGAGTCGACCGTGCTCGTCGACGACGGGCAGATCATCGTGCTGGGCGGCCTGATCCAGGACTCGGTCAATGGTGGCGTGTCGAAGGTACCGGTGCTGGGCAGTATTCCGCTGGTGGGTGGATTGTTTCGCTACAACAACCACTCGCGCACCAAGACCAACTTGATGGTGTTCCTGCGTCCGACGATCCTGCGTGATTCGCAAGGCGCCGGCGCATTGACCAGCGAACGCTACGACTACATCCGCGGTGAGCAACTGCACGCCAAACCGGTACGCGGTGCGGTGCGCCGTGGTGATCCGCTGCCGCTGCTGCCGAGTCTGCCCGCCGCTGCGGGCGCTGCGGTCAAGCCGCAATGAGCGCGGCGTGTTGACGAAGCCGCCCGTGCCCTATGCGTTCGCCAAGGCCAATGGCGTGGCAGTCACCGGGCTTGGCGACGGTATCGCCGAGGCTGTCATGCGTCAGGGTGCGTCGGCCGGGGCGCTGGCCGAATTGCGGCGTGCGCTGGGCGTACCCGTGCACGCGCAGCGGGTCAGCGCGAGCGAGTTCGACGAGCGGATTTCCGTCTTGTACAACGGCGCCGGCGAAGGTGCTGCCGCACTGGCGGATGATCTGGCGCAGGACCTGGACTTGTCCCGCCTGCTGCAGGAAATTCCGCGCGTCGAAGACTTGCTGGATAGCCAGAACGATGCGCCACTGATCCGCCTGATCAACGCGCTGCTGACCCAGGCGCTGAACGAAGGCGCCTCGGATATTCACATCGAGCCGTTCGAGTCGCGCTCGGTGGTGCGCCTGCGCATCGACGGAACACTGCACGACCTGATCGAGCCGGCGCAAGCGCTGCACACGGCGATCGTCTCGCGCATAAAGATCATGGCGCAGCTCGACATCGCCGAGAAACGTCTGCCGCAGGATGGCCGCATCGCGCTGCGCGCGGCAGGAAAGCCCATTGACGTGCGCGTATCGACGATTCCCACCGGGCACGGCGAACGCGTCGTGCTGCGCCTGCTGGACAAGCAGGCGGGGCGCCTCGACTTGGCGCGGCTGGGCATGGACCCGGCCACACTCGCCCAGATGGACGCGCTGATCCGCGAGCCGCACGGCATCATCCTGATGACCGGCCCGACCGGATCAGGCAAGACCACTACCTTGTACGCCGCATTGTCGCGCCTGGACCCCAAGGCGCTGAACATCATGACCGTCGAGGATCCGATCGAGTACGACCTCGACGGCATCAACCAGACGCAAACCAACAGCCGCATCGACATGAGCTTCGCGCGTGCCTTGCGCACCATCCTGCGGCAGGATCCGGACGTGATCATGATCGGCGAGATTCGCGATCTGGAGAGCGCCGAGATCGCGATCCAGGCCAGCCTCACCGGTCATCTGGTCATCACCACGTTGCATACGAACGACGCCGTCAGCGCGGTCACTCGCCTGGTCGACATGGGCGTCGAGCCGTTTCTGCTCGCCTCCAGCCTGATCGGCATCGGCGCTCAGCGGCTGGTGCGCAAACTCTGCCTGGAGTGCCGGGAGCCGCTGGATCCCGATGCCGCGGCCTTGCGCAGTCTCGGCCTGGCGTCGGCGTCGAGGCACTTTCACGCGGCGCGTGGTTGCTCCGCGTGCAACCGTTCCGGTTACAAGGGACGCACCGGCATCTACGAGTTGCTGACGGTTGACGACGACCTGCGCAAGCTCATCCACGACCGCGTCGACGAACAAGCCTTGCGCGAACATGCCAGCGCGCACGGCATGGGTTCGCTGCGCGGGGACGGCTTGCGGCTGGCTGCCGAAGGCACGGTGAGCGTCGAGGAAGTGCTGCGCGTCACTCGCGCCAGGTGACGGCATGGAAGCGTTCCACTATCGGGCTCTCGACGTCGCTGGTCATTTTCAATCCGGTGTGCTGCAGGCCGATTCGCCGCGGCAGGCGCGCACCCAATTGCGCAGCCAGGGCCTGTATCCGGAGCGAATCGACCGCGTGCGCAACCGGGAGCGCGCCGGCGCGCTGTGGTCACGCGGCATCCCCGCGGCCGAGTTGAGCTTGCTGACCCGCCAGCTGGCCATGCTGCTAGCGTCCGGATTGACCATGGAACACGCACTGTCGGCGTTGATCGAGGAAGTCACGGCAGCGAGGACGCGGGAGGTACTCGGTGGCGTCAAGGCCGAAGTTACCGGCGGGCTCTCGCTGGCTGCGGCGCTTGGCGTCTATGGCCGGGATTTTCCCGACTATTACCGGGCGCTGGTGCGCGGCGGCGAGGAATCCGGCGCACTACCCATGGTCTTGCAACATCTTGCCGATTACCTGGATGCCCGCCAGGCGCTGCACCAGAAAACCAGTCTCGCACTGCTCTACCCGATGCTGGTCACCTTCGTCGCCATCTGCGTGGTCACCGGCTTGCTGGTCTATGTGGTGCCGCAGATCGTGCAGGTCTTTCAGCAGTCGCGACAAACTTTGCCGCTGCTCACGCGCGGACTGATCGCCGTTTCCGACTTCCTGCGCAGCGCGGGCCCCTGGCTTGTCGGCATGGGCATTTGCGCCGTGCTGGCCGCGCGTTTCGCACTCCAGCACGAGCGCTACCGGCGCCGCTGGCATGGTTTCGTATTGCGGCTGCCTTGGCTCGGGCCGGTCGTTCGCGGCCTGAATACCTCACGCTTCGCCAGCACGTTGGCCATTCTCGTCGGCGGCGGCGTGCCGCTGTTGGCGGCGCTCGACTACGGCGCGCGCGCGATGTCCAACCTGGCCATGCACGATGGTATCAAGGCGGCAATCGAGCGGGTGCGCGAGGGTGAAAGCCTGGCCCGGGCGCTGGCCGCGACGCACATCTTTCCGCCATTAATGCTGCACCTGGTCGGTAGCGGGGAAGCCAGCGGCAAGCTCGAACAGATGCTCGAGCGCGCTGCGCAACTCGAAACACAGACGCTCGAACGGCGCCTGGCGGTTCTGCTGACCTTGCTCGAACCGGTGATGATCCTGGTGATGGGTGGGATCGTGCTGGTGATCGTGCTTGCCATTCTGTTGCCGATCATGGAAATCAACCAGCTGGTGCATTGAGGCAACGCCGGACCGTCGCGCGCAGACCTCTCCGCTTCAGACGAACCGGCACCATGTTGCGCACGCCATGCGAAGCCGATGCGATCGTCATCTGCTGGCTCCGTCGTGCCGGTGGCGCTGATCCACGCGGCGTGCCGCCGCTGGCCGAGTCAATCCAGCTCGCGCAAATGGGCAGTTCCATTGGCGTGACCATGCACGTAGGCGAGTTGACGGTGATGCCTGGCGAGCGGATCCGTCACGGTTGTGCCGGCGCCGACCACGAACAGGCTGGGTTCGATCCAGCCGCTGCCACCAACACCAATGGCCGGGTAGACGTTCGTGTCAGGCTGACTGTGCAATGCGGCCAGCAACTCTTTTTGCGCAGCCAGGTTGTCCGCCGCCGCACGTCGGCGCGCCTGCGGATTCCAGGCAGTGATGAAGGCCCATGGCCGCGTCCCGACGACGGCCGTCAATTCGGCCGGCAGCGGCAGATCGACACGAATGGTCGCCCAGCTCAGCGTATCGACGCAGACGTGATAGGCCGTGGCCCGAAAGGCTTCACGGAGCAGCTCATCCATGGCGCAGCGCCGGCAGCGGTGGCAGGCCGGACTGGAACAGTTGTACCGCCGCATCGAGATCGATATCAGTCACTTGTGACACTCCACTCAGCAGTTGTTCCAGCAAGGCATCCTGGGCGCGTCCGCGTTCCAGCGCGTAGGCGTAGGGTACGTGGGTAAACGTAACCAGTCGATAGCGCGCCATGTAGTGTCCGGGTATCCGTGTGGCGAGCAGGGCGCCCAGCTCGCGCTTGGCCAGGTAGTGCGGATCGGCCACCGAGTCGCGCATTTCAATGTAGTTCTCCAGCGCCATCTGCGCGATCGCATCGGCATCGGGCTGGCGCTGGCGTTGGAACTCGGCGAACACCGCAGCGCTGTCGTCCGGCGTGGCCGTCAGCAGTTTGGCCAGCACGACGGTGTCCTCGAAACCACAATTCATGCCCTGGCCGTGGAACGGCACGATCGCGTGCGCCGCATCGCCGACCAGCAGCGCACGGCTGTCCAGGTGCCAGCGATCGAGGTACAGAGTAGACAGCGTGCCGACCGGGTGATGATCGAAGTCCTCGCTGAAACGCGGCAGCAGGGAAAGCAGACCTGGGAACTGTTCGCTGAAGAATGCCGCAGCGGCGATCGAGTCGGGCAGGGTGGCAAAGCTTGGCGCAGCGCCCTGTGCCGGCAGGAACAAGGTCACCGTGAAACTGCCTTCGGTGTTCGGCAGTGCGATGCACATGTAGCCGCCGCGCGGCCAGATGTGCAGTGCATGTGGCTCCAGCGCGTACTGGTCGCGGCCGCCTCCGAGCTGCTGCAGTGCGATCGGCAGTTGATGCGCGGGCGGAATCTCCAGCTCCTTGTAACCATGTCCCAGCGCTTCGATCCGCTCGCCCAACGGGGTGTGTCGGTTCATCGCGGCGCGCAGCGCCGAGCCGGCGCCGTCCGCGCCGATCAGCAGCCCGACCGACAGCTCGCGTTCGGCGCCGTCGCTATCAGCGAGGCGAATGCATTGCCGGTCGAAATCCGCGGCGACCAGCGACTGTCCGAAATGCAGCCGCACGCCGGCCTTCTCCGCCGCGTTCAGCAGCAGGATGTTCAGCGCGCCGCGTGAGACCGACCAGTTCACTTCGCTGTCGTCGATGCCGTACCGCTGCAAGCCGCTGTTGCCCTCGCGGTCATGCACCATGCGTCCACGCATCATCACCGCGCTCTGGATGACCTCATCGGCCAGGCCGGCCATGCGCAGCGCTTGCAGACCACGTTCGGCCAGCGCGAGGTTGATCGAACGACCGCCCAGGAACCCCGCCCGCCGGGGGTCGGGTCGCTTCTCGATCAGTTCGACCGCAAACCCACGCTGGGCCAGCTGCACGGCCAGCAGCGCACCGACCAGGCCGCCGCCGATGAGGGTGATGGGTTGCTGCTCCAT
>CAJDTN010000041.1_pt1 | contig 22943 bp, 19 predicted proteins | sample 7389801 | NCBI WGS metagenome assembly CAJDTN01 (sample SAMEA7055653, study PRJEB34461) | soil metagenome | biome: terrestrial ecosystem; feature: Peninsula; material: soil | place: Antarctica | collected 2016
CGCCCCCGGAAAGGTGAGGCTCAAGCCCTCACCCTGCACCGTGGACACCCAGTCGATCACGATGCCCCTGGCGCGCTGGGCACTGGCCGGATCGAAATGGACTTCGAGGCCATTCGCGTGCGCCACGATGTCGTGCGGCCCGGCCGGCGCCAGTTGAAAGCCGGCGCTGTGGTCGAGCCCGATTTCCAGGTGCAAGGTCACACCCTGCGCGCTGGCGGTGCCCTGGCGGATCGCCTCGGCGGCGGCGTCGGTGATGGTGATTTCCGGTGGCGTGCGGTCCGGCGCGGCCACGCCGAACAACGCGTGCAACTCGCCGCTGCCATACATCTGGCTGATGATGTCGGCCCCGCCGACCAATTCACCTTCCACGTACAGCTGCGGAATCGTCGGCCAGTCGCCGTAAAGCTTGATGCCGTCGCGGATTTCCGGGTCGTCCAGCACGTTGACCGTGTAGTACTCGGGCAGCAGTTCGTTCAGGGTGTTGGTGGCTGCCGCGGAAAAGCCGCACATCGGTTGCTGCCGGTTGCCCTTCATGAACAGCACCACGGGGTGCTCCTTGAGCAGGGTATCGATACGATCACGCGTGGCGGTGTCAAGTGACATGGAACGGCTCCAGTGAAAAGTAAGGCCATGTTACGCCGACCAGGATGACGGCGCGGCCGCTCGGGTTCAAGCTGAACAGGGCGACCAAACCGGCGCGAGGACATTGCCGGGCCAGCCCGCGCTGCTTTCGTGAGCGCGTCAGAACCCGTAGTTCAGAAACCCGCCGTCCACCGCCAGTACCTGGCCGGTGACGTAGCTGGCGGCGGGCAGGCACAGGAAGGCGATTGCCGCGGCCACCTCCTCCGGTTCGCCGATCCGCCGCAATGGCGTGCGATCGAGCACCTCGTCCAGGTAGTCGGTGTCGGCCAACGCCGGCTCCGAGCGCTGGGTGCGGATATACCACGGCGCCACCGCGTTGACGCGGATGCCATCCACCGCCCATTCCGCGGCCAGGTTGCGGGTGAGCTGGTGCAGCGCCGCCTTGCTCATGCCGTACGGGGAACCAGTGCGCACGTGGGTCATGGCGGATACCGAGCCCACGTTGACGATCGCCGCGTTGGCATGCTGCACCAGTTGCGGATGCGCCAGGCGGCACATCTCGAATGCGGAAAACAGGTTCTGCTCGAAGATCGCGCGATAGTCGTCCTCGGCGTAATCCAGCGTGGCGCCAGGCTGGTTGCCGCCGGCGTTGTTGACCAGCAGCGACAGCGGTGCTCCGAGATCGGCGATCCAGTCGAAAACCGCCAGGCGTTCCTCGGCCTCGGTCAGGTCGGCGCCGAAGGCGAGCATCTGGACCTCGGGAAAGTCCTCGCCCAGCTCCACCCGCACCTGCTCCAGATAATCCTCGTCGCGCGCCACCAGCAGCAGATCGGCGCCGAGCCCGGCCAGCTCGCGCGCCGTGGCGTAACCGATGCCCTTGCTCGCGCCGGTCACCAGCGCGGTGTGGCCGCGCAATTGCCAAGCTTCCGAGCGGCTGTTCGGGGGATTGCTCATGGCGTCAGCTTAGCAACGTCTTTGTGGTCTTGCCCGAAGCTGCGGGCGGCTTGCCCGCCACTACTGTGTGGCGAGACACTCGGCGCCTCTGTCACGCACGAGAACGACCATGAAATCGCTGCCGATCCTGCTCTGCGTACTGGCCCTGGGTGCCTGCTCCAGCAAACCGCCGGAGCCAAAGGCCAAGCCGGCCGACGTCGCCACGCCGTTCGATGCGCTGAAGGCGAGCGAGCAACGTGCGAAGGACGTGCAAAAGGTTGTGGACAAGCACGCCGAGGAGCAACGCAAGCAGATCGAGGCACAACAACAGTAGACGCCCCAAGCCGCTCACCGCGGGCTGCACAGGCAGTCCGCATAGATGTTCGGCGTGCCGGCCCTGGCGTTGCGCAGCAACTCGAGTTCAGGAGCCAGCGCCGGCAACTGGGCAAACCAGCGCGGCAGCCGCACGCCCCACGATTGCAGCAGATGCATGCTGGCACTGTGGTTCAGGCCAATCAGGAATCGCTCGAAGCTGCCCAGCGGCGCCTCCTCGTAGCGCACCGGGTAATCCTGGCCCAGCTTGGCCAGGCTGGCTGCCTCCGCCACCGCATTCTGCAGACCACCGAGCTGGTCGACCAGCCCTCGCTCCAGCGCCTGCCGACCGGTCCACACTCGGCCCTGGGCGATCGCATCGATGGCCTGGTAGCTCTTGCCGCGCGCCTTGGCCACGTTGCCGACGAAATCGCGGTAGCCCTTGTCGATCTGCGCCTGGATCACCGCGCCGACCCCGGCATCGAGCGGACGGGTGATATCGAACGCGCCGGCCATCGGGCCGGTAGCGACGCCGTCGCTCTGGATGCCGAGCCTGGCCAGCGTGCCGGGCACCGAGAAATACGTGCCGAAGATGCCGATCGAACCGGTGATCGTGTTCGGTTCGGCGAAGATGCGGTTGGCGTTCATCGAGATCCAGTAACCACCGCTGGCCGCCACGTCGCCCATCGACACCACCACCGGAATGCCATCCGCGCGGGTCTGCGCGACTTCGCGGCGAATCTCCTCGGCGGCGTAGACCTCGCCACCGGGTGAGTTGACCCGCAGCACCAGCGCCTTGGTGCGCTTGTCCTCGCGTGCGGCGCGGATCAGCGCCGCGGTGGATTCGCCGCCGATCGAGCCGGGCGGACGCTTGCCATCAGCGATCTCGCCCTCGGCCACGACGATCGCCACACCGGGCGCCAGCGGCTTGCTCTCGCGCGGTACGCTGGCCGCATAGCGCGCCAGGCCGACCTGGCGGAACCCCTGGTTCTTCCGCCCTGCGGGCACGCCTTGCTCGCGCATCATCGCGACCAGCTCGGATCGGGTCGCGGTGCCGTCGATGAGATGCTCATTCAACGCCAGCTGGGCCAAGTCGCCCTGAGTACTGGCGATGTGCTGCGGCAGGTTGTCGATGTTGTCGCGCAGGGTGGCCGGGTCGATCTTGCGCAGTCGCGCGACCTCGTCCAGGTAGCCATCCCACAGCCCGCCCATCCAGTAACTGTCGGCCTGCTTCGCCTCTGCCGACGCATGGTCGAGGATGTACGGCTCGGCGGCACTCTTGAATTCGCCGACGCGGAACAGGTGCACATCCACGCCGAGCTTGTCGAACAAATCCTTGTAGAACAGACGGTAGTTGGCCAGGCCGGTGATCATCACACCGCCCTGCGGATCGACCAGCAGGCGATCGGCGTGCGCGGCGAGGTAGTACTGGCCCTGGTCCAGGTTCACGCCCCAGGCGATCACCGGCTTGCCGGTGGCGCGAAAGCGATCCAGCGCCGTGCCAACCTCGCGCAGGGCCGCGAAACCACCGCTCTCCAGGTCGCCCGGCAACAGCAGGATGCGGCTGATCCGCTTGTCCTTGGCGGCGGCATCGATGGCGCCGATCAGGTCACGCAGTTGCGCCTGCTTCAGGTCATCACCGGACAGACCGGACAGCGTGCGCTGCAAGGCCGAGGCGCTGTATTGCTCGACCAGCCGGCCTTGCGGCTTGAGCACCAGTACGCTGTCCTGCTCCACCTCATGGCCACCGACAAAGCTGGCGGCAACCACGAACAGCAGCATGAACAGGAACCCGAAAAAGACCAGGTTGATGATCACCAGCCGCGTGGTGTTGAGACCGCGCCCCAGGTTGCCCAGGAAATTCCGACGGCGTGGTAGCGGCGGCAATGGTGGTGTCATGGAAGGGTTCCCGGAGTCTGGTGTCAAGCGTAGCCGGTCACGCCGGCGCGGTCATGCCGACGGGGCGCCAGCGCTGTTTCCAGGCACTGCGCCAGAAGCGGGTGAACAGCATGACGGCAGCCACCGACAATCCTGCAATCAGGCCGATCCACATGCCGCGCGCACCCATGCCGTGATGAAAGGCCAGCCACCAGCCCACCGGCATGCCGACGGCCCAGTACGAGAACAGGGTGATCGCCATCGGCACACGGGTATCCTTGAGTCCTCGCAACGCGCCGTTGGCCGCGACCTGGATGCCGTCGGAAAACTGGAACAGCCCGGCCAGCATGATCAGCTGAGCCGCCAGCGCAATGACCTTCGGATCGTGCGTGTACAGCGCCGCGATGAGCTGTGGGAAACCCAGCAGCAGGACCGCCGAGAACAACTGGGTCGCGAGGGTCAGGCCGATGCCGCAGAAACCGGCGTAACGCACGCCGCGCTCGTCGCCACGACCGACCGCATTGCCCACGCGCACGGTGATTGCCATCGCCAGGCCAAGCGGAATCATGAAGAACAGCGACGCAATGTTGATCGCGACCTGGTGGCTGGCGATCACGTCCTCGCCCAGCGTGGCGATGATCAGCGCGGTGGCCACGAACAGCCCCGCCTCGGCCAGCAGGGACACTGCCATCGGCGCTCCGATGTGCATCAACTCACCGATACGACGCAGATTGGGTCCTTCGACCCGCTCAAACACACCCAGGCCCTGATAATTGCGGTGAAAGATCACATAGATACTGAACGCGATCAGCTCCAGCCACAGCACGGTCGCCGTGGCCACGCCACAACCATGCGCACCTTGCGGCGGAATGCCCAGCTTGCCGAACATCAACACATAACCCAACGGCACCAGCACCACCAACCCACCGAGACTGAAATACATCGACGGCCGGGTCAGCGACAGGCCTTCGGACAAGCCGCGCAGAGCGAAATAGCAAGTCAACGCCGGCGCCCCCCAGCTGATCGCCAGCAGGAACCGCTGCACGTCGTGGCGCAAGCTTGGAGTCACTCCGATCAGATCGATCAGCGGCGCCGCGTGGCGCACCGCGAACCACAGCAGCACCCCCATCCCCAGCGCCAGCCACAAGGCCTGATGGAACACCGCGCCCACCTCGCCGCGACGCCCGGCACCGTCCAGCTGCGCCACCGATGGCGGTACCGCCATCATCATGCCGATGCCGCTGACGATCGCCAGCGACCAGATGCTGGCACCCACCGCCACCGCGCCCAGCACGTGCGCGCTGACATGCCCGGCCAGCACCGCATCGATCACGTTGCTGCCGATCGCCGCCAATTGGGCGGCAATCAGCGGCAACGCGAGGCGCACGGTGGCGCGCGTCTCCTGCAACAGACGCGCGCGCTCGGGTCGAAATGGATTCAGGGGCACAGCAGACTCTCGGGATGCTCTGGTCTAATTCGGCGCAGGGCCGCCGGCCCTGCCGGGAAACCCGGACAGCAGCAACCAGGCGAGCAAGGCAAAATGGGGTGCGATGGTCGGGTTTCGATCGTTTGAGGCGAATAGCCAGGGCTATTCGCCAAATGAAGCAGAACGGCTGGCCAAAACCGCGAAACTGCAACCGCGAGTGTTGGTTCCGCCCAAGCTTCCGATCGCGCATTTTACGCTGCCCTGCTCCATTCAGCACGACCTGCACGATGTCCGCGTGGCGGCTAGCCGAGGAAGCCGCATGAGCCCTCGCAAAGCGGCTGGAAACGCCTGCCCGCAAGCAGCTGGCGGCAGGTTTTGCACAGCGCCTCCAGCGTGTCAAGCGGTTGTGAAGGCGGCCGACCGGCCCGGCGAGCACCGGCTGATATTGATTTTCAAGTTATTGAATATAAACCACTTTTTCATCTGGTGAAAACATGGTCAGGCCGTCGGGAAAGGCGCTGTGACGGGCCTTGCGAGGCACCTTCCCCGCCGCATCCACAGACTTATCCACAGCAATTGTGGATAAGCACGAAAAGCTCGGAACCATAACCACTTACCCGGATTTTCTCGATCCACGCGCAACAAGTGCGTGCAACTTGGCGTGTGACGGTGCTCGACCCGGGCAGCGTCGAAGGAACGCTCTCGCGGGTACACTGAACCGTCATCGAGGTCACCATGCCGGCCGTTCTTCGCGTCGCCCTGCCCCTGCCATTGCCCACCCTGTTCGACTATCTGCCGCCCGGCGCGGGTGAGCCGTGCGTGGGCAGCCGGATACTGGTGCCATTTGGTCGCCGCAACCTGGTCGGGGTGGTGGTGGCGATCGACGCCGAGACCACGATGGACCGCAAGCGACTCAAGCAGGCCACGCGGCTGCTCGACGACGAGGCCTTGCTCGATACTGAGTTGATGCAGAGCCTGGCCTGGGCCGCCGACTACTGGCTGGGCGCGCCGGGGGAAGCTTACGCCAACGCGCTGCCGCTGGCCTTGCGCGAAGCCAGGCCGTTGCCGCCGATCGGCGACGAATACTGGTCGCTCACCGGCGCCGGACAGAGCGCCCACGATGCCGGCAGCCGACGCGGCGGCAGCAAGGCCTTGCTGGCCCTGCTGGCCGCCGGTCCGCTCAGCGCGCAGGAACTCAACGAGCGCCGGCCGGGCTGGCGCGAGGCGGCGCGCCGGCTCTCTGGCGCCGGCCTGCTGGAACGCAATGAGCTGCCGCCGCGCGGGCCCCGCCTCCCGGCGTCCACGGCGCCGCAGCTCAGCGACGAACAGCTCCAAGCGGTGGCCACGGTCGGCGCCAGTCTTGGCCAATACCACCCGTTCCTGCTCGACGGCGTCACCGGCAGCGGCAAGACCGAGGTATATCTGGCGCTGATCGAGCAGGTGCTGGCGCAGGGTCGACAGGCCTTGTTGCTGGTGCCGGAGATCGGGCTGGCGCCACAAACCGTGCGGCGGTTGCGCGAACGGCTCGGGGTGATGGTGGAAGTACTGCACTCCAGCTTGTCCGAGGGCGACCGGGCACGTGCCTGGCTGCGCGCTCGCGCCGGTACTGCCCGCGTGATCCTGGGTACCCGCTCGGCGATCTTCACCCCGCTGCCGCAAGGTGGCCTGATCATCGTCGATGAGGAGCACGACGGTTCCTACAAGCAGCAGGACGGCTTTCGCTACCACGCCCGCGACCTGGCCCTGGTGCGCGCCCGCGCGCTGGGCGCACCGGTACTGCTGGGCTCAGGCACACCCTCGCTGGAATCGTTGGCCAACGTCGAGGCCGGTCGTTATCGCAGCCTGCACCTGCGCGCACGACCCGGCGCGGCACGGGCGCCGCAGGTGCAAATCATCGACATGCGCGGGCAACGGCTGGAACACGGCCTGTCGCCGGCGCTGCTGACCGCGGTGGCCGAGGCGGTGGCACGCGGCGAGCAGGCGCTGATTTTCCGCAACCGCCGTGGTTATGCGCCAGTGCTGCTGTGCCACAGCTGCGGCTGGCACGCAGAGTGTTCGCGCTGCGAACGGCCGCTAACCCTGCATGCCGGCCGCCGCCAGCTGATCTGCCACCACTGCGACCAGCATCAGCGCCTGCCGACGACGTGTCCGAATTGTGGCGCCGCCGAGCTGACCGCGCAGGGGCATGGCACCGAACGGCTTGAGGAAGCTCTGGTGGCGCGGTTTCCGCAGGTGCCGGTGTTGCGCGTCGATCGCGAAACCACCCGCCGCAAGGACGCGTTCGAAGGGATGCTGGCGACGCTGGGCAACGAGCAGCCAGCGATCCTGGTCGGTACCCAGATGTTGGCCAAGGGGCATGACCTGCCCAACCTTACCCTGGTCGCGATCGTCGGTGTGGACGAGGGTCTGCACAGCGTGGATTTCCGCGCCGAGGAACGGCTGGCGCAACTGGTGGTGCAGGTCGCCGGACGTGCCGGACGCGCGCGCAAACCCGGTCGCGTGTTGCTGCAGACACATCAGCCGGATCACCCGCTGCTGCGCAACCTGCTTGCGCTCGGTTATGCCGCCGTCGCGCGCGAGTTGCTGGCCGAACGCCGGTTGGTGCAGTTGCCGCCGTACAGCCACCAAGTGTTGCTGCGTGCCGAGGCGCCCCGACGTGATGCGGTCGACAAATTCCTGGCCGCTGCCTGCGCTGCGTTGCCCGCCGGCGTCCCGCTGCAGGTCGCCGGCCCGATGCCCGCACCGATGGCCCTGCGCGCGGGACGCCATCGCGGCCAGTTGCTGATCGAGGCCAGCCATCGCGGCGTGTTGCGCGGCATGCTGCGCTCATGGCAGCGCGCGCTGGCCGCGCTGCCTGCAGCACGCAAGGTACGCTGGTCGCTGGATGTCGATCCGATCGACTTGTACTGAGCTGTCGAACCTCAGCTCGCATGGCCCTTCTCCCCTCGGCGACCTTGGGAGTCCCCTTGTGGGTGAGAAAGTGGCGCGAAGCGCCGGATGAGGGTACGGGCGAAGCGTGAAGCCACAACATCGAGTGCTCGCGCAGTTCGTTCCGTCCGAAGTCTCTCCCCAACCACTCTCCCGGCGGGAGCGGAGCTTTCGTTGGCGGAGGTCCGAGCCGAATCGGGCGTATTGAAGCCGGGGCTCGCGGCCCGTTCAGCCGGCGTCGGTTTTCAGCGACCCAGGCGTAATCAGCCAACGCACCGCCAGCACGCCCAACTCATACAGCAGACACATGGGAATGCCCAGCATCATCATCGAGATGGCATCCGGTGGCGTGATCACGGCAGCAATAGCGAAGGCACCGACAATCGCATAGCGCCGCCCGCTGCGCAGCTTTTCCAGGTCCACCACGCCGATCGCGGCCAGGATCACCACCGCCACCGGTACTTCGAAACAAAATCCGAACGCGAAGAACATCAGCATCACGAAATCGAGGTACTGGCTGATGTCGGTCATCATCTCCACGCCGCTTGGCGTCACCGCGATGAGGAAGCGGAACGCCGCCGGCAACACCAGGAAATAGGCAAACGCACAGCCCAGGTAGAACAGCGCCATTGCGGCAGCCAGCAAAGGCCGCGCCAGGCGTTTCTCGTGCTTGTACAGGCCCGGGCTGACGAACGCCCAGAGCTGGTACAGGATCACTGGCATGCTGATGAACAGCGCGGCATAGAACGCCAGCTTCAACGGCGTGATGAACGGGCTGGTGACACCGGTCGCGATCAGGTGCGCGCCTTCGGGCAAGCGCGCCACCAGCGGTGCGGCCAACTGGGTGTAGAGCCGGTTCGCAAACGGCACCAGCGCCACCAGGATCAGCACCAGCGCGGCTATCGACTTGAGCAGGCGCGTACGTAGCTCCAGCAGGTGCGAGAACAGCCCCTGCTGCAGGTCGTCCCCCTCAGGCACCGATTCCGGCGTATCCGACTCAGGCGTCGTCATGCGCTGCGTTCCGTGTGGACGAAGCCGGTTCGTCGGAGACTGGTTCATCCGTTACCGGTTTACCCAGGGGCAACTCCGCCTGGGGACTCGTCTCTGCCATCTTGGCCGGGTTCGTGGCATCGATTATGTGTCCGGTTGTCGGCTGACCGGTCGTGGCGACCTCGTCGACGACCTCCGCCACGGACCCGTGCACCTGGTGCAACCCGTCCTTGATTTCCTGCTGCGCCGCTTCGGCCTGCGCTACGGCCTCGCGCGCGGCCCGCCGGATTTCCTCGACCTCGAGTTCACGCTCGACCTCGGAACGCACGTCGTCCCATCCATTGCGCACGCGGCGCAGCAACGCACCGGCGGTACGCGCCGCGCCGGGCAGCTTCTCCGGACCGAGCACGATCAACGCGATCAGTGCGAGCAGTACCAGTTTGCCGAGGCTGAACTCGATCATCGCCGCACACCGCCCGCCGGACGCCTACCGGGTTTCGCTGGAGTCGTGCTGACTCTGCTTGCTGGCCTGATCGGCGGGCTCGGGATCCGCGCGCAGTTGCTCGGCCTCCTTGCGGCGGGCTTCCTCCTCTTCCTTCTTTTTCCCCTCGTCGTCACCACCGAGACCCTTCTTGAAGCCGCGGATGGCTTCACCGAGATCCGGCCCGAGATTGCGGATTTTCTTGGTGCCAAACAGCAGCAACACGATCACCAGAAAAATGAGCCAATGCCAGACGCTGTCTAAACCCATGATCAACCTTCCAAACCGATTCCGGTCAAGTGAAGTGGGCGCAAGTCGCGCCGACAGTTACTCCGCAGTGTACTCTTCCAACCGGTCACGAAAATCGACCACCGGCGCGGGAACGTTGGTGACGCCACCTTCGAAGATCCGCCGCGGCGTGATGCCGGCGCCATACACCGCAGCATTTGCATCGTAATCGATGCGCAGTACCGAGCCATCAAGCGCGACGCCGGCGAACAGCCCACGGCTGCGCGAATACGAGTAGATCTCCGCTTTCAGCTGGCCATCCGTCGACGCGTTGGCCGTGCGCCCGACCGGACCCGCCGCCGCCGCCGCGTCCGCGCCGAGCGTGAATTTGCCGCGCACGATCGAGTCCACGCCATGCTGGGTGCGAAACACCAGCACCACATCAGTGGAGGACACGCCAGCCTGGAAGCCGATGCTGCCGCCGGTCATGGTGATGAAGCTGGGATTGGACCAGGTGCCGTTCGGGCTCTTTACCGAGATCAAGCCTTCGCCGCGGCGCCCGCCGAACACGAAGCCGACTTTGAGCATGTCGGGAATCACCACGACCGCCTTGGCGTCGCGCAGCAGGTCCCGCGGAATCGCCTTGTCCGGCGCCTGCATGATCTGGTTGAGCACCGTCACCGCATTCTTCGCCCGCACCAGCGGCGGGTCTTCGGCATGCGCGGCCATCGACGGCAACAGCACGACCATGCCGATCAGCAACAAACGACGCAGCGGGTTCTTGAACATGGGCAACTCCACATGGGCTAAGGGATGACGCAGCGCATCACGGTGCCGCGCTTGTGGCAGACTGCGGGACTGACTCGCCATGACCGTCACGATGCCACGCAACAATCACTATACCGGCGTTGCCGGGCAATCCGACACGCCGTCTGTTCAGTCCGTTCAGGCAGGCGTGCTGCTGGTCAACCTGGGCACCCCGACCGCGCCAACCGCCAAGGCGCTGCGACCGTATCTGGCTGAATTTCTCGGCGATTCCCGCGTGATCGACTATCCGCGCTGGAAATGGTGGCCCATCCTTTACGGGGTGATTTTGCCCACACGACCGAAGCGCTCCGCACAGGCCTACGCGCAAATCTGGAACGAACGCGGCTCGCCGCTGCGCTATGGCAGCGAGGACCTGGCGACCGCCTTGCAGGACGAGCTCGACCGGCACCTGCCCGGCAAGTTGCGGGTAGCGCTGGCGATGCGCTACGGCGAACCGTCGGTGGCACAAACGATCGGGCAACTGCAGCACGACGGCGTGCGCCGGTTGCTGGTGCTGCCGCTGTACCCGCAGTACTCGGCCACGTCCACCGGCTCGGTCATCGACTCGGTTGCCGACACGTTCAAGACTCTGCGCTGGCCACCGGAGCTGCGCCTGATCAACGGCTATCACGACGAACCCGAGCACATCGCGGCATTGGCGACCCGCATCGAACGCTGGTGGGCCAGTCACGGCCGCGGCGAGAAGCTTCTGTTGTCGTTTCATGGCATCCCCGAGCGCTACGCCCGGCTCGGCGACCCCTACCCCGACCAATGCCAGCGTACCGCGCAACTTTTGCAAGAACGACTAGGCCTCGGCGCTGACGACATGCTGGTCAGCTTTCAGTCGCGCGTCGGGCGCGAGCGCTGGTTGCATCCCTACACTGACGCCACGGTGCGCCAGCTGGCCGCCGACGGCGTGCGCCGGCTCGACGTGGCCTGTCCCGGCTTCGCCGTGGATTGCCTGGAAACGCTGGAAGAAATCGCGCTGCGCAACCGCGATTTCTTCACGGCCGCCGGCGGCGACGCCCTGCGCTACATCCCGGCACTGAACGACAGCGCCGAGCAGGTCGGCAGCCTCGCCACGCTGGTGCGGCGGCACCTGCGGGGCTGGCCGGAAGCTGCTGCGTGATGATCCCGATCGAACAACGCATCGCACTGCGACACCTGAATCTGGTGGCCCAGATCTGGGGTGACAACGCGCGACCGCCGCTGCTGGCCCTGCACGGCTGGCTCGACAACGCCGCCAGCTTCGCCCTGCTCGCGCCGTTGCTGGCCACCCGCTACCGGGTGATCGCGCTGGACCTGCCTGGCCACGGTCACTCCGACCACTTGGCGCCCGGCGCCGACTACCACTTTCCCGACTACGTGCGGATCGTCCTCGCGATGGCCGACGCCCTGAAGCTGCCACGCTACAGCCTGCTCGGCCATTCGCTCGGCTCCGGCATCGCCTCGCTGGCTGCAGCTGCCGCGCCCGATCGGGTCGAGCAACTGGTATTGATCGAGGGCCTCGGACCGCTTGGCGACGACGGCACACGCACACTGCAGCGCTTTCGCGATGCGCTGACGCCTCGCGACACCCAGAGCAAACCGCTGCGGGTATTCCGCGACATCGCACAGGCAGTCAGTGCGCGTTGCCTGGCCACTGGCATGCCAGCCTCGCTGGCACGGCCGATCGTCGAACGCGGGCTGATCGAAACCGAAGGCGGCTGGCGCTGGCGCAGCGACCCGCGGCTGACTCGCTCCAGCACGGTGCGCCTGGCCGAATCGCAGATTCACGCCCTGCTGCACGGCATCCGCGCACCCACCCACTTGTTGCTGGCGCAGCCGGCCGCACCCTACCTGCCCGTCGCCTCAATGCAGGCGCGCTCCGACTGCGTCGCCACCATCGTCGTCAGCCACATGGCCGGCGGCCACCACCTGCACCTCGAACACCCGCAAGCCGTCGCCGACTGGATCAACGCCGCCCCGCTCTCGTAGGAGCCCGCTCGCGGGCGATGCTCCTGCTCTTGATAGCTCTTGCGAATCCAGAGTCCAGAATCCCAACCAGAGAGCATCGCCCGCGAGCGGGCTCCTGCCAGAGCACCGGATCAGGGGCGCTGCAGACCAAGCACGTCCAGCCCCTGCTCGAAACGGATATCCACCGGGATATGGGCCTGATCCAGGCGCTCGAGATCACCCGCCAGTTCGGCGTCAACCGTGCCCATCCGGTCGGTGAGTTGCTTAGCCGCGGCGTAGTCGCCATCGCCCTGGATGGTCAGCAATTTCGCCGACAGCGCGTTCATCGCCGCCGTCATCTTGTCAAAGTCGACCCGGTAGCGGCCAGTTTTCGCGTCGCGACTGACGGCGCCGTGCTGCTTGAAGAAGTTGAAGCGCACCATGTTTGCCTTGGCATGCGCATCGCTGGCGCCGAAGCGCACCGAACGCAGGATGCCGGCGAGGAAGGTGACGTAGTTGTCCATCAGCCGGGCCTGGTCCAACTCGCCCTTGGCCGCCAGTTTCGTCACCATGTACAGACCCAGGATGTCGGCCTTGCCTTCCTCGAAGCTGGAGGCCTGGTCCTTCAGCGCCTTGCGCACGGTGCCCTTGCCGTCGAGCGTGTTCTTGATGCCCAGCCCGTGCGCCACTTCGTGGAACATGGTGTTCTGGAAGAACGCATCGAAGGTGAGGTTTTTCTGCTGGTCTTCGGCGATCAGCTGGTGGCCGATCGGCTGCATGATCTTGTCGAACTTCGCCTGCATCACGTTTTCCAGTTGCAGCCGGCGCGTGCCTTTTTGCAGTTGCACCTGCTCGTCGTTGGGCAGGTTGATCGCGATGGTCTTGGCGCCGACGTTGGCGTCGCCACCGTAGTAAACCGCGAAGTAGGCGTTGAGATCGGCATCGGAGCCGGGCTTTTCCGCCTTGTATTCGTCCGCCACCGGCAACTCACGCTGCAATTCAGGCAGGTATTTGGCGAAGCGCGCCAGTTTTGCGCTCCACGCCTGGTCCTTGATCAGCACGTACGACTCGTAGCTGGCCTTGTAGCCGAACAGCTGATCCTCGTAGGTTTCAATCGGCCCGATCACGATATCGACCGGGTTGGTCTTCATGTCCATCCAGGCGAAATCGCTGGGCTGGTAGTCGTCGCTGAGCAGCGCGTCCGCGCGCATGACCAGGTATTGGCGAAAACCGGCGTCCCGCGCCAGCTTCGCGGCCTGGCGCAGCAGATCCGCGGTTTTCTCCAACTCGGCCCGATACGCCTCGTGGTAAGACACGGTGATCAGCCGGCCCTGCGCGTCGCGGCGCAGCAACGTGTACAGCGCGGTCTTGTCCTTCAGCGGCGACCGCTCGAACTCCGCCTTGCTCATGTCCGCCGGATAGAACCGCGCGCCGGCCGGACGCGGGCCGATGCCGTCGACGAACGGCCGGTCGTTGTCGAGCCGGTTCCAGGGGCCGTAGTTGATCTCAACGAATTCGCGCGTCGCCGGATCGCTGATCCCTTGCAACAACGTGTGCTTGTCACCCCACGCCTGCTGCCAATACAGCACATTCATGCTGTCCGCCGCTTCCACCAGCAGGGCAATCATCTGCCGCTGCGCCTGGTCGAAACCGGACAGATCGGCGGTCAGCTTCACCGTGGCGTATCCGGCTAGGTGCCGTTGCATCGTGGCGCTGGATTCGACACCCACCGCGGCGGCGCTGACGGAAGGCGCCGGCGCTTCCTGCGGCACGGAAACGTTCATCGAAGTTTCCTGGTGGGAAGTACATGCAGCCAGCACTAACAGCAGGCAAGCAGGAAGCCGACGTCGGATCATGGCAGCGCCTTGATGGGAAGGTCGCCCATGGTATCGCGACGCGCGACGCGGCTGGCCGGCGCGCGATGCACGCGCCGGCCGATGCACATGTTGCGCCAGCGCCGTTCGGCTATCGTCTCCCTCCCACCTTTCCACTTAGCCCATGGATCAGCCGTCGCCTTCCGCCGCTCCGCGCCACGCTGCCGCACTGGCCTTCATTTATGTCACGGTGCTGCTGGACATGCTGGCATTCGGCATCATCATCCCGGTGCTACCTCATTTGATCGAGCAGCTGGCGGGCGGCGGCATCGCCAACGCCGCGTGGTGGGTGGGCATCTTCAGCACCGTTTTCGCGGCCGTCCAGTTCGTGTTTTCGCCGGTGCAAGGGGCGTTGTCTGATCGGTTTGGCCGACGCCCGGTGATCCTGATCTCCAACCTCGGGCTGGCGGTGAATTTCGTGATGCTGGCGTTGGCCCCGACTCTGTGGCTGCTGTTCGCCGCGCGCGTGCTGCTGGGCATGACCGCGGCCAGCTTCAGTACCGCCAACGCCTATATCGCCGACATCGTGCCGAAGGACCGCCGCGCCGCGGCGTTCGGCATCCTCGGCAGCGCTTTCGGGCTGGGCTTCATCATCGGGCCGGGCCTTGGTGGCTTTCTCGGCGGCGTCACGCTGCGCCTACCGTTCTGGGTAGCCGCCGCCCTGGCCCTGTGCAACTTTCTGTACGGCTACCTGATCCTGCCCGAGTCGCTGCCGGCAGCACGCCGCACGGCACGGATCGAACTGCGCGGCGCGCACCCGTTCGGCTCGCTGAAGCTGCTGCGTAGTTACCCCCAGGTCGCTGGTCTGGCGCTGGTGCTGTTTCTGGTCTACCTCGCCCACTACGTGCTGCAGACCGTATTCGTGCTGTATGCCGATTATCGCTACAGCTGGGGCCCGCAGGCTGTCGGCTATGTGCTGATGCTGGTCGGTGCCTGCGATGGCTTCGTGCAAGCGGTGCTCACCGGCAGGCTGACGCTGCGTTTCGGCGAGCGCCGCGTGCTGCTGGCCGGCATGCTGTTCGGCGTCGGCGCGTTTTTGGTGATGGGCGCGGCCGATGTTGGCTGGGCATTTCTGCTCGGCGTGCCGCTGCTGGCGTTGTGGGGGCTGGCAATGCCGCCGATTCAGTCGATCATGACGCAGCAGGTCGACCCGTCCGAGCAAGGTCGGCTGCAGGGCGCCATCGGCAGCCTGAGCAGCTTCGCTGGTATCTTCGGACCGTATCTGTTCGCCCAGGTTTTCGCGATCTCGATCGCGCCTGATGCATCCGTCCACATGCCGGGTGTAGCCTTTGTGCTTTCAGCCATGTTGATGCTGGTCGGCCTGGTGATCGCGGCCAGGGTGACCCGAAACCTGACCTTCGTCATAGTGCCGTTGCCGAGCGCAGCGACGCCGATCGTTTCGCCCGACGAGCTGCCACCGACTGCGCCTGCACCCGAATTCAAACCACTTCACGAAACCAAGGAAAACCCACCATGACACTATCCATGTACCAGGCCTCCGTGCCCTTCTTCATCCGCTCGCTCAACAATCTGGAGCACGTCCTGCAGAAAGGTGCAGCGCACGCCAAGGCAAAGAACGTCAGCGACGAGGTGCTACTGCAGACCCGGCTGACGTTCGACATGTTTCCGCTGCTCAAGCAGATCCAGATCGCCGTCGACACCGCCAAGAACTCCGCGGCCCGGCTCGCCGGGGTCGAGGCGCTGAAGTTCGATGACGACGAAACCACGCTTGACCAGGTACATGCCCGCCTTGCCCGCGCCATCGACTATCTCAAGACGTTCAAACCCGAACAGATCGACGGCAGCGAAGCACGTGCGGTCGAGCTGAAGATGCGTAGCGGCTCGCAGCATTTCACCGGCCAGGACTATCTGTTCAACTTTGCCATCCCGAACCTGATGTTCCACTGCGTGACGGCGTACGACATCCTGCGCGCCGCTGGCGCCGAGATCGGCAAGAAAGATTTCCTCGGCGCCGCCTGACCTGCCACGCGCGTAGGAGCCCGCTCGCGGGCGATGCTTTTGCCCTGATCCTTGATCGACGCATTAAAACAAGAGCATCGCCCGCGAGCGGGCTCCTACGCGCGTTTTTTTGCGGCACGACCTCTGTCCCGGGATTCCTGGCCCATGCTGCGACTGACCGACCTCAAGCTGCCGCTGAACCACACCGAGGCGGCGCTCACCGCCGCGATCCTGCAACGGCTGGACATCAAGGCCGCCGCGCTGACGGGTTACAGCATCGCGCGCCGCAGCCATGACGCGCGCAAGCGCAGCGCGATCATGCTGATCTACGCGCTGGACATCGACACCCCGCGCGAGGCCGAGCTGCTGCAGCGTTTCGCCGACGATACGCACGTGCGGCCCACGCCCGATACAAGCTACCAATTCGTGGCCAAAGGACCATCGCGGACGGCACCTCGACCGCTGGTGATCGGCTTCGGCCCGTGCGGCTTGTTTGCGGGGCTGATCCTGGCGCAGATGGGTCTTCGGCCGATCATCCTCGACCGCGGCAAACAAGTTCGCGAACGCACGAAAGACACCTGGGATCTGTGGCGCAAGCGTCAATTGCATCCGGAATCAAACGTGCAGTTCGGCGAGGGTGGCGCCGGCACGTTCTCCGACGGCAAGCTGCACAGCCAGATCCGCGACCCGCAACACCACGGCCGCAAGGTGCTCAGCGAATTCGTCAAGGCCGGCGCGCCGGAGGAGATCCTCTACGTCAGCAAGCCGCACATCGGCACGTTCCGGCTGGTGTCGATGGTCGAGCACATGCGCACCACCATTGAATCACTGGGTGGCGAAATCCGCTTCAGCCAGCGTGTCGATGATCTGCTGATCGACACCGATGCCGCCGGCAAGCGGCATGTCCGCGGCGTCACGCTGGGCAGCGGCGAGCAGATTCGCGCCGACCATGTGGTGCTGGCGCCCGGTCACAGCGCCCGCGACACCTTCGCCATGCTGCGCTCACGCGGCGTGTACCTGGAGCCCAAGCCCTTTTCGATCGGCTTCCGCATCGAACACCCACAGTCAGTGATCGACCGCGCCCTGTTCGGCGCGCAGGCCGGCCACCCGATCCTCGGCGCCGCCGACTACAAGCTGGTGCACCACTGCAAGGGCGACCACGCCGGCCGCGGCCGCTCGGTCTACAGCTTCTGCATGTGTCCCGGCGGCACCGTGGTCGCCGCCGCCAGCGAACCCGGATGCGTGGTGACCAACGGCATGAGCCAGTACTCGCGCAACGAACGCAATGCGAACGCGGCGGTGGTGGTCGGCATCGATCCGGCTGACTTCTCCCCGTTCGATGCCAGTGGCAGCCCACTGGCCGGCATTGCCCTGCAACGCGCTCTGGAAAGCGACGCCTATGTGCTGGGCGGCGAAAACTACAACGCGCCCGGCCAACTGCTCGGCGACTTCCTGGCGGGCCGCGCATCGACGGCCTTCGGCGACGTGCAACCGTCGTACAAACCGGGCGTCACTCTCGGCAGCCTCGATACAGCCGTACCCGATTACGCGATCGCCGCGATCCGCGAAGCGCTGCCCGCCTTCGAGCGACAGATCCGTGGCTACTCGATGCACGACGCCATCCTCACCGGCGTCGAAACGCGCACCTCCTCGCCCGTGCGGATCAAGCGCGACCACGGTTTGCAAAGCGTCAACACACGTGGCCTGTATCCCGCCGGCGAGGGGGCAGGCTATGCCGGCGGCATTCTTTCGGCCGGCGTCGATGGCATCCGGGTGGCCGAGGCGGTGGCGCGGAGCATGGCCACGCAAGACTGATCAGTCCGGGTGATTTCAACCTTCAAGTTGAAATATGACGAATCAACCTGTAAATTGATTTACGACCAATCAACTTAAAGGTTGAATCATGCACCCGATGCCAGTCCGCCTCCCCGCCCAGCTGGGCGACCTGCTGCGTGGCGCGCGCTTGAGTCGCGGCCTCACCCAGACCGACATCGCAAAACAGCTCGGCATCAGCGTGCAGGCGATGTCCAAGCTGGAAAGTGGTGCCGCCAGGGCCTCGTTTGCACGCATCCACCGGCTATGTCAGGTACTCGGCCTGGAGCTGGTGCTGCAGGAAAAAGCCACGGGCGTGGCGGAATCGCCGACCACGGTGGACTGGTAACCATGGCTGGCACGCTGGCCCTGGACATCTGGATGAACGGTGCGCAGGTCGGCACATGGGAGCGCCCCAGGGGCATCGCCGATCGACTCGTCTACAACCGCCAGTGGATCAACTCCGCCGAAGGTCGGCCGCTGTCGTTGTCACTGCCTTTCAGCAGCGCTCACGGTCACCCGGGCGAAACGCTGTCACTGCGCGGCGACAAGGTCACCGCCTACTTCGAGAACCTGATCCCGGACAACGAGCGCATCCTGCAGCGATTGCGTGATCGGTACGCTGCGCGCTCCCTGGCTCCATTCGACCTGCTTGCCGCGATCGGGCGCGACTGCGTGGGCGCCATCCAACTGGTGCCCGCGGGGGCCGACCCCGGCGATATCCGTCAGATCGAAAGCACCACGCTGGATGATGCCGGCGTAGCCAATGTGCTACGCCACACCACCAGCTCCCGCCAACCGGGCGAGGTACTGGACGACGACACGTTCCGCCTGTCCATCGCCGGCGCGCAGGAAAAAACCGCCCTGCTGCGACACCGGGGGCGCTGGTGCATTCCACACGGCACCACCCCATCCACGCATATCTTCAAGCTGCCACTGGGCCTGGTCGGCAATGTACAGGCCGACATGCGCTTGTCGGTCGAGCTGGAATGGTTGTGCATGGAACTGGCGCGTGCATACGGCTTGCCTGTCGCGCGCGTCGACATCGGCCAGTTCGAGGACCAGAAGGCACTGATCGTCGAGCGCTTCGATCGAAAACTCGCCGCCGACGGCAACTACTGGCTGCGCATCCCGCAGGAAGATTTCTGCCAGGTCACCGGCCTGCCACCGTCACGAAAATACGAAAGCGACGGCGGCCCCGGCATCCGCCCGATCATGGAAATCTTGCGTGGCTCCGAACAAGCCAACCTGGATCGCGCCCACTTCTTCCGCACCCAGTTGCTGTTCTGGGCGCTGGCCGCCACCGACGGCCACGCCAAGAACTTCAGCCTGCGCCTATTGGCCGGTGGCCGTTACCAACTCACCCCCCTGTACGACATCCTCTCCACCTACCCGATCCATGGCCGCAAGCCGCACCTGTTTGATCCGCGCACCAGCCGCCTGGCGATGGCGGTGGAAGGCCGCAACCGGCACTACACCCTGCACGAAGTCCATCGCTGGCATTGGGTGGCCATGGCCAAAAGCCTGGGCCTCGTCGGGGGCGCCGAACCAATCATCGCGGAACTCATCGAACGCACCCCCGCCGCTTTCGATACCGTCGCCGAACAGCTGCCGGAAGCCTTCCCGATGGTGTTGTTCGACCGGGTCAGGATCGGCACGATGGCGGCAATGAAACGGCTGGGGCGTGAGCCGAATCGGCGCACTGACGCGCGCCGCGCAGGTTGATCGGTCGAGTTCGACTGGGGTGATCGGGTTCGGTGCAAATAAATGACCGGTGGCGGCCAGAAGCTGACGTCTAGACTTCGTCTTTGGTGGCGACGCAGTTGCACTATGCTGGGTATAACTGACTAGGACCACCAAGCCGCCGTGACGGTTCGTTGTCCTTTGCAGATCCTATCAAGACAAGAACGGAGGAGGAACGATGACGGAAGAAGTCCTCGATAGCGCGGTTCCAGGAGAAGAAGTCGAGTTATTGCGTCCGCAGCTTTCGTTCGAGACGATCACATTTTCAGATGGAACAAAACTGACTCTGGATGAGGCCGACATCGTTGTTTTTGTGGGCCCCAACAATGCCGGCAAGAGCGCGGCGCTGCGTGAGCTGGAGGCATGGGTCGCGAGGTCCATTCCCGGACTAGTCATCAAAAGCGCAACAATGCGCAAAGTGGGAACGCAGGCCGATCTGAGGATGTATCTCGATGCCAAGGCGCAGAAAAGCGGTGATAGCACCAACCTTTCCTACGGCGGAATCGGCTACAACATTCACCACTCGCACTTGACGTATTTCGACCAACCGACCGACCGGCACCCGGTGGCGCCCTTTTTCGCCAAGCGGCTGACCACCGAAAGCCGCATACTAGATTCGAACGCAGCGCCGGCTATCGCGCTCTTCCAGTCCCCACCAACACACCCCATCCACATATTGCTGATGAACCCCGATTTATCGAGGGACATCAGCGACAAGTTTCGGCATGCCTTTGGCAGTGACCTCACGCCATTCCGCGCTGGGGGCAGCAACTTCCCACTCTACGTTGGCGAGAGGCCAGCCGTGCCGCAAGGCAAGGATGAACTCAGCAAGGAGTTTGTCACCGCCCTGCAGAACTCGAATGTCATGCTCGAAAAGCAAGGCGACGGTATGCGAAGCTTTGCTGCGGTCACACTACACGTGCTGCTAGCACAAACACATTCGATCCAGTTTCTCGACGAACCCGAAGCCTTTCTGCACCCGCCTCAGGCGAGGCTGCTTGGTCGTTACATCGCGGAAAGCAGATCGGGAAACTCCCAGCTCTTCATTTCCACGCACAGCACGGACATCCTAGACGGATTGATCGAAGGTGGCTCTGATAAGGTTCGCATCGTCCGTCTGCGCCGCGAAGGCAATGTGAATCGGGTCAAGGAACTGAGCAATGAGCAAACGAAGGCAACTGCCAAAGATACCCTGGCTCGCTTCTCGCGTGTCTTCGACGGCATATTCTTCGAGCATGTTGTCATCTGCGAATCAGACGCCGACTGCATGTTCTACCAGTCCATCTTGAATCTTCCCTCGATTTCCGGCGACCGTAAGCCAGATGTGCTCTTCATTCACTCTGCGGGTAAACATCGAATGGCGAAGCTTGCCGATACGCTGCGGTCACTCGATGTGCCAATTACCGTCATAGCAGATATAGATATTCTCAACGATGAGGCCACATTTAAGAATCTGTTTCAGAAGTTAGGCGGCGAGTGGGCAGCAGTGGACAAGCACTGGAGGGTTGTTTCGGATACTGTTCTGAAGCAAAACCCGCCGCTCAACGCCGAGCAGGTCGCGAGGCTCATCGCGGATGAGCTCCGGGGGGTTACAGGAACAGGAGAATTCCCGGAAGAGAAGGAACACGCCATTAATCATGTATTCAAATCCGTATCACCTTGGGCTGCGCTGAAAAGGAGCGGGCGTAGTGCGCTTCCGGCGGGTGAGCCAATCAAACACTTCGACGCTTTGAGTAAGAGTTGCAGCAACCACGGACTCTGGATCGTCCCGGTTGGCGAGATTGAAGGTTTCTGCCGAAGCATCGGGTCGCATGGCCCGAGATTCGTCGAGAAGGTCTTGGAAGAACGTAGTTTGGAAACCGATCCAGAGCTGCAAGAGGCACGTGATTTCATCGGTGGAATCTGGGCGAAAGCCAAGCCGTCATCAAAAGAGAGGTGAATGCGGGATCAGGCTCAGCTATCCCAACGTCAGCTTTGGGTCGACCTGTGCCCCTCGGAGCTTGCTCGCCGAGCATCGCGACCGCAAGGGCTGCCTACGGCCAGGAGCAGCCGGCCAGCCAAAGAACTTGCTCTCCAATCCCATCAATTCAAACGGCCGTAAGTGAACCTGACCCCGTTCGCCATCCCGCGACCGTGCTCAAGCCAAGCGAGTGGTTACGCATCTACCACGAAGCCGACGCCTAGCCTCCCGGTGTGGCGCAGTCCATCGGTAAAACTTCGGGCCTTGCGGCGTGAAAGTGAGCGGCCACAGCCGACAAGAAAGCACCATTTTCTGCCGGCGTAATTGGCACGGCATGGGCGGGCGGCGGCTCTCACTTGTGGTGCTCGGACCACCACTCCTGCGCGAGGCTTTGGGCCTCCGCGACCTGTGCAGGTGGCATGATCTGCTCAATTTTGATCAACAGCTTGCCCGCTTCCTCATCACCGCCAGCCTGCGCGAGAATAAGCCATTTGGTGCTTTGCACGAAGTCTTGCGGGACACCGCCGCCAACGGCATACCGTGCTCCCAAGTTACCCTGCGCAACGACCACTCCTTGCTCCGCCGCCTTACCGTACCAGTAAGCCGCTTTGGCATCGTTCTTCGGCACGCCGTGGCCGGCACCATACAAGCTTCCGAGATTAGTCGCGGCGGTGTCATTTCCCTGCGCTGCGGCCTTGTTGTACCAATCAAACGCTTTGAGATAGCTCTGAGGAACACCTCGTCCGTACGTAAGCGCCTGCCCACGACACGTTGCGCTCCGGCGTGATCCGGTTTAAGGAAGCGGTTTCCAATGGTGCGGCAGCAGGCAGTCGATGTCACGATCGAGGGTGGTTGGCAGACGGGTCAGCACGTCGGTGAGCCAGGCACGCGGTTCGTGTCCGTTCGCTTTGGCGGTGGCCAGCAAGCTCATGATGGCGGCGGCGCGCTTGCCAGCGGTTTCGGAGCCGGCGAACAGCCAGTTCTTGCGCCCCAGAGCAATCGGGCGGATGGCGTTCTCGGCCGGGTTGTTGTCGATCGGATAGTTGCCGTTGTCCGCGTAGCGGATGAGGGCGGCCCAGCGACGCAAGGTGTAGT
>CAJDTN010000045.1_pt1 | contig 21681 bp, 14 predicted proteins | sample 7389801 | NCBI WGS metagenome assembly CAJDTN01 (sample SAMEA7055653, study PRJEB34461) | soil metagenome | biome: terrestrial ecosystem; feature: Peninsula; material: soil | place: Antarctica | collected 2016
GCGCTTCTTTGCCTCGACGAATCTCGACGCTTGCGCCATGTCCATGGCCTTGCTGGCCAGATCGATCAAGGCATCGTGGTGGCCCCGCAGTCGCCCGATGAGCCGGCAGTCATAGTGAAGTTGCGTGCCGGGCGCCACCTGTTGTTCGGCAAGTTGCTGCTCGAACGTCACGTCCAGTTTTCCGTCTTGGCTTTTTCTGCGGAAGAAGTTCATGTGACGAGGTCCCGTGCTTGAAGTTGATGCTCGTTGCACCGAGATGCGGGCGGCCTGTGTCGGTGCCCGTGACGGTTATGGATATGTGAAGCAGGATGCGTGCCAACGCACGGAATCGGACGCATGAACGTCAGCGGTTGAGGCTGTAAAAGTGAGTTTCTGCCTGCTCAGGGCCTGTTTTTCAGGCCGAATGCACGTAGTCGCTCGTAGCGACCAGGTGCGGTCTGGCCTGGTCGGGTGCTGCCCTGAGTCCAGCCGGTGCAACGCCGACCTGCGCCCGAGCGTCGTTCGGACGTCGTGCCGATTTGTGACGTCTTGTGACAATGCCCGGGATCCGAATGCACTTGCTGCAGTTGATGGACGGACGGGTTCCACCCGTCGAACACCAGGCACAGTTCTCAGGTACGGTGCTGGTGCCTCCTGCAGGCGGAAGGGGTCGCACGGGCTGCCGCCATGCGGTGCCTGAAACGTCGGTGGCGGCGTGTAGGTGATGAAGCCTGGGTTGGGCTCGATCCGTTTTCGGCGAACGTGGCGCACGAGCGCTCTCGGACCAGGTGTCGTGCAGCGCGATCCAGATCAGTCGGCTTGAACTTGATGTCGATTTTTAGCGAAGAATTGTTGCCGGCGTTGGTGTAGTGGTCGGAGCGGCCGGAAGCATCCACCTCCAGCGACTGCAGGAGTGGCAGATCCATCGCGGCAAACACGCCATTGATGTCGCGGCTACCCTTAGTTCTGCGCGTTGGCCAGGGCGTGAATCTCGGAATTCGGGTTCAAGGTCCGGTTGTTCCACGCCTCATGCCGCTTTGACTCGTCCACGGACTTCGCTCAGATGCTTGCACTCTCCATCGTCGCGCCGAACGGCACCCATATCGCAGCAGGGCGCAAGACGCTGGAAATCCGCAACTGGCGTCCTCCGCAGTGGCCATTGCGGAACCTGCTGATCATCGAGAACAGGATTTTCCTCACCGCCGACGACGAAATGGATCCGGACGGGTTGGCGGTCGCCATCGTGGATATCGTGGACGTGCGCCCCTGGCAGCCTTCAGAGTTGGTGCCTGCTTGCGCCAACCAATGGGCGCCGGACCGGTGGGCCTGGCAGGTCGCCCATGTGCGACCGCTCCACGCTGAATTCAGGGTCGCGGCACGGCGCAAGTTGTACGAGGTGGCGGTCGAGGAGGTTGCGCTCGCGGCTGCGCGATCGGCTGGACGGCCGCCGGATCGGTCGGATGATCCCTGACGCCATGAGTGCCCTTGCGCCCCTCTCATGGGCGGTTGATCAGACGCCTGGCGGGCCACGACAGCCCGTGCTGATGAGTCTTGGCGCCATCGCGTTGCCCCACCGTCAGCACAAACCTGCGATGTCAGGAGTGTCCATGACAGCTTTTCTCGGACGTCTCGCTCGGGCACTCTTGCTGTAGACATCGGGCTGCGCGCCTGCGGTGATGTCCACCCGCTTCGCAAGCCTTGGGGGATGACCGCCCGACCTGTGCACAGTTCTTTGCAGTCCGTGCGCGACAGGTTCTTCGATCACGGATATTGGTGGAAGCCATCAAAGCCTGGCCGCCGTCTTTCGACTTCCCAAACCCAGAGAGTGCCGATGACGCGAGGCCATGACCCGACCACCACCGACACCGATGCCGTACGCATCAAGAAACGCACTCAACCTTCCTGTATCGCCCGCTTGACCGCCCTTGCGGTCGTTCTTCCCAGTACCTCGGCGCTCGCCGCCAACGCACCGGCGGGAACATCCGACGACCGCATCAACGCGCTGTTCGCTCCGGTAGCACAGACCATCTCTGATGTGGTGTTTTATCCGATCCCGCTGGGTCATGACGCCACCATGCCGGCGATGGTGCTGTGGTTGATCGTCGCGGCGACGTTCTTCACCGTGTACTTCCGCTTCATCAATGTGCGGGGTTTCAGGCAGGGATTGCGCTTGATTCGCGGCGACTATGCGCACCGCCATGACAAGGGTGAAGTTACCCATTTTCAGGCGCTGGCGACCGCATTGTCGGGCACCGTCGGCCTGGGCAACATCGCCGGCGTTGCGATCGCGATCAGCCTCGGTGGCCCCGGTGCGACGTTCTGGATGATCGTCGCCGGCCTGCTGGGCATGAGTTCGAAATTCGTGGAGTGCACCCTGGGCGTGAAGTATCGCCGGCACAACGCCGACGGCACCGTCTCCGGCGGCCCGATGCATTATCTTGCCCGCGGTATTACCGAGCATTACCCGCGCCTGCAGTGGTTTGGCAAGTTGCTGGCGATCGTGTTCGCGATCTGCTGTATCGGCGGCTCGCTGGGCGGCGGCAACATGTTCCAGGTCAACCAGACGTTCCAGCAGTTCGTCGCCATGACCGGTGGCGAAACCAGCCTTCTCGCCGACAAGGGTTGGCTGTTCGGCCTGGTGATGGCCGTGATGGTGGGTCTGGTGATCATCGGCGGGATCAAGTCGATTGCGCGAGTTACCTGCAAACTGGTGCCGTTCATGGCGATCCTGTACGTCGCCTGCAGCTTGTGGATCATCTTTTCCGACATTGGTTTCGCCGGTCAGGCTTTCCAGGCCATTGTCTCGGGTGCCTTCACTCCGGAGGCTGGCTACGGTGGCTTCGTCGGCGTATTGATCCAGGGCTTTCGCCGGGCTGCGTTTTCCAACGAGGCCGGCATCGGCTCGGCGGCGATCGCCCATTCGGCGGTGCGCACGGCCGAACCGATCACCGAAGGCCTGGTCGCGCTGTGGGAACCGTTCATCGACACCGTGGTGGTCTGCACCATGACCGCGGTCGTCATCGTCATCACCGGCATGTACCAGCAAGAAGGTGTCGGCGACGGCGTCGCGCTGACGTCGATGGCGTATGCCTCAGTGCTGCCGTGGTTCCCCTACCTGCTGACGGCGGCGGTGTTCATGTTCGCGTTCTCGACCATGCTGGCCTGGTCCTACTACGGCGAGAAATCTGCCTGTTACCTGTTCGGCGAGTCCAGGCGGGTCGCGCTTGGGTACAAGCTGCTGTTCTGCGCGTTCGTCGTGGTCGGTGCGGCCAGCAACATGTCGGCGGTGGTCGACTTCTCCGATTCGATGATTTTCGTGATGGCGCTGCCTAACGTGATTGGCCTGTATCTGCTGGCGCCGGTAGTCAAGCGCGAGCTGGACAGCTATCTTTCGCGCGTCCGCAGCGGCGAGATCCGCAATTACCGCAAGCAGCCGCTGGCAGAGCCTGCTGGTTGAATCGCGCAAAAGACCCGCCGAGCAATAGGTGCGCGGCGGGGACGCGGTTCGAACGCGCCATCGAAACCTCCGGGCCCTGAATCATTCAGGGCCCGGTTGCATTGAGAAAGAAGTCGCATGGGCCCGTCCAGCGACTCGTTGAATCCCGGCACCCGTTTTCATTTCGCTTGTTCCGGTCTGGTGTGTGGCAGTCGAGGGCAGGCGGCTGACCGTCCTCGCGCCGGTTGGCGAAGGGCATTGCACGTCCATCAACCTGCAGGTGGGACCGGCGTTCAAGACGTTGGTGAGCGAGACAGGCGCGAAAGTGCGCTGATTGGAAACACGCGGAAAGATGCGAGACCCAAGATTGGGGTGAAGGAAGTTGCATCTTCCGGTTCCCGGATACCTCACGCCTTGGCCGTCTGCGGCCTCGCAACCCCGCTTCGTCCTGGTCGATCTCCGGGCACATCTCACCGCAGGCGCCTCCGGAATACGTGTTTGTCACCACCACGGACCGCTTCGACCGCGACTGAACAGGGACGCGGACGTGCGCATGGGAATGGGCTTCAGGTCCGCATCACCACGGGCATGTTGATACCCCACGTGGATGGATTTTCGATGCCGGCGATAGCGTCTACATTCTCGAGGTCTACCAGTACTTGCTCGATGTCCTGGTTGGACGGCAGCGAGCGAAAAGCCCTGACGACTGGCGTCAACGTGCTGTTGCGCCCCTGGGCCAGAACGACGGCCAGGCGTTGGGACTTGAGTCGAACCAGGGTGCCGGTGGGATAAATACCGATCATTTTGACGAAGGTGTGAAAGATGTCGCGGTCGAAATGACCTTCCTGCCATTCGGCCATGCGTCGGATTGCGTCGGCCGGCTCCCAGCCCTTCTTGTAGGGGCGGTCGGAGGTGATTGCGTCGTACACGTCACAGACGGCGCTCATACGGGCCTCGCGGCTGACCTCCTTGCCGGACAACTGGTCCGGGTAGCCGCTGCCATCGATCTTCTCGTGATGATGGAGGCATACATCCAGCGCCACCGCGCTTGCACCGGATTCCTTGCGCAGAATGTCCCAGGCGATTTGCGGGTGCAGTCGAATTGAGCATATCTCCAGCGGATTCAGGCGCCCGGGCTTGTTCAGCACCGCGTCGGCCACCCCCACCTTGCCGATATCGTGCAGCAGGCCGGCCATGCCCAGGTCCTTCAGCGTCTCGCCTTCGACGCCGAGCCGGCGCCCGAGCGCCATCATCAACGCGGAGACCGCGACCGAGTGCAGGTAGGTGTAGTCGTCCTTTTTCTTCAGCCTGAGGACGCTGAGCATCGCCGCCGAGTTGTGCGCGATCGCGTTGTTTACCTCCTCGACGATTTCGGTCCCAGCATCCATGTTCAACGCCCTGCCCATGCGCGCATCGTGGAACAGCGACTTCACCACACTCTTGGCACGGTCGCGCACGGCTTCAGCTCGCGCCACCTCGTTGCCGAATGCCGTGCGCCGCGACGCCAGTTCAGGTGTTGCAGTGGACGCCACCACGACCTCGCTCGTCCGAGTCGCTGGCGCAGTCGAGGCTGCCAGCCCGACATCCACCCCCTTGCGGGTGTCGATCCAGACTTCCTTGTCGCCCAGCGCGTGCACCTTGCCGAGCGTCTTCGCGCTGGACACCAGGAACGAACTCTTCCAGAACGGGTGATCGACCCATTTGCCACATATCTTGTGGACATACATGCCCACAGTGACCTGGGTGATGGGGATTTTCTTCAGCGGCGACGTCATGTGAGGGTCAATCCGTATCTGCTCGGTTGATGCTGCCATTCATCTCTCCTCGCTGCGGTGCACCTAGCAGCCAGCGCCCATCGAGGGAGCGCGCAATCACCCACAGGAAAAACGCCCCCGTGTGCTACGGAGCACCTATGCAGGTTTCGGCTGCGGGTACGCAAACTTGAGTCGCGTCCATTTGTCTGCGGTTCCGGGGTTGCCGTGGCAACGGACGCGAAACGGGGCATGTGAACGTCGATTCCAGAGGGTGTCCTCCGCCCTCTCTGGCTGCATCGGAGCTCCGCATGGAGGCGGCTTTCACAGGCCGATCGGTGGTGGGCGCGGAGGGAAAGTGGCTCTGGCCCGACAGGGCCTAGGAAGACACGGTTCCCGGCAGCCGTGTTGGCTGCGCCTGGCGCCAGGCGCGCAGGGACTGCAACGGCATTGGCCGCCCGATCAGGTAACCCTGTCCGCTGGTGCAGCCGTGTCGCTCCAACCAGTCCCACTGGGTCTGGCGCTCCACCCCTTCGGCGGTCACCGGAATGCCGAGGTCGTGCGCCAGGCGCAGAATGGAGCCGGCAATGGCGATGCGGCGTTTGTCGCCCGGTATGTCCTGGACGAAGATCCGGTCCAGCTTGAGGTTGTCGATGGACAAGTCGTGCAGGTACCTGAGGGACGAATAACCTGTTCCGAAATCGTCCAGTGACACGCTGACGCCGAGCGCGTGGATGGCTTCGAGCGTACGGGTCACGTGGTTGGGGTCGATCATCAGGATGCTCTCGGTCAGCTCGATCTGCAGCACGCTGGGAGCGAGGCCGAATTCTTCGAGCGCCGATTCGATCCGCCCGGTCAGATTGCTTTGGGTAAATTCACTGAACGAGACATTCACTGCTACCTTGCAATGGGGCGCCAGGTTCATGGTTGCCACGTCCCGCAGAGTCTGGCGCAGCACCCACTCACCCAGCGGGACGATGAGGCCGCAATCCTCGCTGATGGCAATGAATTCATCCGGACCCAGCAGGCCGCGCTCAGGATGGCGCCAGCGGACCAGTGCCTCGGCGCCCGTGAAAGTCCCGGTAGCCAGGTCCACCTGGGGTTGGTAATAGACGGTGAATTCCTCGCGTTCCAGGCCACGCATCATTTCCCAGCGCAGTGAGGAGGCCCGCCGTGCGAACTCGGTGGAACCCCGGTCGTAGTGCACCGTTTTCGGCGCCGGTCCGAGGCTTTGAGCCTGACGCATGGCAATCAGCGCGTTCCCGGCCAGTTGGGCCGGATCACTGGCGTCCCCGGGGAAACTGGCCACGCCGATCGCCACCCTGATCGGGATGATGGTGCCGCCCCATTGCACCGGTTCTTCCAGTACGTTCCGGAGCTCGCGTGTGAGCTGATTGATGTCGTGGTCCGAGCTGGGCAGGCGCATCACGAATTCATCGCCGCCCACGCGTGCGACGCATTGTGGCTCACCGATCAACGTGGTCAGCCGGCGAGCGATCAGCGCCAGCGTGAAGTTGCCTGCTTCCCAGCCGTAGGCGAGGTTGATTGCGGCGAAACCGACCACGTTGATCGCCGCGAGGTGGAAACTTGGATTCGTCGCCTGCAGCTCCCGCAGGCGATCGCACAGCGCGGGCAATGTCGATACACCGGTCAGTCCGTCCCGCCACTGAGCACTGGCCAAGCGGCTGCGCACGGCTTGCAGCTGCCTCGTTTGCGAGGCCAGTTCGATTTCCGCCAGGCGCGAGCGCTCATCCGATAGTGCCGATACCATGCTGCGCTTGCGCTGCAGGTAGGAGAGGCGGATCGAGAACGCAATGATCCCGGCGATCATCACGGCCACCAGTTCATTGCGAAAGGTTCCGTCGTGTGCGATGAAGCTGCTGACGATGAAGGGAACCACGCACAGCAAGGCGGTCAGTGCGTAGGTGCCTGCGACGGGGGCCAGCGCGTAGGCAGGGAACAGGGCGACCGCTGCAAGGAAGATGCCCAGTGCGGTGGACTGCCACGGTCCCTGCGTCGAGAGGATGAAGGGTGCAATGCCCCATAGCAGTCCCGCCATGAGGAACTGGACGCGGCAGACATTCAGGCGGACAACACTCGGCGCCTGGTTCCCTGCGACCTGGCGGATCGTGTATTCCTGGGCCAGCACCAGACCCCACATGGCCAGCAACCATGCACTGACGAGCGGCACGCTGGAGACCTGATCACGAAACAGCACGATCAGGATCAGCGAGCCGCAGGCGCCGAGCGGGTTTAGCCCACGCAGCGAGACGAACATGTCCCTGAGCAAACGTTGGTCAGGATTCATTGAAGTATTCAGGCCCTGTTTTCTACGCATCAATTCTACACTGTGCGGTGGTCCGGCGGCCGGTCGCCCGGGCGGCGGCGTGGGGTGCCACCAGGTACGTTGCCAAGCAATAAGAGCATCCGCAGCAAGGCGATTCGGAGGCACTCCCGCACGGATCAGGGAAGCAACTTGCGAGCTAGCCGTACCGTACTCCTCCGACATCTGGGCCGGAGTGCACCGAGCCGAGACCTGGGGCGTGGCGCCCGATCGCTGCGTGGCGACGAGTGCTCGATTGGCGTGTCCAAACAGGCCGGGTTGCCTTGCGGCGCCGCGTCCGCCTTCCAGTTTCCCGGCGGGCCCCGTGAGCGGGGCGGACTGACGCAATAACGCGGGTACCGGTGCCGGGCTTGGCAACGGAACTCTGGCCAGTTCGAGGCCTGTTTTCTGCCGGCCGGGCAACTTGTGCTCGCCGCGCCACGGCGGTTTCCTGCGCGGGCATCTGACGCGCAGGTCAGATGACGTGGCACGCCGGGATTTTCCGTACGACGCCGCACCGGCGATCCACTTCGCCGAAATTTGATCTGTACCCGGCAGCCATTTGATTCCTTGTCGCTGGCGCGTTCGGACATCTGCAATGGCTGGCCTGTGCAGCGGTCGGGGCGTATCCTCGACCTGGCTTCGCGCCGGGCTTGTCCGGGGTAAAAGACGGGTCAGGCTGGACGGCGTGGGCAGCCAAGCCCAACGGCAGATTGTGGGAGCCGCGTTGAACAGGACTGCTCACACCATTTTTCCCGGTAGGTCACGGCGTGGCTGTGGGTTTGGGCGGCGTCGGCGTGCAGTACCATGCCTTGCTTGCGCAAGAAAAAGACTGCCGTAATGCCTGTTGACCCCACCGCAAACGCTGAATCAAGTCGCCGTGCAGCTTCCACACCGGACGGTGTGGAGAGCGACGGCGATAGCTCGGTGGTGATTCGGGCGTTGCTCGCCGAACTGGTGGAAAAACCTGTCGAGGACTGGCTGGAGGCGGGACGCTCGCTGGTGCTGGAGCGGAATTTCGCAGGCGCTTCCTCGGTGCTGAAAGCGGCGCTCGCACAGCACGGCGACGACACCGAACTGCGTGTGGCGCTGGCAGGGGTACGCTGGCAGTTACAGGACCACGCAGGTGCGCAGGCGCTGCTGGAAGCAGTGCTCGCGCGTGATCCGGATCATGTCGCGGCGGTCTTCACGCTGGCCCGGTTGCATATTGAACAGGACCGCGTGCAGGCGGCGGAGGACGTGTTCTTCGACCTGTTCAGACGCTTCCAGCAGCCGCCCGATCTCGTGCATCGCGCGGCAAGGATGCTGGCTGACGGCGGGCGCAAGCAGGGCGCGGCCGAACTGTGCGAGGCAGCTATTGCCATGGGCTCGGGCGATCCGATCCTGCATGTCTACGTGGCGGCCTTGCAAGGTCAGCTCGGGGAGTTCGAACGTTCGCGCGACCATTATGTGTTCGCGCTCGAGCACGATCCGAAGACCCTGGACTTCGGCGCCGCCTATGGCCTGGCGTCGATCAGGCGCTACCAGGATCCGGCCGATCCGGATCTGGCCCGTTTCAAGGTGCTGCTGGATCGGCCCGACCTCTCGCCGGCGGCGCGTGCTTCCATATTGTTCGCACTGGGCAAAGCCAGCGACGATCTCGGCGCCTACGCGCGCGCCGCGTCGTACCTGCGCGACGCGAACGGCCTCGTCGATCATCGAGGCTGGTCGCGCAAGCACTGGCGTCGAATGGTCGAGGCCAGGCTGGCCGGCATGTCGTTGCCGCAGCGCACGCCGGCGGCCACGGAATGCATTCCGATCTTCGTCGTCGGCGCACCGCGCTCTGGCACGACGCTGGTCGCCGAATTGCTGGGTCGCTCGCCTGAAGTGTGCAATCGCGGCGAACTGGACTGGCTGCCGCACTATGCCGAACAGGTCGCGCGCTCCAGCCGACCCGATCCGGTGCTGCTCGACAAGATCGCGGAGGCCTATCTGGCCAAGCTGCAGCAAGGCGCAGCGGAGGTGCGCTGGCTGGTCGACAAACAGCCACTGAATTTCCTGCACGTCGACTTGATTCGTGCGCTGTTCCCGCAGGCGCGCATCGTTCACTGTCGACGCAGTGAGCGGGACACGGCACTGTCGATCTGGAGCCAGCATTTCGACTCGATGGAGTACCGATTCGCCTACGATTTCGGAGATATTGGCGCGGTTCTGAACGGCTGTGGGCGGCTGATGGCCAGGGCACGCGGCGATGTGCGCCTGCTCGAAACGCGTTACGAGGAGCTGGCGCGCGATCCGCAGACCGTGGTCGGCCATCTTGCCGCGGCACTCGGCCTGGCGCCGTTTGATTGCGGCGTGCCGGATGCGACACGCAGCGTGATCGGAACTGCCAGCGTGTGGCAGGCGCGCCAGCCGGTGTACACACGGGCGATCGGGCGCTGGCGCGGGTATGCGGAGTTCGTTCCGGAACTGCTGCGCTTCGCGGATGACTGAGGTTTGTCTGGTCGGGCGCGAGTCACGCCGCAAGGTGCCTCGCTCGACCCGGCGACGTTCGATGCGCCATAATTTCCAGCCCGATGACGAGGGTGCCGCCGCTGCGTGGCGATGCCGTCCCTCCATTCCCCTTTGATGGCGTGAATTCCATGATGACGCTCCAGGACGCCTACAACCTGCACCAGGCAGGCCGCATCGACGAAGCCGAACGCGGCTATCGCGGCTGGCTGTCGCAGCACCCCGACGATGCCGACGGCTTGCATCTGCTTGGCATGCTGCGGCACCAGCGTGGCGACAGCGCGGAGGCGCTGCGCCTGGTCGCCAAGGCGTACGAACTGCAGCCGGACAACCCGAGCCTCGCGCTCGCCCATGGCACCTTGTTGCGGCTAACCGGCGATCCGGCGGCTGCAGGCCTCGCCTACTTTCGCGCGATTGCGCTGGATCCGAACCTCGGCGGCGCGCATGTCGGCCTTGGCCAGCTGGCACTCGATCGCGATGATGCCAAGACGGCGGAAGAGCATTTCCGGATTGCCCTGCGCGCTGGCGAGGACGGCCACGCGTTGGCCGGACTGGGCGCCATCATGCTCGCGCGCGGTGACACTGAGGCAGCCCTGCGTTACCTGACCCGCGCGGCGGAACTGGTTCCCGATTATGCGGTGATCCAGTTTCTGCTCGGACAGACGTTGAGCAAGCGCGGCGTACTCGCGTTTGCCGAAGCAGCGCTGAACAATGCGTTGCGCCTGCAACCGGACCTGCATGCGGCGCGCGTGTGGCTGGCCGAAGTGCTGCTCAAGGACAACCGTCCGGCGGAGGCGCGGTTGCTTTACCACGCGTTGCTGCCGGTGTCGGGCTACGCCGTGGTTGCGCAGGTCGGGCTCGCCGATGCCGACCGCATGGAAGAACTCTACGAGCAGGCGATCATGCACTATCGGGCGGCCCTGGCGATCGAGCCCAAGCTATCGACGCCGACCCGCATGCTGGCGTGGATCCTGGCCACGCTCGGCCGCAATGACGAGGTCATCGCGGTCTATGATGCCTACCTCGGTTTGGTGCCAGACGACGCGGACATGCGCGTGTTGCGCGACGACGTGTGGAAGTTGGTCCATGACGCAGGTAGCGGAAAGGAAGCCGGAAGCGAATCCTGACCGAGTTGTCTGGCGGTTCCCGCGTGGCTGGTTTGCCGGTGTGCTTCAGATCGCTTCGACACGAACCAGCCACACCTCGCCGCGGCGCGAGGGCGGAAGCCCACTGAGCAGGGCGAACCAGGGCGCAAGCAATCGCACGCCCCATCCCAGTCTTCGTATGCGGCGGAACGGGTTGGATACCGCGCGTTCGGCGCGGACCACAAAACCTGCCTCCAGCAAGGCCTTCTCGAGCATCCAGGGACTCAGCGGCGTGATGTGGCCCTGTTCGCGGTAGTCGATATCGCTGAACCACTGGAACTGACCGCGGCGCAGGAATAGCGCCTGTGACACCGGATTGGCGATGTTCGGGGTCGACAACACCAGCTGTCCGCCGGGCGGCAGCAGCGCACGGACCTGCCGCAGGACCTCGCGCGGATTTTCCAGGTGCTCGACGATTTCCAATGCCATCACTGCATCGAAACCCTGCGGCCATTGCGCGGCGAAAGCCCCATTGAGGTCGGCGGCGACGAAGGGCACGTCGGTCGGCTTGAAACTCTCGGAGAACAGATCGCTGGCGGTGACCTGGAAGCCGAGGTTGGCCAGACGCAATGACATCGCGCCGCTGCCGGCGCCGAACTCCAGCACGCGTGCATTGCCGGCTGCTGCGCCGGCCAGCATCTGCGCAGCAGCTTCATGCAGTCCGGGTGCCGCGTAGATCGGCAGGCCCTTGTACTCGCGCATGGTGCGACCGCCGAAGCCGGTGCGGAAGTTCTCGGCGCGGTCGTTGGCCTGGTCGGAGGTCGAAGGGCTGGGAGCTGGCGTCGTCATGGACAAGGTGGGTCAACGGCAGGGGCGCAGGTTCGTGAGCGTAACAGGCAAGCCTCGGCTGCGGCCTGCTTTCGGTATCGTACGGCTGACGTGAAAGAACGATTCAGTGACGTATTGTTCTCGGGTTCACGTTCCGGCCGAGTTCGCCCTTGTCGGCACCAAGTCAAACACGCCCAGTCACCGGTATCAGTGCGCCAGTGATGGCAGCGGACTGCTTCGACAACAGGAACACGATCACGTCGGCGAGCTGCTGTGGCTTGACCCAGCGGGCGAAGTCGGCCTGTGGCATGTCGGCGCGATTGGGCGGTGTGTCGAGAATGCTGGGGAGCAGGGCGTTGACGGTGATGTCGCGATCCTTGAGTTCTTCGGCCAGGGCTTCGGTGAAGCGCATCACGCCCGATTTGGACGCGGTGTACGCGCCGACGCCAGCGCCGGCCTTCAGACCGGATGCCGCTCCGATGTTGATGATGCGTCCGCCCGCCGGCAAGTGTTCCAGTGCGGCCTGGCTGGCCGCCACGGCAGTGCGCAGGTTGATCCGATACAACAGGTCCCACGTATCCACGCTGCCTTCGGCCACGGTCTCGTAGCGGAACGTGCCGGCGATGTTGACCAGCGCGTCGAGTCCGCCGAGCGCCTCGGCGGCCGCGGCCAGCGCGTGCTTCGCCGCTTGGGGATCGGCCAGGTCGACGCCGCCGATGCAGGTCGCACGCACCATGCCTTCGGCCGGCGGATTGGCCCGATCAATGGCCGCGACCCGAGCGCCCGCGTCGAGCGCGGCATTGACTGTCGCCATGCCCAGGGTGCCGAAGCCGCCGGTTATGGCGACGCGTAGTTTGTCCAGTTGCATGGTGGTCTCCGCTGCTGTCGATCAGGAAGCATAGTCCGCGTACCGTGTAGCTGAAAGCAAGACAGCGGGAAGTCTGGCCGAGTTAGAGCCGCTCGCGCGTCACTACAGTGCTGGATCGACTGCCGCCCACGAGGGGTTGGGAAATTATTGGAACGGGCGCTGGGCCACGTTGGCGGCTGTCACGAGCTGCCGAGGCTGAGCAACAGCGCAAAGCCCATGCCGAAGGCGATCAGGACGCTGTAGCAAACGCCGATGCTGCTGAATTTCAGCAGGGTCATGGGCCAGCCTTGCCGGTAGATCCGTTTTTGCATGAGCAGCAGATAGGCGAGCAGCCAGATCCAGCCCGCGGCCTGGAGCAACCCCAGCATGGCATCGAGCCAGGCGATATGAGGTTCGATCCACCTGCGCAACAGATCCAGGGCGACCATCGCGAGCAGCGACAGCATGATGAAGGCGTGGCTGTGCATCGAGACGATCAAGTGTTCCATGTACAGTCGCCGCTTGAAGACGTAGAAGATCTTCAAGAGCAGCGCGAACACCGGCAGCAGCAGGAACAACACCTGTGGGGCGACTGCGAACATGCCGCCCACCAGGCGCAGGACTGCACTCTTTGCCTCGACAGTGTTGCCGGAATTCATGTGATGCAAGTTGCCGCGGGCGTTCTCGATCGAGTCGTTCAGCCAGTCCTTGGCAAACGAGGGCAACCAGTCGGAGCGCAGCGGCATGGTCTGGCGGTTCCACACGACCTTGCCGTTGATCTTGATGTTGCCGTTGGCGAAATCGGTGCCCCGCGTGCCTGCGGCGGGCGTCGTGCTGACGGAGCTGCGCGTCGCCGGCGAGGAGTCGAATTGCACTATCTGTGCGGACTGCGTGCGCAGTGCCAGCTGGATCGCGAAGAATGCGATGATCGCCAGGAAGAACACCAGCCGGAACGGCGTCACGTAGCGGGTGCGCTTGCCTTCAAAGTAATCCAGGGTGAGGCGCCCTGGCCGGAAGTACAACGGCAACAACGTTTGTACGATGCGTGCATCAATGTTGAGCAGGCTGTCCATGACATCGCCGAGCACGCTGCCGAAATGCCGCACCAGGCCTTCGACCGGTTGGCCGCACGCGTAGCAGTATTTGCCGTACAGCGGTGCGTCGCAGTTGGCGCAGGCCGGGGGTGGTGTCGGGGGTAGAGGGGGCATGGATGCCATGGCGCGGTGGATTCCCGGATGCGGCGGGCGGGCCGATGGGGGCGATTCTAGCGCGACCGACCGCACCCATTGAGGTAGTATCGGTGGCGAAGCGAAGTTATCCCTTGCGGACCGCTCGAGGTGCAGCATGATCAGGTCGTGTGCATCGTTGTTGGGCCTGCTGGCCGCGTGCACCGGTGCCAGCGCGGAGTGCCCGTTGCCTGAGTCCGAAACCCGGTCGCACTGGACGGGCGAAGCGCAATGGCAGGCGATCGAACGTGCAGGACTGCGCTTCGGCGAGATCAGTGTCGAGGTGTCCAACGTCTACGACCCCGGGCAACCCCGCCAGGATGTGTGGTACGCCCGCACTGCGAATCACCTGCACATCACCACGCGACCTTGGGTAATACGGCAGTTGCTGCTGATCGCGCCGGGTGAACCGGTGACGGCCAAGCGCGTTTATCAGGCTACACGACGCTTGCGCCAGCAGGTTTATCTGCGCTCCGCGGACATTGTCCCGGTGGCATGCAGCGACGGTACGGTCACGACCCGGGTGCAGGTCAGCGACGCCTGGACACTGCGCCTCAACGCACGTTTCTCGCATGCCGGCGACGCCAGCCAGTTCCGTTTCAATATCGAGGATACCGACGTGCTCGGCACCGGCCGCAGGGTAGGCATCGGGCACCAGAAGACCTTGGAGCGCAGCGAGGATTATGTGGAATTTGCCTCGCCTGCACTGGCTGGCACGTCGTGGGAGCTGGCTACGCAATACGCGCGATTGTCCGATGGCCGCCGCGTCATGTTGTCGATGGCGCGGCCGTTCCGGCTCAATACCACGCGATGGTCGAGCAGTATCGATCTGCTGGACCAGAAACTTGATCTCAACTTTTACGACCGCGGCGAGCTGATCTGGCAGTTGCCGGCACGCGAACGTCAGGTTGAGATGCAGTGGCAGCGTCTCGTGGCCGGTTCCGGCGACACGGTGTTCCGGCTGGGCCTGGCGGCGCGACATGCCCGCTACAGCTACGCCACGCCGCAGCTCGTCAAGACAGGCTTGTTGCCGCCACCGGCTGCCAATGATCGTACGCTGGCCGGTGTCGGGCCGAGTTTCAACCTGCATCAGGATCGCTACGCCAGCTTTTCCAATATCCGATCCGTGGCGCGGGTCGAGGATTACAACCTCGGCTGGGATGTTTCCGGCAGCCTGCTTTACGACAGTACCGCGTTGGGCGCCTCGGACAACGGTCCGGCGCTGGCGCTTAGCACGACCAAGGGCTGGCAACTGGGTCCTGACGTGCTGATGCTTGCGCAGGGCTCGTTCGCAGGGCGCCACCGCGACGGACAATGGCGCAACGCCGACTTGCGCGTAACGGCGACCGCCTATGGCCAGGTGTCGACTTGGCAAACCCTGGTCGCGCATGCCGACTATGCCTCGCTCGATCATCCGGATCCGGAGAACAGGCTCTATATCGGCGGCTTCCAGGCCCTGCGCGGCTACCCCAATTTCTACGCCACCGGATCGCGCCGGCTACGGCTCACGGTGGAGGACCGGGTGGTTTCGTCGACGATCCTGTTCAACACTTTCCAGCTCGGGTACGTGGTTTTTGTCGATGCCGCCCGTGTCGGTGGCGGCACGACGCCTGGCTGGAGCCCGTGGTATGCCACGGCCGGCGCCGGACTGCGCATTGGCAATCTGCGTGGCGCCTACAATCGCGTGCTGTATTTCACAGTATCCCGGCCGCTACGTCAGACACCGGGCGTTTCAAGCGGAATGCAGGTGGTGGTCGGAAACGTGATCGATTTTTAGGGGATCCGTGCACCTTCAGCACCATCAACACGCTGATCATGCGGCGCTCGATCTTGGTGGAAACATGATCCTGCTCTACCCGAACGGTTGCTCGATCGACGGACTTTGCGGGGTAAACCAGCGCGCGCCATCCTCGGTGGTGTACATGTCGTCTTCCAGGCGCACGCCGAACTCGCCGGGGATGTAGATGCCCGGTTCGTCACTGAAGGTCATGCCCGGTTCGATGCGACGCGTATTGCCCTGGACCAGGTAATGCCACTCGTGCATGTCCATGCCGATGCCGTGGCCGAGGCGATGGCTGAAATACTTGTAGCCCGGACCGTAGCCGGCACCGATAATGACCTTGCGCGCGGCGGCGTCGACCGACTCCATGCTGGCACCCGGATGCGCAGCCTGCAGCGCCGCCTGCTGCGCCTTGCGCACGATGTCGAATACGCGCTTCATCTTGTCGCTGGCCTTGCCCAGCACGAAGGTGCGGGTGATATCGCTCTGGTAGCCGCCGACCTTGCACCCGTCATCGAGCATGATCACGGTGCCTTCGCTGAGGTGTTGCGGCAGCGGTGAGCCATGCGGCGAGGCGGTGAACTTGCCGACGTTGATGCTGACTTCGCCCTGCAGGCCCTGGCGTGCGTAGGCAGCGTCGACCAGGGCGGAGATCTGCTGCTGGGTCATGCCCGGTTGCAGCGCCTTCCATACCGCGTGATACACCGCCAGGGTCGCGTCATTGGCCAGTTGCATCAGCGCCAGTTCGGCCGGGCTCTTGATCGAGCGGCAGCCGGCGGTGACCGGCGTGGCGCTGACCAGCGCGACGTGCGGTACCGCCTCGGCGATACCAAACTGCTTGGCTGAACGCAGTTGTTCCTCGATGCCCAGCGTGCCGGTGGACATGTGCCATTCGGCGAGCACGCCCGCGATCAGGCGGTAGGGGCTCTCGTTTTCCTGCCAGGTGCGCACGTCCTTCTTGCCAGAGGTGATCTGTTCAAGCGTGCGTTCGCGCTCGAATGCTGGCGTGATGAAAACCGGATCGCCGGATCTGGGCAGCAGCATGCCGGTGGTGCGCTCGCTGACCCACCAGCGGATGCCGGTGAAATACTCCAGCGAAGTGCCACCGCCCATGAAGATGGCATCCACCTTGTGTTCCGCCATCAGTCGTTGTGCTTTGCGCAAGCGGGTTTCGCGCTCGGCGTCGGTGATCGGACGCGCGAGCGGCGCGACCGGCTTCAAGGCCATGATCGAGGATGGCAGCGTGTCGGCACGAGCGGCCGCCTTGGCAGCGCCGGCCCCGAGCAACGGCAGCGCTGCCGCACCCAGCGCCGAGGTTTTCAGGAAACGGCGCCGGTCCGCGCGCATGGTTTCATCGGTGGTCATGGGCGACTCCTCGGATCGGATTGGGTGCATTCTTGCATTGAAGCATGCCCCGGTACCCAGATCGGAGTGATGTCAGCCTGGATCGGCAATGAGGGACTCGACGTCGCTCGCGTCGGGTTTGCTGCGGCGTGGTTCAGGCGCTCCGTGCTGCCGGCGCCCACTCGTATCCTGGCGGGCGCACGTCGGGCAGGAACACCGCAAACAATCCCAGCAGCGGCAGGAACGCGCAAATCTGGTACACGAACACGATACCGAAGTGATCCGCCAGTACGCCGAGCACCGCGGCGCCGATGCCACCGAGGCCGAACGACAGACCGTAGAACATGCCCGACACCATGCCGACACGATGCGGCATCATGTCTTGCGCGTACACAATGATCGCCGGAAACGCCGACGCCAGCACCACGCCGATCACCACGCTGAGTCCGACCGTCCACGTCAGGCCCACGTGCGGCAGCAGCAGGGTGAACGGTGCGATGCCGAGGATCGAGAACCAGATCACCTGCTTGCGACCGATGCGATCGCCGATCGGCCCGCCGATCAGGGTTCCGGCGGCGACCGCCATCAGGAACACGGCCAGCAGGTGGGTCGCGGTGGTCATCGACAAGCCGAAATGGTGGATCAGGTAAAACTCGTAGTAGCTGCTGATGCTGGCCAGGTAGAAGAACTTCGAGAACATCAGCACCATCAACACGCCAATCGTGCGGCGCACGATGGGAGCTGGAAACAGCGGTTGGTCCGATGGCAGGCGCTTTCTCACGCGTTCGTTGATGTGGTGGCTGTACCAGCGGCTGACCTGCAACAGCACCACGATGCCGAGCAGTGCGGCCAGGCCGAACCAGCCCACGTGCGAACGCCCCAGCATCAGCACGATCCCGGCGGCCAGCAGCGGGCCCAGCGCCTGGCCCAGGTTGCCGCCGATCTGGAATACCGACTGGGCCAGGCCGTAGCGCCCGCCCGACGCCATCCGTGCGACCCGCGACGATTCCGGATGGAACACCGACGAACCACAGCCGATCAGCCCGACCGACAACAACAGGATCGGATAGCTCGGCGCGACCGACAGCAACAAGATGCCTGCCAGTGTGAAGCACATGCCGATCGGCAGCGAATAGGGCAGGGAATGCTTGTCGGTGACCATGCCGACCACCGGTTGCAACAACGAGGCGGTCAGCTGGAAGGTCAACGTGATCGCGCCGATCTGGAAGAAGCTCAGCTCGAACTCGCCCTTGAGCAGGGGATAGATCGCCAGGATCACTGACTGCATCATGTCGTTGAGAAGGTGCACGAAGCTGACCGCTCCAAGCACGCTGAAACGCGTGGTCGAGGTCGCCGCAACCGGCGCCGTCGAGATGAGCGGCGGCACGACGCCGGCTTCTGCATCGGCAATCAGCGGTTGCACGTTGGAGGCGATTTCGTTCATGCGTCTGGAGTCACTGCGGGGTGGTGCTGCGTCGATCGGCCAAGTCCGTCAGGATACGCCGTGGCGGTCTTGTCCGTCCAAGCGCAAGCGCACCTTTCCGCCTGCCTTCAGTGCTGGTCAAGGTCTTGCGGCATACGTCATTGCCTGCCTCTGGTGCGGTGATGTTAACTTGGCCCGATTGCACCCGCCTGCAGGAGTCCACCATGCCCGTTTCCTCTCTCAGCCGGTTGCGTCCGATCATGGGTCGCAAGGCTGTGCGCTTTGTCCTGGCATGGTTGCTGGCGTTCGTGGCGAGCGCCGCGTGCGCACAGCAGCAGCGCAGCACCCAGGTGCCGCCGCCGCAGGACACGCCGTACCCGGGCACGATCGCGCTGCATGTCGACGCCAGCGACACGGCGCAGGGCATCTTCCGGGTGCATGAGACGATTCCGGTCAGGGCCGGCCCGATGACGCTGCTGTACCCCCAATGGATTCCCGGCGACCACTCGCCGACCGGGCCGGTCGACATGCTCGCCGGTCTCAAGCTCAGTGCCAACGGCAAGCCGCTCAAGTGGAAGCGCGACAAGTACAACGTGTACGCGTTCCACTTCGAGGTGCCCTCGGGCGCCGCCACGCTCGACGCGAGCTTCGAGTACCTGTCGCCCCGTGCCGGCGGGTTCGAGATCACCGACCGCATGATGGACATGGCATGGAACAAGATGGCGTTGTATCCGGCCGGCCACTATTCGCGCGGCGTCACGTTCGCACCCAGTGTGACGTTGGCGCGCGGCTGGCAGCTGGGCACCGCACTGGAGATGGCGTCACGGGTGGGTGACACGGTGACCTTCAAGCCGGTCCCGTTCAACACGCTGGTCGATTCGCCGATCTACGCGGGCCGGTATTTCAAGCGCGTTGACCTCAACCCGGGCAGCAAGGTGCCGGTGCACCTGAACATCGTCGCCGACGCGCCGAAGTACCTGGAGATAACGCCGGAACAGCTGAAAGTGCATCGCGCCCTGGTGACTCAAGCCGTGAAGTTGTTCAATGCGCAGCACTACGACCACTACGATTTCCTGTTCTCGCTGTCGGATGTGCTGGCCGGCAATGGCACGGAGCACCACCGGTCCAGCGAGAACGGCGTGGCCGCGGACTACTTCACTGCGTGGGCCGACAACGCTCCGAACCGTGACCTGCTGGCGCATGAGTACACCCATTCCTGGAACGGCAAGTTCCGCCGCCCGGCCGACCTGTGGACACCCAACTTCAACGTACCGATGGGCGATTCGCTGCTGTGGGTGTACGAAGGCCAGACTCAGTACTGGGGTTTCGTGCTGACCGCGCGCGCCGGCATGTGGACGCCGCAGCAGTTCCGCGATGCGTTGGCCGTGGTGGCGGCCAACTACGACCGCAACCGTCCCGGCTTCGGCTGGCGCACGCTGGAAGACACCACCAACGACCCCACCGCAGCCATGCGATCGGGCCTGCCGTACCGCAGTTGGCAGATGAGCGAGGAGTACTACAGCGGCGGCCAGATGATGTGGCTGGCGGTGGATGCCGAAATTCGCACCCTGACGCACGACCGCAAGTCACTGGATGACTTCGCTCGCACGTTCTTCGGCATCGACAACGGCAGCTTCGTGACGAAAACCTACACCTTGGACGACGTGATGGCGGCACTGAACGGCGTGGTGGAGAGCGATTGGGAGGGCTTCCTGCGCGCACGCGTCGACACGCTCGAGCCGCCATTGCTCAGTGGCTTGGCAGCCTCCGGCTGGAAGCTGGTCTACACCGACCAGGAAAGCCCGTACGAAAAGCAGTACAACAGCCGCAAGGAATCGCCGCGCCACCTGTTCAATTTCACCTGGTCGATCGGTTTGACCATGGACAAGGACGGGGGGATCAACGACGTGCGCTGGAACGGGCCTGCGTTCAAGGCCGGCGTCAGCACCGGCGCCAAGATCGTCTCAGTGAACGGACAGGCATATACGCAAGACTCGCTGAAGGATGCGATTACCGCAGCGAAGAACGACAAGGCGTCGATCCAACTGCTGCTGAAGTACCAGGGCGAGTTCCGGACGGTGCCGGTCGATTACCACGGCGGCCTGCAGTATCCCCACCTGGTTCGTATCGAGGGCACGCCGGATTACCTGAGCCAGATCATCGCGGCGCGAAAGTAGACAGTGAGGGAAGATGAATTCCGGATCTGGCACGGTGGGAGCAGGTCCGGTTCACCTGGATGTCACGGATGTCGCCCGTGCCAGCCTCGAAACCCTCCAACGATTCTTGAATGAGGATGTGCAATGAACGTGCGCTGCTGGTTTTCGATGCTGGTTTTCGTGTTGTCGCTTGGCGTGACCGGCACCAGCGTGGCGGCTGATGCGCCGCTTCGCGTGATGACGTTCAACGTCCGCGTGCCTGTGGACGTCGGGATGAACGCCTGGGCAAACCGGCGCGACCTGATGGTGCAAGTGATCAAGGCGCAGCATCCGGACGTGCTCGGTACCCAGGAGCTGACCGAGGAGCAGGGGGAATACCTCGCCGCGCATCTTCCCGGCTATGCCTGGTTCGGACAGGGCCGGGACGGCGGCACCAAGGGCGAGCACATGGGCGTGTTCTATCGCACTGATCGACTGGAAGTCCTGCGCTCCGGCGATTTCTGGCTGTCCGATACACCGGACGTGCCCGGCAGCAAGACCTGGGGCCAGCCGTATCCACGCATGGTGACCTGGGCACGCTTTCGCGTGCGCGATGGAGGCGGCACATTCGAATACTTCAACACCCATTTCCCCTACCTGCCCGCGGACGTCCACGCGCGCATGCTCAGCGCGAACGAGATCTTGCAGCGGATCGGCAAACTGCCGTCGAGCACGCGGGTCATCCTGGCGGGGGACTTCAATTGCAGTCCCGACACATCGATCCACGCGAAGCTGACCAAGGACTTGCATGATGCGTGGATGGCAGCGGCCTCGCGTTCGGGTCCGGCGAAGACCTTCCACAACTTTACCGGCAACCCCGATCAACGCATCGACTGGATTCTCACGCGCGGTTTCACCGTGCGCAGTGCACGCACCGTCACCACTCACGATGGCGCGCACTATCCGTCCGACCACTTTCCGGTAGTGGCCGAACTCGTTTCGGCAGGCAAGTAACAGGGAAGCGGCGCGTATTC
>CAJDTN010000046.1_pt1 | contig 21639 bp, 20 predicted proteins | sample 7389801 | NCBI WGS metagenome assembly CAJDTN01 (sample SAMEA7055653, study PRJEB34461) | soil metagenome | biome: terrestrial ecosystem; feature: Peninsula; material: soil | place: Antarctica | collected 2016
CAAGCAGCAGCAAACCACCGCAACACCCCCTGTACAGGAGATTACAGATGAACACCCGTTTTGAACGTACCGGTCCGTTGACCGAACTGACCAGCTACCCGCAATGGGCGCAAAACATGGTGGCCGATTGCGAAAGCACCAAGCAGCGTGTGCTGGATCACGACATCTGGAAGATGATGATGGCGCTGCAGCTCGATCGGGAGTCCACCCGCAACTTCATGATGGGGCTATGGCCTTTCATCGAGCGCTTTCCAAGCTTCATGGCGCTCAACCTGTTGAAGACCCGCTACGGCCGCAGCCCGGGCGACGACAAGGCCCGCCGCTGGCTGGTACGCAACATCCGGGTCGAGCAGAATCATGCGGAATACTGGCTCAACTGGGCCGAGGGCGCCGGCGTACCGCGCGAACAATTGTTAAATGAAAAGCCGCCGCACGGTACCGATGGGCTGGCTCGCTGGTGCGAGGAAATCAGCGCGAACGGCAGTCTGGCGGCCGGCATGGTGGCGACCAACTACGCGATCGAGGGGGTCACCGGCGATTGGTCACATATGATCTACGAGAGTACAACGTACCGGGAGAGCTTCGAACCAACGATCCGGGCGAACAGCCTGCGCTGGCTGCACCTGCACGCCGCGTATGACGACGTTCATCCGTGGGAGGCGCTGGATATAGTATGTACCCTGATGGGCGAGAAGCCGTCTGCCGTTGATGTAGCGCATCTGGGTGAATGTATCAAGCGCAGCTACATGAGCATGATTCTTCTCGGAGACCGTTGCATCAAGTCGTGCCGCCGTCTGTCGATAGCTGACGAAGTAGCCGCTTGATGCAAGGCATCGGCGCAAACCAGAGCCAGGGAGGGCACCGCATCACCCACTGAGCCAGAAGACGATGCACCCCCCAGACCATAGTTTGCAAAAACCATTGATCCGACGACTGATGCCGCTGGCATGGTCGCTGGCGGTGGCGATTGCGTTGATCATGGCGTTGACTTGGGGGGTGCTGCAGGTGCAGGTCACTCTCGCTGGTTTCCTGAACAGCGAGAGTGTCTGGTCCAAGGCGCAGAAGCAGGCGGTGATCGACCTGGACAATTACGCCAGCACCGGCGCGGCGGACGATCTGGCCGGATTCCGGAACAACTTCGAATTGCTTGAGGCTGATCGCCAGGGACGTGATGCGGTCACCTCCGGCCACTATGACAGGGGCGAGATCACCAGGGTCTTCGGGCGTGGCAACGTAATGCCGGCGGCGCAGCCAGGCATGACCTTCATGATGGAACACTTCTCCAGTGCTCCACACGTGCGGCAGGCCTTCGCGGCGTGGCGATCCACCGACGCCCCGATTGCCGAACTCGGCACGATTGCCGACGAATTGAGCAAGCTGTATCTCGCTGGCGGTCCCAGCGCCGAGGAGATTGCCAGCCAGCGCTCGCGTATCCATGCCCTCAACGTGTACATGGCGCCGCGCACCGACCTGTTTTCGGTGGAGATGGTCAAAGGCGCGTTGTTGCTGGGCCAGATGCTGTTCTGGGGCGTGCTCGGCGCCTTCGTCATCGCGGCCCTGGTCTGGCTGCGCATGGCGCGCCGGATACTGGAGAGCATCCGCGGCAGCGAAGAACGCTATCGCCTGTTGTTTGACAGCGCCGCCGACGCGATCGTGATGGTCGACGAGGACAGCGGACGCATTCTTGATGTGAACCGCACGGCTGCGGCGTGGACGGGTCGCAGCACCAAGGAGCTGATCGGCGACCGTTTCGTGCACCTGTTCATACAACCCCTTGCTGGTCAGCAGGCAGGACGGGCCGATACCAACGCCCTGTTGGCGGTCGATGGCAGCACCCGTCCGGTGGAAACGCAGACCAGTCTTGCCCGCTGGGGCCGCCTGCCGGTATGCCAGGCGATCATCCGCGACATCTCCGAGCGGGTCGCGATGGAACAGGAGCGACGAGTCGCGGCCGAAGCCCTGGCCAGCATCGCCGAGGGCGTGGTCATCGCCGACGCGCGGCGACGGGTCATCTCGACCAACGCGGCACATACCGAACTTACCGGTTTCACGAGCCTGGCGCTGCAGGGGCGGCGGCTGGACGATACGCGCCGCTTGCCGGACGGCAAACTGTTGCCACCGTCGATCTGGGATGCCGTGGCCGCTGGACGCAACTGGATTGGCGAGGTACAGAGCACCCGCGCTGATGGCAGCAGTTACCCCGAGCACCTGAGCATCAGTGCGATCCGCAATGCCGACGGACAGGTGGTGTACTTCGTCGCCGTATGCACCGATATCCATGAAGCCAAGGCCGACCAGCGGCGCCTGGAGCACCTGGCGCGGCACGATCCGCTGACCGGCCTCGTCAATCGCGCCGAATTCGAACGCCACTGCAGCGATGCGATCGCGCTGGCCGAGCGCGAGCGGCTGGCGGTGGTGGTGCTGTTCATCGACCTGGATGCGTTCAAGATCGTCAACGACAGCTACAGCCACGCGATTGGCGACCGTCTGCTGGTGAAGGTGGGCGAGCGTATCCGCAAGCAATTGTCCGACGGGGATATCGCCGGGCGCATCGGCGGCGACGAGTTCACCGTGCTGCTGCCGCGATTGAGCTTGCGCGAGGACGCCAGGGCGATTGTCAATCGCCTGCTATCGACGCTATCCGAGCCGCTGCTGCTGGACGACTACGAGATCGTGCTCACCGCCAGCATCGGCGTGGCCGGCTACCCGCTGGATGGCAACGATGCGGCGGCACTGATCAGCAACGCCGATGCGGCCATGTATGCAGCGAAGACCGAGGAGCGCAATGCGTTCCGCTTTTACACGCCGATGATGCATGCCGACAACCGGCGCCGGCTGCAACTGGCGACGGAGCTGCGCCAGGCCTTGAGCCGCGATGAGTTCCATTTGGTCTTCCAGCCCAGCATCGAAATGCGCACGGGGCGCATCGTGGCGGTGGAGGCACTGATCCGTTGGCAACATCCGGAACGCGGCGAAGTGATGCCGGGCGAGTTCATCCCGGTGGCGGAGGGCTTGGGCTTGATCCGACGAATCGACGAGTGGGTGCTGCAGGCTACCTGCGCCCAGATCGAGGCTTGGGACCTGGCCGGGGTGCCGCCGATCCGCGTCGCCGTCAACATTTCCGCGCGCTGGTTCGGCCACCCGTCGTTCGTCGACGGCGTCAGCCGCACTTTGCAAGCACGGCGTATTCCCGCGCACCGGCTTCTGCTGGAGATCACCGAAAGCGCAATGCTGCGGCTGGGCGAGGACACCCAGCGCACCATGCAGACATTGGACCTGCTGGATATCGATGTGGCGATCGACGATTTCGGCACCGGTTACTCGTCGATGGCCTATCTGAAACTGCCGTCGGTGACCTATCTGAAGATCGACCGTTCGTTCGTCACCGGTCTGCCTGGCGATGCGAACGACGTGGCCATCACCGAAGCGATGCTGGCCATGGCCAAGAGTCTCGGCCTGATCGCCATCGCCGAGGGTATCGAAACCGAAGCGCAGCACGAATTTCTGTTGAATGCCGGTTGCGCCGAAGGGCAGGGTTATCTGTATTCGTACCCGCTGAAGGCCGACGAGATCCAGGCGTTGCTGAGCCCCAGCCATTCCGGCACACCTACCAAGCTCAGGCTGGTATCACCGAAACGGGGTTGACGCTCCCGCCGCCCGGCCGGTGGATTCACAATGGCGCGCAGTGGCGGTTCAACCATTCCAGATCGGCGTCTTCGAGCAGCGGGCTGAGCGCCGCCCGCACGTTCGCGTGGTAGTCGTCCAGCCACGCGCGCTCCTCCGGGTTGAGCAGGCCCGGTTCCAGCGCGCGGCGGTCGAACGGGCACATGGTCAGCGTCTCGAACGCGAGGAACTCGCCGAACTCGGAACGTTCGGCGTCGACCACCACCGCCAGGTTCTCATGGCGGATGCCGTGTCGACCGGGCTTGTACAGGCCCGGCTCGATCGAGCTGATCATGCCCGGTTCCAGCGCTACCAGTGCACCGCCGGCCACCGGTGGACGAATGCCGTGCGGGCCCTCGTGCACGTTGAGGAAGTAGCCGACGCCGTGGCCGGTGCCGTGACCGTAGTCCATGCCCGCGGCCCACAGCGGAGCGCGTGCCAGCGCATCGAGTTGCGGGCCGCTGGCGCCATGCGGGAAGCGTGCACGCGACAGCGCAATCATGCCCTTCAGCACCAGGGTGGCGTCGCGGCGTTGCTCGGACGTTGTTTCGCCCAGCGCCAGCACGCGGGTGATGTCCGTGGTGCCGCCCAGGTACTGGCCCCCCGAATCGATCAACAGCAAGCCCTTCGGGTGCAGCGTGCTGTGCGATTCGGGCGTGGCGCGATAGTGCGGCAGTGCACCGTTGGCCTGGTAGCCCGCGATCGTGGCGAAGCTCTCGCCGATCCAACCGGGCTGCGCCGAACGCTCCCCGTGCAGCAGACGGTCGACGTCCAGTTCGGTGACGATCATGCCGGCGGCGAGACGTTGTTCCAGGCGACGGAAGGCGCGCACCAGGGCTGCCCCATCGCGACGCATCACGTCGCGGATGTGATCCAGTTCGGCAGCGGTCTTGATTGCCTTGAGCGCGGTACTCGGGTTCGCCGCATCGATGCAGGCCACTTCCGCCGGAATTGCGGCGGCGATGACACTAGCCACGCGGCGGCCATCCAGCAACAGGCTGTCGCCCGCACCCAGCTCGGCCAGGCTCACGCTGGTCGACTCGTAGTCGGCGATGCCGATGCCGTCCGCGGCCAACGCGGCGACCAGCGCGTCATCCAGCTTGCGGCGGCTGACGAACAAGGTGGCGCGATCACCCGGTTGCAACAGCAGGTGCGCAAGGAAGACCGGATTGCATTCGACGTCGCTGCCGCGCAGGTTGGTCAGCCAGGCGATGTCGTCGAGGCTTGACAACAAGTGGTGGCTGGCGCCCAGCTTGCGCATCGCCTGGCGAACGCGCTTTAGCTTGTTGGCGCAGCTGGTGGTGGCAAAGGCCGGATCATGGGCAAATATCGGCTGCAGTGGCAGCGCGGGGCGATCCGACCAGATCGCGCCAGGCAGATCCAGGTCGGTGCGCACGCTGGCGCCGCAGTCCTGCAATCGGCGCACGATCTCCTTCTGGGTGTCCATGGCCACGCTGTCGCCGGCCACGGCCAGCACGTCTCCTTCGCCCAGGTGTTGCTGCAGCCATTCCAGATGCTCAGGGGTGTGCGGCACGCGCAATCTCATCAAGTTGATGCCGCTGCCGGCCAGTTGCTGTTCGGCCTGGGCGAAATAGCGCGAATCGGTCCACAGTCCGGCCTGGTCACGGCCCACGATCAAGGTGCCGGCCGAGCCGGTGAATCCGGACAGCCATTCGCGCGCCGACCAGTGTGCCGGCAGGTATTCGGACAGGTGGGGGTCGGCGCTGGGCACGAGCACCGCGGCAACGCCGCGCTCTTTCATGGCAGCGCGCAGGGCGACGAGCCGGGTGGGAGTCGGGTTTTTCATCCGCGCATGCTAGCAGGCGACGCCGGCTGGTTTCATCCGCCGCGCGGTGCCACAAATGAACCGATCGTGCAAAAATTTTGCCTGTGACCTCGCCGTGCGACACTTCTGCAGCTAAAATGCGGGTTTCCAGTACGGCTGCTTTCCATGACCCCCCTGATTTTTGTCACTGGCGGTGTGGTGTCCTCGCTTGGCAAGGGCATTGCCGCTGCGTCGCTCGCCTCCATTCTCGAAGCGCGCGGCCTTTCGGTCACCATGATGAAGCTCGATCCCTATATCAATGTGGATCCGGGCACGATGAGTCCATTCCAGCATGGCGAGGTCTACGTCACGGACGATGGTGCCGAGACCGATCTCGACCTCGGCCATTATGAGCGCTTCGTGCGCACCCGCCTGTCGGGCAAGAACTCCGTCACCACCGGCAAGATCTACGAAGCGGTGATTCGCAAGGAGCGCCGCGGCGACTATCTCGGCGCCACCGTGCAGGTGATCCCGCACATCACCGACGAAATCAAGCACCGCATCCACGAGGCGACGCGCGGTTTCGACGTGGCGCTGGTAGAGATCGGCGGCACCGTAGGCGACATCGAGTCGCTGCCGTTCCTGGAGGCGATCCGCCAGTTGCGTATCGAGCACGGCCCGGAGAAGGTGGTGTTCATGCACCTCACGCTGGTGCCGTATATCAAGGCTGCTGGCGAGATCAAGACCAAGCCGACCCAGCATTCGGTGAAGGAATTGCGCTCGATCGGTATCCAGCCGGACATCCTGCTGTGTCGCTGCGAGCAACCCCTGCCGGAGGGTGAACGGCGCAAGATCGCGCTTTTCACCAACGTGCCTGAGCATGCGGTGATCAGCGCCGCCGACGTCGATATCATCTACAAGCAACCGCTGTGGCTGCACGAGCAAGGGCTGGACGAGATCGTGGTCAAGCGGCTTGGCTTGGCCGCACGGCCAGCCGACCTGTCTGAATGGCAGCGCACGGTTGACGCGGTGGAGCACCCAAAGGACGAGATCACCATCGCTATCGTGGGCAAGTACGTCGAGCACAAGGATGCCTACAAATCCTTGGGCGAGGCATTGCGTCATGGCGGCATCAAGCAGCACACGCGGGTGAATTTGGACTGGATCGATTCCGAACAGGTCGAGGCCGAGGGTGCCGCCAAGGTGCTCGGCCAGGCGGATGCGATCCTGGTGCCTGGTGGTTTCGGCAAGCGTGGTTTCGAAGGCAAGGTACTGGCCTCGAAATACGCGCGCGAGCACGGCGTGCCGTTTTTCGGGATCTGCTACGGCATGCATGCGGCGGTGGTGGATTTTGCCCGGCATGTCGCCGGGCTGACCGATGCCGACTCGACCGAGAACGATCGCAACACGGCCAATCCGGTCATCGCGCTGATCACCGAATGGACGACTGCCAGCGGCGAAGTCGAGCAGCGCAGCGACCGCTCCGACCTTGGCGGCACGATGCGCCTGGGTTCGCAGGAATGCCGCCTGAAGGCGGGCACGCTGGCGCGGGCAATGTACGGCCAGGACGTGGTGCGCGAGCGGCATCGACATCGCTATGAGTTCAACAACCGCTACCGGCAGCCGTTCGAGGACCTGGGCCTGGTGATTTCCGGGAAGTCGATGGACGATCTGCTGGTGGAGATCGTCGAGTTGCCGCAACAACAGCATCCCTGGTTCCTTTGTTGTCAGGCGCACCCGGAATTCACCTCGACCCCGCGCGATGGCCACCCGCTGTTCATCGGCTTCGTGCGCGCCGCGCGCGAGTACAAGGCCGTACGCGACGGCCACAAGCTGGCGCGGGAGTCCGTGGCATGAAGTTGTGCGGTTTCGAAGTGGGGTTGGATCAGCCACTGTTTCTCATCGCCGGTCCGTGCGTGGTGGAGTCCGAGCAACTGCAGCTCGATACTGCCGGAACGCTGAAGGAGATCACCGATCGGCTGGGCGTCAACTTCATCTTCAAGTCGAGCTTCGACAAGGCGAATCGTTCTTCAGGCAAGAGTTTTCGGGGGCCGGGCCTCGAAGAAGGCCTGCGCATTCTTGGCGAAGTGAGACGCCAGATCGGCGTGCCGGTGCTTACCGATGTGCACGAGTACACGCCGATGGACGAGGTCGCGGCGGTGGTGGACGTGTTGCAGACGCCAGCCTTCCTGTGCCGGCAAACCGATTTCATCCAGAAGGTGGCGCGTGCCGGCAAGCCGGTGAATATCAAGAAGGGGCAGTTCCTGGCACCCTGGGACATGAAACATGTCGTGGCCAAGGCCAAGGCTGCCGGCAACGATGACATCATGGTGTGCGAGCGCGGCGCCAGCTTTGGCTACAACAATCTGGTGTCAGACATGCGCTCGCTGAGTGTCATGCGCGAGACCGGATGCCCGGTGGTGTTCGACGCGACCCATTCGGTGCAACTGCCGGGCGGGCAAGGCGCCAGCTCCGGCGGCCAGCGCGAGTTCGTGCCGGTGCTGGCGCGCGCGGCGGTGGCCGTCGGCGTGGCGGGCTTGTTCGCCGAGACGCACCCCGATCCGGCCAAGGCGCTGTCCGATGGCCCCAACGCCTGGCCGTTGGGCAAGATGGAGGCGCTGCTGGAGACGCTGATGGAACTGGATGCCGTGACCAAGCGGCATCGTTTCCTCGAACAGGACTTGCTGCCATCGTAGGAGCCGCTCGCGGGCGATGCTTTTTCTCCAATCTTCCGTTGCGCATTGGAACAAGAGCATCGCCCGCGAGCGGGCTCCTACCGCGGTAAACATTCAACCACTGCTGACGGATCACCATGACCACGACGATCACCCGCATCCACGCGCGCGAAATCCTCGACTCGCGCGGCAACCCCACGCTGGAAGCCGAAGTTACGCTGGCTGACGGCAGCTTCGGCCGCGCCGCGGTGCCCAGCGGGGCGTCGACCGGTTCGCGTGAGGCGGTGGAGCTGCGCGACGGCGACCCGGCGCGCTACGGCGGCAAGGGCGTGCGGAACGCAGTGGCCAACGTCAACAGGGCGATCGCCGATGCGCTGAAGGGCTTTGACGCAGCTGACCAGAAGGGCCTGGATGCGAAGCTGATTGCGCTGGACGGCACCCCAAACAAGGGCAAGCTGGGTGCCAACGCGATCCTCAGCGTGTCGCTGGCGACGGCGCATGCGGTGGCTGCGCACGGCGGCGTGCCATTGTGGAAACACCTGTCGCATGGCAAGCCGGGCATGTTGCCGGTCCCGATGATGAACATCATCAACGGCGGCGCCCACGCCGACAACAATGTCGATGTGCAGGAGTTCATGATCCTGCCGGTGGGCTTGCCGAACTTCGCTGAGGCGTTGCGCGCCGGCGCCGAGATCTTCCACGCGCTGAAGGGCGTGCTGAAGGTTCGGGGCCTGAGCACCGCCGTGGGTGACGAGGGCGGCTTCGCGCCTAACTTGCGCTCCAACGAGGAAGCGATCGAGACGATCCTCGAAGCAGTCGGAAAAGCCGGCTACCAGGCCGGTGGTGATGTTTTCCTTGGCCTGGACGCGGCTGCTTCCGAGTTCTTTCACGACGGCGTCTACGACCTGGCCGGTGAAGGGAAGAAGTTCGACGCGGCCGGTTTCGTCGACGTGCTGGCGGGCTGGTGCGACAAGTACCCGATCATTACGGTCGAGGACGGCATGGCCGAGCAAGACAGCGCCGGCTGGAAGCTGCTTACCGAGCGCCTTGGCCAGAGTACCCAGCTGGTTGGCGACGACAACTTTGTCACCAACCCGGCGATTTTCCGCAAGGGTATCGCGGAAGGGATTGCCAACGCGATCCTGATCAAGGTCAACCAGATCGGCACCCTGTCCGAGACGCTGGAAGCCATCGAGATGGCGGACGCGGCGCATTATGCCGCGGTAATCTCGCACCGTTCCGGCGAGACCGAGGACACCACGATCGCCGACATCGCAGTGGCGACCACGGCTACGCAGATCAAGACCGGCTCGCTGTGCCGCAGCGATCGGGTGGCGAAGTACAACCAGTTGCTGCGCATCGAGGAACAACTGGGTGCTGCCGCCCGTTATGCCGGCCGCGATGCGTTTCCCCGTCTCGCACGCTTGCCTGGTTGAGCGGGGTCATCTGTCCATGCTGCGTTGGATCGCCCTGCTGTTGCTGCTCTTGCTGGCCGGGTTGCAGCTCAAGCTGTGGTTCGGCAGCGGCAGCATGCAGGAGGTGGACAGCTTGCGCATTTCGGTGAAAAAGCAGGCGGACGACAACACCCGGTTGCTCAAGCGTAACCAGGCGCTTGCGGCCGACGTGCGTGATCTCAAGCATGGTGACCAGGCAGTCGAGGCGCGTGCGCGCACCGAATTGGGGCTGATCAAATCCGGGGAAGTGTTCTATCAGGTCGTCGAGCAACCGGCGCGGCCGACCAGTACACCCACGCCTGCGGCGTCCGCGTCCAGCGGCTTGCCATGACGGCCCGGCCCCTGTGGTGCGTGGTGCCGGCGGCTGGCCGTGGCGAACGAGCGGGCGGAGACCGGCCCAAGCAGTACCAACTGCTGGCCGGCAAGCCGTTGATCGAACACACGCTGGGGCGACTCGCGGCGCACCCGCGGATCGCCGGATTGCTGGTGACGCTGGCGATTGCCGATCCGTACTGGCGTGGGTTGCGCACGCTGCATGGCAAGCCGATTCTCAGCGCGACAGGGGGTGTGGAGCGCAATGCGTCGGTGCTGGCCGGGCTCGAGGCCTTGCCCGATACCGTGGGCGATGCTGATTTCGTGTTGGTGCATGATGCCGCGCGTCCGTGCGTGCGACTGGCCGACATCGGGAAATTGATCGAACTCGCGGCGACAACCGATGGCGGACTGCTCGCCGCTCCGTTGCGTGACACACTCAAGCACGCGGACGCGGCGGGGCGCGTCGAACGTACCGAATCGCGGGAGCATCGCTGGCGCGCACTCACGCCGCAGATGTTCCGACGTGGTCCGTTGTCAGCGGCGCTGCGCGAGGCGGCTCACCGTGGCGAAAGCGTCAGCGACGAGGCGATGGCGATGGAACTGGCGGGGTTCTCGCCCTTGCTGGTCGAGGGTGCCGAAGACAATATCAAGGTGACGACGGCAGCAGACTTCGCGCTCGCCGAGTTCCTGCTTGCAAGGACACAGTCATGAGGATAGGCAGCGGTTTCGATGTGCACGCGTTCGGAGATGGCGATCACGTCATCCTGGGTGGCGTGCGCGTGCCGCACACCCGCGGCCTGGTGGCGCATTCAGACGGCGACGTGGTGATTCATGCATTGTGCGATGCGATCTTTGGTGCATTGGCGCTGGGCGACATCGGCCAGCACTTTCCGCCGTCGGACGCACGCTGGCGCGGCGCGGACAGTCGGCAATTCCTGCGTCACGCCGCACTGCTGATGGCGCAGCGCGGCTATGTGCTGGGAAATGCGGACATCACGGTGATTGGCGAGACGCCGAAGGTGATGCCGCATGCACAGGCCATGCGCGAAAACCTGGCTGCCGATCTGGATAGCGATATCGACCGCATCAGCGTCAAGGCCACCACCACCGAGAAGCTGGGTTTCTGCGGTCGCGGCGAAGGGATTGCCGCACAGGCGTGCGTGCTGCTGGAGCGCTCGTGAGCGAGAACGGAGCCCGGCGCCCGATACACCGACTGCACAGCCAACTGGAGGCGGTGGTCGAACTGCTGCGCCCGCACGAGGGCGAGGCGCTGCCAGGCCCGACGCAGGCGACTCTGCAGCAGCAGCTTGACGAGCTGCATCCGGCCGACATTGCCTTCATTCTGGAATCGCTGCCGCTCGATGAGCGCCTTGCGGTCTGGCAGTTGGTCAAGGCCGATCGCGACGGCGATATCCTGCTGGAGGTCGCCGATGCGGTGCGCGATTCGCTCATCGCGGACATGGATCGCCACGAGATCCTGGCCGCAGTGGAGCCGCTGGATGCCGACGAGCTCGCCGACCTGGTCGAGGACTTGCCGACAGCGATGCTGCCGGAGCTCATGGCGAGTCTGGATTCGCAGCAACGCGAACAGGTGCAATCGGCACTTTCCTACGAAGAGGATCAGCTCGGCGCGCTGATGGATTTCGAGATGGTCACGATCCGCGAGGACGTAAGCCTGGAGGTGGTGTTGCGTTATCTGCGTCGATGGGAAGAACTGCCGCCGCAGACCGACAAACTGTTCGTGATCAACCAGGACAACCTGCTCACCGGCGTGTTGCCGCTACACTGGTTGTTGGTGAATTCTCCCGACCGGATGGTCAGCGAGGTGATGGCGCCGGACGTCAATACCTTTCATCCCACCGACGACGCCAACGAGGTGGCGCAGGCGTTCGAGCGCTATGACCTGGTCACTGCGCCGGTGGTCGACCAGCGTGGCCACCTGATCGGCCGCATCACGATCGACGCGATGGTCGACGTGATCCGCGAAGAGAGCGAGAGCGAAGCCCTCGGCCGCGTCGGCCTGCGCGAGGACGAGGACATCTTCGCCTCGGTCTGGGCCTCGCTCAGGAACCGCTGGATGTGGCTGGCAATCAACCTGATGACCGCGTTCATCGCCTCGCGGGTGATCAGCCTGTTCGAAGGCTCGATCGAGCGCTTGGTGGCGCTGGCCGCGCTGATGCCGATCGTGGCCGGCATCGGCGGCAACTCCGGCAACCAGACCATCACCATGATCGTGCGCGCACTGGCGCTGAACCAGATCAGCCCCGACAGCGCGAAGCGGCTGTGGCGCAAGGAGCTGGCGGTGTCGCTGCTGAACGGGCTGGTGTGGGGTGGGGTCATCGGCGTGGTGGCGTGGTTGCTTTACGACAGCCTGTCGCTGGGTTTGGTGATGACCGCCGCAATGATCTTGAACCTGTTGCTGGCGGCGTTTGCCGGTGTCGGCATCCCGATGCTGATGACGAAGTTCGGCCGCGACCCGGCGCTGGGCTCCAGCGTGCTGATCACGGCCATGACCGACAGCGGCGGCTTCTTCATCTTCCTCGGGCTCGCCACGGTTTTCCTGCTCTAGGAGTCTGTCGGGCTTCGGTGGTCGAGGCGAGAATGCGGCTGTGTGAGGACAGCAACTGACGGTTCGCCGGTCCATCGTGGTTTTGTGGGCCAAGAATCGGCGGGTAGTGGACCGTATTGTCGAATTCGCAGACCGGCCAACCAATGCGCGACAGACTCCCGGGTCGCGCCAGCACTTCCGCCTTGAGCCCGGCGCCGATTTTTGGGGGTCGCCTGTCGCCGCTTGCTACGATGTGTGCTTCCAGCTACCGAAGAATTCCATGCTCGAGCTTCCATACGCTTGCGGTACGCCGCCGTTGACGGCGCGATTGCGCGTCAGCCTTGAGGATTTTCAGGTCGAGGAGATCCTCGGCTACGACGCGGACGGCGCGGGCGAGCATTTGCTGCTGTGGGTGGAGAAGCGCGGTGCGAACACCGACTGGGTCGCGCGCGAACTGGCGAAGTTTGCCGGCGTGCCGCCGGTGGCAGTCGGCTATGCCGGCATCAAGGATCGCCATGCGGTGACCCGGCAGACCTTTTCGGTGCAATTGGCTGGCCGTACCGATCCGGACTGGTCCACCTTTCCGCATCCGGAGGTGAAGGTGCTGGCCGCTACCCGCCATTCGCGCAAGCTCAAGCGTGGTGCCCTGCGCGGCAATCGTTTCGTGTTGGTATTGCGCGAAGTGCAGGGTGATCGCGTGAAAGCGGAAGAGGTACTTCAGCAGATAGCCGCGCGGGGGGTACCGAACTATTTCGGTGAGCAGCGCTTCGGCCGCGAGGGTGGCAACGTGGCCCGGGCGCGTGCGATGTTTGGCGGGCGTCGCGTCGATCGCAACCAGCGCTCGATGTTGCTGTCGGCGGCGCGCTCGCAGATCTTCAACGAGGTCTTGGCCGCGCGAGTCGAACGCGATCAGTGGGACACGGCGATGGAGGGCGAGATCTGGTCGCTGGCCGGCTCGCGCTCATGGTTCGGCCCCGAACCGTTCAGCGACGTATTGGCCGAACGACTGGCGCGTGGCGACATTCATCCGTCCGGTCCGTTGTGGGGGCAGGGCGAACCGCCGACGCAAGCCGAAGCCGGTGCACTGGAGCGCGAGGTCGGTGCCGTGAACCATGACCTGGTGACCGGCTTGACGGCGGCGCGGATGGATCAGGAACGGCGCCCGTTGCGCCTGATACCCGGCCACCCGCGCTGGCGCTGGCGGGACGATACGACACTGGAACTGTCGTTTGAATTGCCGGCCGGGGCGTATGCCACGGTGGTCATGCGCGAGTTGGCTTTGACCGCGCCGCCGCCGTTCCTGACCACACCGTCCCCGTAGGAGCCCGCTCGGGGGCGATGCTCTGGTGCACGATGGGAGATCAGAGCAACAGCAGCGCCCGCGAGCGAGCTCCCACCTGGCGCAGTCGGCGGCTCAGCGCTTGAGCAGTACCACTACCGCGCCGGTGCCGCCAAGGGCCGGTCGCGCCGAGGCAAACGCGATGACATCGTCACGCCGGCGCAGCATGCGGTCGGTGAGCGCCTTCAGCACCGGGCCGGCCGCCTTCGAGCGCAGGCCCTTGCCGTGGATGATGCGTACGCAGCGAACGCCGGTCTGGCGGGCTTCGGCCAGGAACGCGATGATGCTGGCTTGTGCAGCGGCGGCATTCATCTGGTGCAGGTCGATGTCGTCCTGCACGCTGAACTGGCCGCGCTTGAGCTGGCGCAGCAGTTTCGGCGGATAACCATCACGCAGATAACTGAGTTCCTCGCCCACTTCGAGCGCGGCGGGGTCAAACGTCATATCCAGCAGTTCACCCGGCACAGCCGCTTCGTCCGCCTCCAACATGTGTGGGTACGGTGCGGGCTTGCCGGCAGTCGGCGGTGGCGCAACCGGGTCGAGTCGCTGCACGTCGCCGATCGCTTCGCGGAACAGACGGCGGTCGTCGTCGGTGATCGCGGGGGAACTGCGCGGTTTCATGCGCCCATCCTAGCCAGATGCAGCTGTCCCGTGGGACGAATCCCAGTGAAACTGCGGGCACGCTACGGTAGACTTGCTCGCATCATGCCAGTAGCCACGAACGGGTCGGTGGCGCAGGCAGGCAGTCTTCGACGGAGCATCATGCGAGTTCTGGTCAGCAACGACGATGGCGTGGATGCGCCGGGCATCCGCGTGTTGGCAGAGCGCCTGCGGGTGGTGGGCGATGTGACCGTGGTGGCGCCGGATCGCGATCGTTCCGGGTCCAGCAATTCGTTGACCCTCGACGCGCCGCTCAGGGTGCTGCCGATGGGCGATGGTTTTTACCGCGTGGCCGGTACTCCCACTGATTGCGTACACCTGGCGTTGGCCGGCCTGCTTGATGAGGAGCCCGACATGGTGGTGTCCGGGATCAACAATTCGGCCAATCTTGGCGACGACGTGATTTATTCCGGCACGGTGTCGGCAGCCATGGAGGGACGCTTTCTTGGCCTGCCGGCGATCGCCGTGTCACTGGTCAGTGTCGATCACAAGGGTCTGCACTACGATTCGGCGGCTCAGGCAGTGCTGCTGCTGATGCAACGCTTGCTGATCGATCCGCTGCCGGCCGACACCATCCTCAACGTCAACGTGCCGGACCGTCCGTGGGCGGAGATCGAGGGTTTCGAAGTCACCCGGCTTGGTCGGCGCCATCGCTCCGGGCCGTGTATCGCCCAGACCGATCCACGCGGCCGGCCGATCTGGTGGATCGGCCCGGCGGGCGAGGTGGACGACGCCGGGCCCGGTACGGACTTCAACGCGGTCAGGCGTGGGTTCGTTTCGGTCACGCCCATCCACGTCGACCTGACGCGGTTCCAGGCGCTGGAGAAGGTCAGCAGTTGGATGCAGACGTTGAGCGACGGGATGGCGACGAAACGGAACAACAAGGGTGAGGCCGCCTGAACGATGAATACCTATCCGTTGCCGGCGGCCCAACTCAAAGGTGAAGGGGTGACCTCGCAGCGTGCGCGGGATCGGCTCGCCGCGATCCTGCAGGAAGCGGGCATCCGCGATCCGCGCGTGATCGAGGTGATCCGCAGCGTGCCGCGTCATCACTTCATCGATCAGGCGTTGCATTTGCACGCCTACGACAACGATGCCTTGCCGATAGGGCATGGCCAGACCATTTCGCAGCCATGGGTGGTGGCGCGCATGACGGAGGCTTTGCTGGAGCATTTTCAGGGGCAGCGGGACATGCCGCGCAAAGTGCTGGAAATCGGCACCGGTTCGGGCTACCAGGCCGCGGTGCTGTCGGCGTTGGCAGGGGAGGTGTACACGATCGAGCGAATCGACGCCTTGTTGCGCCAGGCGCGCCGCCGGTTTCGTCAGCTCGGCCTGACCAACCTGCGCTCACGCTACGACGACGGCAAACTGGGCTGGCCGGATGAGGCGCCGTTTGACGCGATCATTCTCACCGCGGCTGGCGACACCATCCCCAGCCGTATTCTCGACCAGCTCAGCCCGAGCGGCGTGCTGGTGGCTCCGGTGGGCTCGCCGAGCCGGCAGAATCTGATCCGCATGCGCGGCGACGGTCATGGGGACTTTGCGCTGGAAGAACTTGGCCCGGTCAGTTTCGTGCCGCTGCTCGGCGGCATCGGTTGATGCGTCTGTTCGAGTCACTCTATTCGCGTGCGCTGGTCTGGGCCCGCGCGCCACGCGCGGTGTACTACCTGTGCGCGCTCAGTTTCTTCGAGGCGTTCATTTTTCCGATCATGCCGGAGGTGATGCTGGCGCCGATGATGCTGGGCAAGCGCCTCAAGGCGTTCTTCTACGCCAACATCTCGCTGCTGTTTTCCCTGCTCGGTGCGCTGGTTGGTTACGCGCTGGGACACTGGGCCTATGAGGGAGTGAAGCCGCTGCTGAGCGAGCACATGCAACAGGTAATCACGATCTGGGTGGAAACCCTGCGTGCCGACATGAACCAGCATTGGCTGGCCATGCTCGGCGCCTTGACGTTGGCGGCGCTGCAGCCGGTGATTCCGATGAAGTTGGTGACCTGGGCCGCTGGCATCGTCGGCGTGCCGGTCCTGCCGTTTCTGGCTTGCGTGGCAGTGGGTCGCGGCAAGCGGGTATGGCTGCTGGCGTTGTTGATCCGGCTGTTCGGTGAGCGTGCGGAGCACATGTTGCATCGAAATATTGAACGGATCGGCTGGGCTGCGCTGGTGCTGCTGGGCCTGGGGCTGGTCTGGTGGCTGTGGCCTTGGTGATGGCTCCGCTGATGGCTGCACTGCGGAGCGCGTCGGGTATGAAAATGCCAGCTTGCCTCGGTATGCTTGAAGGCATGGATCATTCTGTTCGGCTCTTGTTGCTGATTACCTTGTCGGCCTGGCTCGCCGGCTGCGGCACCATGCGCAGTTCGGTGCTCGTCCAGCCCGCGTCAGGTGGTGGGTCATCCGCCAGTCACGCGCGATCCGCCGTGCCTGCGCGCACCCCTGTTCCTGGTGGCAGCTACGTCGTGGTCAAGGGCGATACGCTCTACTCGATCGCGTTTCGCAAGGGTGTGGATTTCCGTGATCTCGCCCAGTGGAACGGTATCGCCGCGCCCTACACGATCTGGCCGGGGCAGCGGTTGACCTTGTCGACATCCCGTTCCGCCGCTCCGGGCCATGCGTCGAACGCCACTGCAGGCGCACCGGCATTCGAACCGATAGCGGTTGCACCGCCCGGGTCGCCGTCAGCGGCTTCGTCCAGGCCGGTCGCTCCGGCGCCAACTCTGCACCCGGCAACACCGAGCGTTGCGGAAGCAGTGCCTGTCGCCGGCGTGCCAGCTGCGCCGACACCACCTGCTGTGCCGACGCCGGAACCGGCGGCCGCTGGCGCGGCTCGTACCGTCAGCGGAGTGAGCTGGCGCTGGCCGGTCGACGGCACCCTGATCAGCCGCTTCAACAGCGGCGACGCGATCCCCGGCATCGAGATCGCCGGCCAGTCCGGCGACCCTGTGCGCGCTGCCGCCGATGGCGTGGTCGTATACAGCGGCAACGGCCTGGTCGGCTACGGCGAGCTCGTGATCATCAAGCACAACGACAGCTTCCTGTCCGCCTATGGTCACAATCGCAAGCGGCTGGTCAGGGAAGGCGAGCGGGTGACGGCCGGACAACAGATTGCCGAGATGGGTTCCACCGGGGCTACCCGCAACGAGTTGGAATTCCAGATCCGCAAGAACGGCAACCCGGTCGATCCGTTGAGTTACCTGCCGCCGCGCTGAGCGCGCGCGGTGGAGTCGGCGCGAATCAGGCTGTGCCGGATGCGGTCATGCCGACGGCAGAATGAATCCGGCGACTACCTGGCGGTTCTCGCTGGCCAGCAAGTTGTAGGTGCGTGCGGCGGCGGCGTTGTCCATGACTTCGATACCGATGCCCTTGCGCAGGAAGCCGGCCGTGAAGGCGGCGGCTGGAAAAACCTGGCGAACACCAGTGCCCAGGATTACCAGCTCCGGCTGCAGCGCGAGCAGCGTTTCGACGTGCGCTGCTTCCAGAACTTCGGCTGCTTCGACCGGCCAGAGTTCGGTAATGCCGGCCGGCGTGAGCAGAAAGCTGTGATCCATCACACGGTCAACCAGGGTGACGCTATGCGCGTCGACGCGACGCACCAGCAGATAACCCTCAGGTTGGTCCAGTGACAGGTCCATCAGCGGGGCAGGGCGATCCCGGGTTCGTCGGCATTGCGCCTGAACAGCACCACGACATGGCCGATCTGGTGGATTTTTTCCGCCTGGGTGCCATTGGTGAGGACATCGATTTGCGCCTGCCGCGCATCCTTGTCGCCGCCGGAGAGCTTCACTTTCACCAGTTCGTGAATATCCAGCGCCTGGCCCAATTCTTTCACCACGGCTTCGGTGGCGCCCTTGTTGCCCAGCAGCAGCACTGGATTCAGGTCATGGGCAAGGCTACGCAGGTAGCGGATCTGCGACGGGGTAAGAGACATGCGGCAGGCCACGTTCACGGTCAATTGACTGCACAGGGTATCATGTGCAGACCTCGTCACCAGCAAGATTGCTCCTACCGATATGGCCCGCAGCAAGAGCAGCGCAGTCTGGCTGCGCGAACATTTCAATGACGAGTACGTCAAGAAAGCCCAGGCCGAGGGCTTGCGTTCGCGTGCGGTGTACAAGCTGGAGGAGCTGATCGAACGTGACCATCTGCTGAAGCCCGGTATCACGGTAGTGGACCTCGGGGCGGCGCCGGGCAGCTGGTCGCAACTGGTGCGCAACCGGCTGGGTGACAGCGGCAAGGTGTTCGCGCTGGACATCTTGCCAATGCAAAGCATCGCTGGCGTGGACTTCGTGCAGGGCGATTTTCGTGAGGAGTCGGTGTTGCGCGAACTGGAAGCCCGTTTGGAGGGACAACGGCTGGATCTTGTACTGTGCGATCTGGCCCCCAATATGAGTGGTGTGGCGCTGGCCGACCAGATCCGCGCGATGACCCTGGCCGAACTGGCGCTGGATTTCAGTCGGCAATGGCTCAAGCCGGGCGGCTCTTTCCTGATCAAGTTGTTCCAGGGAGTCGGTTTTGACGATTATTTGCGCAGCTTGCGCGCAGACTTCAGTCGCGTGACGATGCGTAAACCCAAAGCCTCGCGCGCCCGTTCGCGTGAGGTGTACGCACTGGCGACGGGACACAAGCCCGCCGCGGTGCCACTGGCGAGTACTTTGCATGAATGAAACAGCGAAAAACGTGTTGCTCTGGGTGATCATTGCGGTGGTCCTGTTCACCGTGTTCGAGAGCTTCAATCCGCGTAGCACCCGTTCCTCCGATCTGGCCTACAGCTCGTTCGTGGAGAACGTGGAGAGTGGCAACGTCTCCAGTGCCACGATCAGCGCGGATCAGCCCGCCACCATCAGCGGCAAGCTGAAGGATGGCAGTGCGTTCCGCACCGTCGCGCCGATGCTCGGCTTCTCCACCAATGCGGTGGTCAAGCAGATGCAGGACAAGGGCGTCGAAGTCCGCCAGGACCCGTCCGAGGGCTTCTCGCTGATCGGACTGCTGGTGAGCTGGCTGCCGGTGCTGCTGATCGTCGGCGTGTTCATCTGGTTCATGCGCCAGATGCAGTCCGGTGGCGGTGGTCGCGGCGCGATGAGCTTTGGTCGCTCGCGTGCCAAGCTGCAGGGTGAAGACCAGGTCAAGGTCAATTTCAGCGATGTCGCCGGCTGCGACGAGGCCAAGGAGGAGGTCGGCGAACTGGTCGAGTTCCTGCGTGACCCCGGTCGCTTCCAGAAGCTCGGCGGCAAAATTCCGCGCGGCGTGCTGATGGTGGGCCCGCCCGGCACCGGCAAGACTTTGCTGGCCAAGGCCATTGCGGGTGAGGCCAAGGTGCCGTTCTTCTCGATTTCCGGTTCGGACTTCGTGGAAATGTTCGTCGGCGTCGGCGCCAGCCGCGTGCGCGACATGTTCGAGCAGGCCAAGAAGCACGCCCCATGCATCATCTTCATCGACGAGATCGACGCGGTTGGCCGCCATCGTGGCGCCGGGCTCGGTGGTGGTCATGACGAGCGCGAACAGACCTTGAACGCGTTGCTGGTCGAAATGGACGGTTTCGAGGGTAACGAAGGCGTTATCGTGATCGCTGCGACGAACCGCCCTGATGTACTCGATCCGGCCCTGTTGCGCCCAGGCCGCTTCGATCGCCAGGTGGTGGTCGGCTTGCCCGACGTACGGGGTCGCGACCAGATCCTCAAAGTGCACATGCGCAAGGTGCCCATTTCCAGCGACGTCAATGCGATGACGATTGCGCGCGGTACGCCGGGCTTCTCCGGCGCGGACCTGGCTAACCTGGTGAACGAGGCCGCATTGTTTGCGGCGCGCGAAAACGCTCGCGAAGTGCGCATGGTCCACCTGGACAAGGCGCGCGACAAGATCCTGATGGGCACTGAGCGCCGCTCGCTGGCGATGAGCGAGGATGAGAAGAAGCTCACCGCCTACCACGAGTCCGGCCACGCGATCGTCGGCCGGCTGGTGCCCGAGCACGACCCGGTCTACAAGGTCACCATCATTCCGCGTGGACGAGCGTTGGGCGTGACCATGTATCTGCCCGAGGGCGACAAGTACAGCCTCAACCGGGTGGCGATCGAATCGCAACTGTGCTCGCTCTACGGCGGGCGCGTGGCCGAGGAATTGATCTTCGGTGTGGACAAGGTCACCACCGGGGCATCCAACGACATCGAGCGTGCCACCAAGATGGCGCGCAACATGGCCACCAAGTGGGGCCTGTCCGACGAGCTTGGACCGATCACCTATGGCGAAGACGAGGACGAGGTGTTCCTGGGTCGCTCGGTGACCCAGCACAAGAGCATTTCGAACGAGACCGCGAGCAAGATTGATGAGGTAGTACGCGGCATCCTCGATCGTGCCTATGCGCGCAGCAAGGAGTTGCTCACTGCGAACCTCGACAAGCTGCATGCCATGGCCGAGGCGTTGCTGCAATACGAGACGATCGATGCCCATCAGATCGACGACATCATGGCCGGGCGCGAGCCCGGGCCGCCGGCTGACTGGACCAAGAACTCCCCGGGTGGATCGGTACCACCGCCACCGCCGCCGAAGGGTGACGCAAACGCACCGGTGGGCAAGGTTGGCGACCCGGCAACGCAGAACCGCACGGGCGTTGACGGCTGAGCAAGGTGGCTGCACGGGCCGAATGATCAGAGTGATCGGGGAGGGCGCACAGCGACGATCCGTCTTCGAGTCGCCGGTGTGCGGCTAGCGGGTTCGTGTACGTGCAGATACATGGCGCGGCAGGCGTCAGCGGCGGAACTATCGAATCGTGGATGAAGAAATTTTGCGAAAAGGGTTGACGCCCGCGCGTGGAGTCTGAATAATTCCGCTTCTTGCTTCATCGCCTTGATGCCCAGGCACCAACGCATGACGCAGAAGTTTTTCAGTGCGCCCGTAGCTCAGTTGGATAGAGTACCTGGCTACGAACTAGGTGGTCGGGAGTTCGAATCTCTCCGGGCGCACCATTTTTATTCAGTGAGGCGGGGTGCTTGCACTCCGTTTTGTTTTCATCGCGACGTGAGGCTGCTGGCGGTGGAAATGTTTGATTCAGGTGGCATGGTGTGCTTCATACGGATTGACTGGGCCAGGCGTCGCCCGTAACATTCGAAGGCTTTCGCGGTGCGCGTTGTCGAAGGTTCGAAAGCGGGGTATAGCTCAGTCTGGTAGAGCGTTGCGTTTGGGACGCAAAAGTCGGGGGTTCGAATCCCTCTGCCCCGACCAGCAACATGTTCT
>CAJDTN010000072.1_pt1 | contig 20423 bp, 17 predicted proteins | sample 7389801 | NCBI WGS metagenome assembly CAJDTN01 (sample SAMEA7055653, study PRJEB34461) | soil metagenome | biome: terrestrial ecosystem; feature: Peninsula; material: soil | place: Antarctica | collected 2016
ACCGGGTCACGCCCGGCGCGATAGGCGTAGAACTTGCCGATCTGGAAATGCACGGCGCCGAGCCCGCGCATGGTGTCGGCGATCTTGTGCTTCAACGCATCGGCTGCCGCGCGCGCCGCCAGGTTCTCGCCAGGACAGCCGATCCGTGCCAGATGATCGGCTTCGACGTTGCGCTTGTGAAACTCGGTATGCGAGTCGGGCCAGTAGATGCACGGTTCGATCAGGGTGCCCTGCGCACCGACGGTCGTCATCAGGGTACCAATGAACAGGCCATGCTTGTCCATCGTCGGCTGCTCGGCCGCAAACAGTGCATCGAGTGCCGCGAGCAGTGTGGTTGCCTTGGAATGCGGCACGACCGCGTGGATCGGTGCCCAGCGCTCGCCGCCGGAGCCGAGCATCGAATTGAGTGCGGAGAACGGATTGGCCGCCATCACCTTGGGGATGCTGTTCTCTACTTCCTCTCCCAACGGCGCGACCAGCTTGCGCGCCGCCTCGACCCGCGCCGCCACCTCGGCAGCCGAATCGCCCTCGATGGTGACGTGCAGGGAATACTGCTGCGGATCGAGAAAATCCCGCCCCTTGGCGACCAGCTTCAGCCCCTGCATCAAGCCGCCCTTCTTGATCACGTTCCCGAGCGTCTTGACGTCACTGCCCAAGCTGGCCCGGCGCATGCGTATCTGCGACAGTTTCGGATCGAAGGCGGCTACTTCCGACGGCAGGCCAGCACGAGCCAGCGCGCCCATGGCTCCGGTCAGGCTGGCTGCAGCACGAAATTGCCAGGACAGATAGTCAATATGCGAATGGCGCGGCAGCAGACGCAGGCTGGCGCGCAGCTTGATGCCAAGCAAGCCGCAATCGCCGAGAAACAGACCGGTCAGGTCAGGGCCGAAATAGCGAAAGAACGGCGGCAGCACGTCCACGCCCAGAACCGCATCGCCCGACGAGCCGTAGCGAGCGGAGCCGTGAAACACACTGCCTTGCGACAGTGCGCCACCTACGGTGGCACGCAAACCCGACATCGGCCCGAAGTACGGCGTGCGCACACCTTTCTCGGCCAGCGCGGCGTGCAGTTGCGCCCATGTCACGCCCGCCTCGACGACAACGTAGGCGTCCTGGACATTGATCTCCACGATTCGATCCAGCGCGGCCGTATCCACCAGCACGGTTGGCTGGCGGGTGGCCAGATAACCCTCGGTGTAGCTCATGCCACCACCGCGGGCGATGATCGCCACACCCGCCCCAGTCAGTTCAGCCACGACCGGCGCCAATTGTTCCGGGGTGCGTGGGCGCAGCACTGCCAGCAGCGGTTCGCCCTTGGAATACACGTCCTGCGCGTAATACAGCAGCTCGGCCGGATCGGTAATACAGGCCTCGCCCCACTCGCGTCGCAGGCGCTCGATGATGGTCGTGACTTCAGCTGACGTAGTGGTGCTCATGGGGCGTAGTCCTCATCATGTTGCTTTTGGAGGGACGCGGCACGCCCCTGGTAGTCGTCTTCGGCAACCGCATCAACTGCCAGCGGAAGCGGCAGCCGTTGCAGGCGGGAAACCAGATCCACGGGTATCGCATCGTGGAACAACTGCTCGCAGCGCGCGCCCAGATGCAACAGTTCCACCACGTTGTCATTCACCTCGTCCGGCGCCGGTGCCGCCACGCGTCGCCGTGCCGCTGCGCTGGGCGCAAGCCATGGCCACATCAGATGGCGCTCACGTTCCCATTGCCAAGCGTCGTTCAAATGACCACCCGCGCGGTCAAGCTGCGGATCCGGCAACTGTTCAAGCAAGGTGGCTCGCTCACTGGCGTCGAGCAACCACGGCTGATGCAGCACGACCCGCTCAACCTGCCGATCGAGACGCTCGATCAGCGCAGGCACATAGCCCGCCGCTGCACCATGACTTTCAATTACCAGCGGCAACTCGGCGGGCATCGATGCCACTGCAGCAACCACTGCAGTCAGCACGTTGTCCAGACTCAAGTCGGCGCTGACTTCGGCGGAGGCACCGTGTCCGGGCAGGTCCAAGGCGAGAATGGCCGCGGCACCGGCGTCGAGCTGATCTGGCTGCAACGGACGGGTGCCGGGGGCATGCAGGTGCAGATGCAACCGGCCGGTACCGGTGCGGCTCCAGCACGCGATGTCACCAACCGCGGACTCGATGACGCGACGTTGCCAAAGTGCGTCGCCGGCAGCTGGCTGCAGCAGCGTGGCAGGCGCCCCCCCAGCCAGCGTGTCGGCCAGGATCAGGTCCATCCGCGCGTGCAACCCCTCGATTCCGCCAACCACCACCCCGGAGCACACATGCTCGGGGAGCTTCGGCAGGCGGGACTGATGTGCCAGCAGCGGATCGCCCTGCCGGTACAGCAGCCACGTCGCCGGCTTCAGCTGCGCGAGATAGGCATGCTCGGTATAGCGGAACGCCGCGCCGTAACCGGCGCGATAGGTGTCACCTACCTCCAGCACATCCATCACCGCCTCGTGGGTGCTTGCGGTGGACTGCGGATCGATCGCCATCGCACACTCGGCACGGCCGTCGTACCACGGGAAGAAATACTTCTGCTCGCGCATCCGCGCCCACAACCAGCGCAAATGCGCACCGTCCCAGCTCGGCACGAACGGCGGCAGGTAGCGTTCGCCGTAAACCTGACTTTCGGCCGGTTCGAACGCGGCATAGCCATCGACCACCAGCGCCGCCACCCGTGCGGGATGCAGCCACGCCACCTGCGCGGCGATCAGCCCGCCAGTATGCATGCCGAATACGGCAAAGCGTTGCACGCCCAGCGCATCGATCAACTCGACGGTGGCCTCGGCAAGCTCGGCAATGCTCGGCTCCAGGGAGGGCAGCGCATCGGAATAGATCACGGTGTAGCGATCGGCAAAGCGTTCGATCATCGCCAGCCACATCCGCGAATTCTGTGGCGATTGATGCAGCAACACCAGGGCCGGCCCACTTCCCGCAAAGCGGAAATGCACATGACGCTGGCCCAGGCGTACAAATTGCCGGTGGATCTTCACGATTCATCCCCTACGTGCACGAGGGCCTTGCCGCGGTTTTTGCCCTGCATCAGATCAACAAACGCTTGCGGCGCGCTCGCCAGCCCTTCACTCACCTCTTCGCGATAGCGCAGCGCGCCGCTGTGTATCAACGGTGCCACTTCAGCCCGAAAGTCGGCGAAACGGTGTAGATGGTCGTACACCACAAGACCCTCAAGCCGCGCCCGCGCACCGATCACCGGGCCAAGGTTTGGGCCGGGTGGGCGCTGGTCCTGGTTGTACTGGGAACTCAGTCCGCACAGCCGCTTCGAGCACCGCGCCGCCCACGTTGTCGAAGTACACGTCGATGCCATCTGGACAGGCTGCCCGCAGATCATCGACAAAGCTGGCGCTCAAGTAGCTCACGCACGCATCGAAGCCGAACTCGTCCAGCGCAATGCGGCGCTTGTCCTCCAGTCCGACGATACCGACCGTACGGCAACCAGCAAGCCGGGCCAGTTGGCCGGCCACGCTACCCACCGCGCCGGAAGCGGTGGACACCAGCACCGTTTCCCCGTTCTGTGGCAGACCGATGGAGTTCAGCCCCGCCCAGGCAGCCAGGCCCGGAATGCCGAGCACGCCCAACGCGGTGGATGGCGGCGCCAGGGTCGGATCGACCTGGCGCAAGCTTGCCGGGTCGGCAACCGCGTATTCGCACCAACCGGTTTCGCCGACCACCCACGTGCCGACGGCAAGATCCTGGTGCTCGCTGTGCACCACGCGGGCCAGTCCCATCCCCGGCACAATCGAGCCCAAGGCAGGACGTGGCACTACGTAACGCCCGGCCAGCAACGGCCGCAGGTACGGATCAAGCGACAATACCTGGCTACGCAACATCACCTGGCCCGCAGCCGGCTGTGGAACCGGTCGGCGGACCAGATCAAAATCACCCGTCTGCGGCGCACCGACGGGATACCGCAATAGCTGCACTGCCTGCTGGGTGTGGGGAAGCGCCATTGACGGCTCCTGCGTCGATCGGGTGGTAACGTCCTCGGTCAGAACGCTTGTCCCGGCTGGGACAGTAAGGTCGACATGATCAACGAACGTCCGGGCCGGAAAGGCATTCTATTGTCCGGACATTTACTACGATACCGGAATTGCGTCTAATCGCCAACGTCCTGTCGCAATCGTTTGCGTATCCGACTTCGCCACGCAGCTGACTGCAAATCTCGGCTCGACTTGTCCCCTCGCCGACACCGGCCTAGGGAGCTCGCTGGGTGAGCTTCCTCGTCTCTTGGAGTCCCATTTCCGGGTCAGACCGGCAAACCACCGCAAGCGCCCCAAATAGTCTCAACAGACGATGGCCTACCCGATGCCGATTCATGACAATGGGAGTCGTGGATCCATTCATCCAGGGCACGCTATGGGACTTCAAGGCAAGGCAGCACTCGTCGGCGCCGCGCAGTACAGGCCGGAGAAATACGCCACGGCGCCGCGCATGTTCCATCTGGAACAAGTCGCGGATCTGGCTGGCCAGGCGCTGGCCGATGCGGGCCTCACGCTACCGGAAATCGACGGCCTGGTCGTTACCGGCGCGTACTTCCACGAAGCCAGTCAATTCGTGCCGGCGATGGTCGGCGAACACCTCGGCGTGCAGCTCAATTTCGCCGAAACCATCGACCTGGGCGGCGCAAGTTCCGTCGGTGCCGTGTGGCGCGCCGCGGCGGCGGCATGGCGCCGACCAGCGCCAGCGACGACCACGCCGCCGAAGTCATGAGAGTCTCGCGCTACGGCGGCCACAGCACCCGCTGGGGCGCACCCGAGGCCGAGATGGACCTGCCCTACGGCCACATGGCGCAGAACACCGGTTACGCGATGATCGCGCAGCGTTATGCCGCGGTGCACGGCTACGATGCCGCCGCGATCGCGCGCATCTGCGTGGCGCAGCGTTTCAATGCCTGCCGCAACCCCGACGCGATGTTCTACGGCCAGCCGATCACGGTGGAGGACGTGCTCGCCTCGCGCATGGTCGCCGAGCCTCTGCGCATGCTGGAGATCGTGATGCCGGTGGCCGGTGGCGCCGCGGTGATCGTCGCGCGCGAGGATATGGCGCGCCGCTGCCGGCATCGCGGCGTGCGCGTCGTCGGCTGCGGCGAACACGTGCAGACCAAGTCACCCACCTATGCTGCCGACATGCTGGCTACGCCGATCGGCCCGGCCTCGCGCAAGGCATTCGCCATGGCCGGATGCAAACCGGCCGACATGCAGATGGCGCAGATCTACGACTGCTACACGATCACCGTACTGTTGTCGCTCGAGGGCGCCGGCTTCTGCGCGCCGGGCGAGGGCCTGCGCTTCCTGCGCGAGCACGATTTCACGTTCAATGGCGACTTTCCCATGAACACGCATGGCGGCCAGTTGAGCTTTGGCCAGTCCGGCGCGGCTGGCGGTATGAGCCAGGTCATCGAGGCGATGCAGCAGATTCAGGGCCGCGCCGGCGAACGCCAGCTCAAGCGCCACGATCTGGCCTACGTATCGGGCACCGGCGGCGTGATGAGCCTTGAAAGCGCACGAAGTGCGCATCCAGCAATGTGAGGCCTGCAGCCACTGGATCTTTTATCCGCGCGCACACTGCCCGGCTTGCGCCTCCGACAAACTGGTCTGGCGCAGCATCTCCGGCAACGGAACGCTGTACACCTTTACCGTGGCTCGCGTGCCCACGCTGCCCGAGTTCACCGACGAAATGCCGCAGTTGCTGGCCGTGGTGCAGCTCGACGAAGGCCCACACCTCAACACCACCCTGGTCGGCGCAGCGCCCGAGGCGTGGAAAATCGGCCAACCTGTCCGACCAGTATTCGACGAACGCCCCGGCAACACGACACTGCTGCGCTACGCGCCGACCGACTCGAGCTTCCCGTGCGTGATCGCGGCCGACGTCGTCGCGCCTACAACCGCACCCGCCGCCGAAGTCGAGCCGGCGGCGCACAAACGTCGCATCTCGTGCAAGGATCTCGACGCGATGCAAAGCCTGGTGTCCGAAGCATTCGGCGATTGGTCCAACGAATTCGCGGTGACCCAGGAAGTCATCGGCGAGTTTGCCACGCTGTCGGGCGATGACTACTGGATCCACACCAACCCCGAGCGTGCGAAGGCGCAGAGTCCATTTGGTACCACCATCGCACAAGGCGCGCTGGTGCAGGTGCTGATCAGCCGCCTGCGGTTGCCGCTCGACTACGAAATCATCGACTACACCAACATGGTGAACTACGGCAGCGACCGGCTGCGCTTTCCGACGCCGGTACCCGCAGGTTGCCGCATTCATGCGCGCAGTCGGATCAAGACCGTGCAGCAAGTCAAGAGCGGCGTGTTGGTAACTCAGGAACTCAATATTCATGTCGTGGGCCAGGATCGGCCCTCGGTCATCAACGACTTGCTGATTCTCTACATGTAATGCGTCGGGGGCCGGACAGCAGCCCGCCCGACCAGGTCTGTGCACCCTTGCGCCACGCCGACTTTTCTGCTTTTGGCCCCTCGCCACGATCCGTGCAATGGCCGTCGTGGTTGGCAAAGAGGGTGTCTTCCCCCCCAAGGAGCTTTTCATGACAGATAAACTGAAAAGCAAGGTAGTCATCATTACCGGCGCCAGCCGCGGCATTGGTGCGGCGATTGCCGAGCGCTTCGCCGCCGAGGGCGCGAGGGTAGTCATCACCGCTCGCACGCTGGAGGCCGGCGGCAAGTTACCGGGCTCGCTCGGGGAAACAGCCGAGCGCATCCGTGCCCGGGGCGGCGAGTGTCACTGTCTGCAAGCCGACCTGAGCGATGCCGCCGACCGGGCGCGCATCGTGCCGGAGGCGATAGCGCATTTCGGCGGCGTGGACATCCTCGTCAACAACGCCGCCTGGGCACGCTTCAAGCCGACGCGCGAGCAGTTGCCGCGCTACACCCACCTGGCTTTCGAGATCAATTATTTCGCTCCGCTGGAACTGTCGCAACAGGCCATTGAAAGCATGCTGACGCGAGGCGGCGGCTGGATACTCAACCTCTCGAGCGCCACTTCGCAGCACCCTGACGCAGCACCTTACGATTCGCAGAACCGGTCGTTCCAGTTCCACCAGCACATGTCGCCCACCTTGTACGGTTCGACCAAGGCGGCGCTGGAGCGTCTGTCGGCCGGTCTGGCGGCGGAGCTGGCGCCGGTCGGCATCGCTGTAAATACCCTGGCCCCGGTGGAAGCGGTGGCCACGGCGGGAGCCTTGGAATCCGGTACCATCGATGCCCCGGCGCACATGGAGCCAGTGGAGGCCATGGCCGAGGCGGCGCTCCAGCTCTGTTCGCGCCCGCAGGCACAGTTGTCGGGCCGTTGTGTCATGAGTTTGCCGCTGCTGCGCGAACTGGGGGTAGCAATCCATACGTTGGACGGCCGTGCGCCGCTGCCGGATTATTCTTTTTGATTCCCGTCCCTGAGCACACGCAGGTCGAGGGGACTTTCATGCGCTCCAGCACACCGCGTGATCGCAATCTGTTGATCGTGATCGCCGCGGCGAGCATCGCTTCAACCATCGGCGGGTTGCCGTTCAACTCGCTGCCCGTGATGCTCGGCAGTCTCGCCGACAGCTTCGGGTTGCCCGCACAAACCGTGGGGCTGATCGGCTCGACCTGTTTTGCGGGCTATTTGATCGGCACGCTGGGCGCGCCGATCTGGATGAACCGGCTCGACTGGCGAGTGCTTACCGTCGTCAGTGCGGCCGGCACGGCGCTCGCGTTTGCAGCAAGCGCCGCGGTGCAACACGTCCAGTTTCTCTACGTCACCTGGGCAGCCATCGGTTTCTTCGCCTCCACCATGACTTGTCTGGGCATGCGCGTGCTGTCGGACTTGCCGAACAAGGTGCGCGCCTACGGCGTGCGCCAAGGCACCGAGCTCGCGATCACCGCCGCCGTGCTGTTCGCATTGCCGCCGCTGGTGATCGCGTTCTGGAGCTACCCCGGCGCGGCGCTTGCGCTCGCCGCCGTGGTCGCACTGCTCGGGATTTCGGCGTTCTGGGTGCCGCGCCACGCGCTGGCCAGCCCGGTGATCGCGCAGGCGCGGGGCCGCTTGCCACTCGCCAGCGTGCTGGCCCTCGTGGTGTTTTTCTGTTTCCTGGTCGGCAACATCGGCTTGTGGGCCTTCCTTGCGCGGATGGGCACCGATCTCAAGATTGCGCCGACTGAAACCGGTCTGGTGTTCGCCGTGCTGAAACTGCTGGGCGGCACCGCCGCCTTCGCCGTGGCCATCGTCGGCGACCGCCTCGGCGAACGTCTGCCCTACGTGCTGGTGCTCGGCGGACTTGGCCTCGGCCTGGGGCTGCTCGCCGTAGCGGACTGCTTCCTGCCGTACGCGCTCGGCGCCTGGATCTGGGAGTTCTCGTTCACTTGCGGCTGCGTGTTCCAGACCGCGGCCATCGCCCGCAGTGATCCCAGCGGCCGCGCCGTCGTACTGGTGCCGGCGGTTTTCGCATTCAGCTCGATGGTCGGTCCGGGCCTGGCCGGCAATCTGCTGAGCAACGGCGGCTTCGGCCCGCTGCTGATGCTGGCGCTGGCCTCGTCAGTGGTGCCACTGCTCGCCTACAGTTTCCGGCGCCCCGTCCGCGCCATCCGGCAAGCTGCGCCACCCGCGTAAACCTGCGGCGTCTGACGCGCCGCGCAACACTCGCGGGCGGCCCGATGCCGGCCCCATCGCAAAAGATCAGTGGCTGCTGGTCGGCGCCAGCGCGGCGCAGGACTGCAGCGATTTCTTCCCATCCAGATAGTCAAGAAAGCGCTGCGCAGCCTGCGGACTCTGGTTCATGGAGTCCCGATGGCTGCCATTGGCGATCGCGTCGTAAAACACCGTCTTGCCTGCCTGGCAAACCTGCCGGTACCAGGCTTTTGTGCCGCGCGGATCGACCAGTTGATCCTTCTCGCCCTGAATGATCATCACCGGTACCTTCGGCGACATGTGCTCGATGGCTTGACGATCCAGGTAGCTCACCAGGGGCTTCAGGTCGGCGTCTGGCTTGAACACACTCGCCGGGCTTTCGTGAACTTCCTCGCGCAACTCCGAGAGGCAGCGGTTGCGCGCCAGCGCCATCAAGGGCCGCATATCCGGGCTAATGAGATCGTCGACATGCAGCGACGGGTCGGCCGTCTGCGCGCCCTGCAACAGGATCGGGAAGAATACTGCGACGCCAAGCGGCGGTTGCGGGTGGTCGTGCAGATACGGCACGATCGCCGAATAGTTGTAGCCGCCCGGAGCGAGCGCGATCGCGCCGCGCAGATTCAGCTCCGGCGCATCGGCCTGGCCGTGCGCGGCCACTTGCAGCGCGGCCGTGCCGCCTTGACTGTGGCCCATCACCAACCAGTCCGGGCTGAATGCGTGTGGGCGCAGCCGGTGCAGCGCGCGTACCGAATCATCCACGCTGTGCAACTGGCTGATGGCGTCCATGTATGGATGGCCACCCGGCGTGCCCAGGCCCTGGTAGTCGGTGGCCACCACCGCGTAGCCGCGTGCCAGCCACCAGTCCAGCGCCGCTTCCATCAGCACTTGATAGTCGTCCTCCGGGCCACCCGCAAAGACTTCCGAGGGCGCGCAGGTATCGGCGATACCGGTGGTCCCGTGTGCCCACGCCAACACCGGCCAGCCACCCTTGGGCGGTTGCCCCTTGGGCAGCAGCACATATCCAGAAACCACGATGGGCTCGCCCTGAACGCCGCGGCTGCGATAGGTAATTACATGGCGCTCGCCCGCATGCGCAAGTGCGACCGGCACCCCGGTGACCCGCACCGACAGCAGCGAACCAGGGCTCAATGCCGAAACCTGCGCCTCCAGCGGGCCGGGCCCGCGCTCTTCTGTCGTGCCCGCCAGGAGAGGCGCGGCGGCGGTCATCGCAACAACCAGCGCCGCCGCCCACCAACGATACATGCTGATCATGGCTGTGTGCCTCTGTATGGATTTCGACCAAGGGCCATGATGTCAGGCTCCAAAATATTCATTCTTGACCGCACGCTTGAGCAGCTTGCCGCTCGGATTGCGCGGCAACGGCCCGCCGTGGAGATAGACGTCGCGCGGCACCTTGTACGCGGCCAGACGCTCAGCCACATGCTCGCGCACCTGGTCGGCCGAAAGCTGCGTCCCTGGCCGCGCAACGATCACCGCGATCACTGCCTCGCCGGTCACCTCGTCGGGCTGTGCGAATACCACCGCCTCCTGGATCTGCGGGTGCTGCAGCAGGCAGGACTCGATCTCGACCGAGGCAATCTTCTCGCCGTTGCGGTTGATGACATCCTTGATCCGATCCACCACATGCAGGAAGCCGTCCTCATCGAGATAGCCGATGTCGCCGGTACGCAACCAGCCGTCCTGGTCGAGCGCATGCTCGGTCGCCTGCTGGTTGCGCCAGTAGCCGTCCATCACACCGACGCCACGCAGCCACAGCTCACCAGGTTCGCCCGCGGGCAGCGCCGCGCCGTCGAGGCTGACCACGTGCAGCTCCATGATCGGCGACAGACGACCGGAACTCGCGGGCCGCTGAAAAAACAGCGCGCCCGCCGCCGCCGAGCCGACGCCATTGCTCTCGGTCATGCCAAAGCCGATGCCCGACATCGAATCGGGCCGGCGCGCCAGCACGTCGTCGATCACGCGCTGCGGCATGCCGGCGCCACCGAAGCCAAGGCCACCCAGAGTCGCGGTAGCTGCCTCGAAGCCCGGCTCGGCAAGCAACTGCATCACCATCGCCGGGGCGCCGTTGAACTGGGTGATGCGCTCGCTTCGGATCAACTCCAGCGCGCGCGCGCAATCCCAGCGGCGCATGAAAACCAGCCGCCGACCGCCGCGCAAGGAAGCCAGCAATTGTGCATGCAGGCCACTGACGTGGAACAGCGGCACCACCGTCAGCGTGGTCGGCGCCAGGCCGCTTTGCATCAGCTTTTCGAGCGCCTTGGGCGAAGTGAGCGCGGAAAACGCGCCGATGTACTCAATGTTGTACAACGACTGGCACACCGCGCGATGGGAAGACAACACGGCCTTGGCCTGGCTGCTCGCGCCCGAGGTAAACAGGATCAGCGCCGGATCATCCGGAGCCAGATCCGGCGCGCGAGCCTGTGGGCCACCTGCTGCAGTCAGAGTCGCAAAGTCCAGGCTGGCAGCGCCGGCCGCAGGCGTGGCAGCGACCAGCACGTCGACGATGCCAAGCGCCGCCAGGTCGCCCGCGATGCGTTCGTGCCGTTCGGCATCGCAGAACAGCATGCGCGGTTCCACCTCACGCAGCGCCGCGAGCAATTCGTCGTGCAGGCCGAAGCTGTTCAATGGCGCCGGCACCGCGCCGACACTGGCGATCGCGGCGAAGGCGACGGCCCACTCGGGGCGGTTGCGCATTGCAATGGCGACGCGTTCGCCGGGCTGGATGCCCAGCTCGGCCTGCAAGCGCCCCGCCAGCGCATCAACGGCGGCGAAAAAGCGGGTGAAGCTCCAGCGGTCGCCTTCGTAGACCATGAATTCCTTGTCGCCGTGAACGCGGCCGGAGTCGATCAGCGCCGGCAGTGTTGCAAAAGCCTTGCGATAAGCCCGCATCCGGCGTCCGCCGACTTCGACTTCGGTCAGTTCAAACGGTGCGCCGGGCGCCGTGAGTTGGGCCTCACAGCGTGCAGCCTGCTCCAACAGCGCGGCAATCGTCGACATCTAGAATCCCCTCAGTCGCGCATAGCGGTCACGATGAAAGACGCCGTCGCCCATGCTTTGCTGGATCACGCGGGCGCGCTTGACGAACAGGCCCAGGTCGAACTCGTCGGTGACGCCGATGCCGCCGTGCAATTGCACCGCCTCGTTGAGTACGCGCGCACACAGGTCGGCAGCGCGCGCCTTGGCCATGCTCGCCAACAGCGGCAGCCCGGGATCGTCCGCGTCGATCGCCTCGAAGGCCGCGCGCACGCAGCTTTCGAGCAGCTCGATCTCGCAATACAACCTGGCCGCGCGATGCTGCAGCGCCTGGAACGAGCCGATCGGCACGTCGAACTGCACGCGTTCCTTCAAATAGGCGACGGTGCGCTCGAACGCCTCGCGCACCAGGCCCAGCGCTTCGGCAGCCAGGCACGCCCGGGCGTGATCGAGCACACCGTCGAGCGCAGGCCAGGCACTCCCCGCTTCACCAAGCAGGGCATCATTCGACACGCGCACTTGCGCCAGGCGCACCCGCGCGCTGTTGCGGGCGTCGACCATGCGTGTGCGCGCAACGCTCACCCCAGGCGACGTCGCATCCACAACGAACAGACTCAAGCCGCGCGCCTCGCCGCTGCTGCCAGCAGTGCGCGCCAGGACCAGCAACTGCTGCGCACCGACGCCGTCGATCACGAACCACTTCTCGCCATCGAGCATCCAATCCGAGCCGTCCCGATGCGCGGTAGTTTTCACGTTCAACGGGGCATGGCGGCTGCCCTCTTCAAGCGCCAACGCAAAGCGACAACTGCCGTCGATGATGCCCGGCAGGAAACGCCGCCGTTGCGCTTCGTCGCCCAGGGTCAGCAAAGCGCCGCCGCCGAGCACCACGCAGGACAGCAACGGCAGCGCGGCCAGCGTCCGCCCGCTGTATTCGAACACCGACGCCAGCCCCTTCCAGCCCACGTCCAGGCCACCGTGGCTTTCCGGAATCACCGCCGCCGTCCAGCCCAGCTCGGCTACCTCGCGCCACAGCGCGGGCTCAAACCCCAGCGCCTCGTCGCGGTCGCGCAGCGCGCGCTGCCGCGCAACCGGCGAACGCCCAGCGAGAAAAACGCGTGCGCTCTCGCGCAATTGGCCCTGCTCCTCGTTCAACAGCATGCTCATGGCGCCTCCTCAGCTCGGCAACCCAAGCACGCGCTTGGCAATGATGTTGAGCTGCACCTCGCTGCTGCCACCACTGATGGTGTAGGTCTTGGCAAGCAGCCACTGGCGGCATATTTCGTGTTCGTCGGTGTTGAATTCGTCGCCTTCCCAACCGAGGCCGCGCTGGCCCATGATTTGCACCAGCAGCTCATACTTGCCCACTTCCTGCTCGGTCAGCACCAGCTTCATGATCGCAGCGAGATCCTTCACGTCGATGTTCGCCAGGGCTTCCTCGGCGAGCCGACGATGGGTCAGCGCAAGCGCTTGCGCGTCCATCAGTACGCCGGCGAGGCGGGTACGCAGCTCGGGCTCGCGCAAGGTTCCGTGCTCGTCATACAAATACGGGCGGGCCACGGCGAGCGCGTCATGCGAAGGCGCACCGCCTTCGGCGAATTTGCTCATCGCAGCGCGCTCGTGCTGCAGCAGTTGCTTGGCCAGGGTCCAACCGTCGTTGAGCTTGCCGAGCAGTTGCCGCTGCGGCACCCGCACGTTGTCGAAGAACACTTCGCAGAAACTCGACTTGCCGCTGATCAGCTCGATCGGCTTGACCGTGATACCCGGACTCTTCATGTCGATCAGCAAGAAGCTGATGCCCTGCTGCTTTTTCGCTGCCGGGTCGGTCCGCACCAACGCGTACATCCAGTCGCCATGATCCCCGTAGCTGGTCCAGATCTTCGCGCCGTTGACGACGAAATCGTCGCCATCGCGCTCGGCGCGCATTTTCAGGCTGGCGAGGTCCGAGCCCGCATTGGGCTCGGAAAAGCCCTGGCACCAGCGCGCACGCCCCTGCGCCATCGGCAACAGGTGCTCCAGCTTCTGCTCGTGCGTGCCATGGGCAAGCAGTACGGGCGCAAGCATCCACATGCCGAGGTTGTACTGCGGCTGGCGGCAACCCAGGCGGCGCATTTCCTCTTCGAGTACGCGCTCTTGCTGGCGACTCAGACCGCCGCCGCCGTATTCGACCGGCCAACCCGGCGCAAGCCAACCGCGCTCGCGCATGCGCTCGAACCACAGCTGCTGATCCGCGTTCTTGAACTCGACCTGCGAGCCACCCCAGACCATCTCGTCCGCAACGATGGGCCGGCGCATGGATGGCGGACAGTTCGTCCCCAGCCACGCGCACGTTTCGGCGCGAAAGGTCTCGATGTCATTCATGGGGAATTTCCTGGGTTTGGCTGACCCCCGCACCGTCCACGGCCAGCTCGAACCGATACACGCCATCGGCATCAAGCTGGCGCAGTGCTTCGCCAGCGTGACGCAGCCAGGACAAGTGGGCGATCGTCTCGCCCAGCGCCAATATGTCATCGATCGCGCCGCGGCGGCGCGGAAACAGCTTTTGCATCACTTCAAAGGCGGTAGCGCGGCCCAGCTCACGCAAATAACCTCGCAGTGCGTCCAACTGGTGGTGGTGATGCTCGGTCAGTTCGCGTGTGCGCAGATGCAAGCCGCGGAACGCTTCCTGGTGCGAGGGCAAGACCAGGGTGTCCGGCGCCAATTGCTCGAGGCGGGAGAGCGAGGCGAGCCACAGCGACAGCGGGTCGGCCTCCGGCTCGACGTCGCTGACCAGCACATTGGAGGAGATACGTGGCAGCAACTGGTCGCCGGCAAGCAGGAGGTGGTCCGCGGCGTCGTACAGGCAGGCATGTTCGGGCGCATGGCCTTCACCGACCACGACGCGCCAGCGGCGCGAACCAATCGCCAACTCCTCGCCGTCGCGCAGGCGTCGAAACGACGGCGGCGCCGGCGCGAGGAACCGATCGCCGCGCACGCCGTCGAACAGCTGTTGCACGCGCTCTACGCTGAGCCCGGCGCGCACGTAGAAGTCAAGTAGCGCGGGCGGCAACGGATCAGGCACCGGTCCGGCATGCGCACACAAGGTGTAGTACTCGCCAAGCGTCATGTACAGCGGCACACCGAAGCGTTCGCCAAACCAACTCGCCAGGCCAGCATGATCGTAATGCCAGTGCGTGCACACCAGCGCCACGATCGGCAACCCGTCCAGATGTTCGGCGGCGATGCGCTCCCACATCTCACGTGACGTATCCGCGTTGAGCCCGGTGTCGACCACAGTCCAGCCGCGCTCGCCGCGCAACAGGTAGACATTGATGTGGTCGAGCGCCATCGGCATCGGCATGCGCGCCCACAACACACCAGGGGCAACTTCGACCACCGAGCCATCCGCCGCCGGCGCTGCCAGCGGATAGACCAGCGGCACCCCAACGCGTCGCTCACGTGGCGCTGACGTGGACTCAGACATGCAGCACCCGACGCAACGTTTCTGGCGTCAACGGCACGTAGGTACGCGCAGCATCATCGCGCAGGTAGAGCGGATCCTTGACCCGCGCGGCATCGAATCCTTCACATTGCAGATCGACCTTGCGCAGCTTGTAGTTGCCGGTCATGTCGGCAGCAGGCGCCACGCGCACAAACAATGGTGCCGCGTAGTTCGGCAGGCGCTCCATCGCCAGCGCCCAAAACGCAGCAGGATCGAACTCATGCCCGTGCTGCATCACCACCGCCGCCATGCCTGCACGGCCCCCCTGGTTCGGCACCTGCACGCCATACACCGTGAGCGTGTCCATGCCGGGGAAATCGCCAAGCTGGTCGGTGACCTCGGCGGTGGAAACGTTCTCGCTGTTCCAGCGGAAAGTGTCGCCGGTGCGGTCGACGAACCAGCAATAGCCGTCCGCGTCACAGCGCAACAGATCACCCGAAGACCACCAGGCGTCACCTTCGCGAAAGACATTGCGCAGGATCTTCCGCTCGGTCTCGGTAGCCGATGTGTAGCCTTCGAACGTGCCGGCGACGATGTCCGGCATGTCGATGATCATGCCGATCGCCTCGCCTGGTTCGTTCACGTCAACCAACTGCATGAATCCGTCGGGGCCACGCGGATAGGTACCGCTGTCCGAGTCGTAGCGCACGAGACGCAGGTTGGTCTTCTCCCAGAACGGCACACGCCCGCAACTGCCGACCCGGTTGTCGACATTGATGATGTTCGTGTTCGCCTCAGTCGAACCCCAGCCTTCGAAGATGTCCATCGGTCCGAATCGATGTACCCATTGTTCCCATAGCTCCGGCGCAAGGCCGGTGCCGATCATGATACGCAGTGTATGTTCGCGATCGTCCGCGCGCTCGGGTTCGGTGAGCAGGAATCGGCAGATCTCTCCGACATACTGGCAAGCGGTGACGTGATGGCGGCGTACGTCAGCCCAGAATGCGCGACGGCTGAACTTGCGCCGCAGCAGCATGCTCGCGCCAGCGATGATCGCGTTGCCCGCAGCGGACATCAACGCTGCGCCGTGGTAGAGCGGCAAGAACGTGTAGAAGCAGTCGCTCGGGATCAGCCGGGTAGTAGCCTGCTGCACGTCGCCGACCATGAGCCAGCGCGCATGGCTGATGACGGCCGCCTTCGGCAGCCCGGTAGTACCGGAGGTAAAGATGTACATCGCCGGCGACCCGGCGACCAGACCGGCACGCCACGCGCTGGGCGGAGCGCTATCCGCCGCGTCGCGTGCGGCGGCTTCCAGATCGACTGCGCAAATCACTCGCTGCTGCGCCGTTGCGGGCCGCTCGGCGTCCGGCCACAACCACAACGGCAGCGTCGTCTCGAGGTCTTCGAACAGGCCAAGGCATTCCTCGCCCACCACGACGCGCGTCGCGCCTGTGACTGCCAGTGCGTGCGCCAGTGGCTGGCCGCGTACATAGGTGTTGAGCAAGGCGACCGTCGCGCCCAACTTCGTCAGCCCCAGCCAGACGTAGAAGAACCCGGGTCGGTTCTCCAGGCACATCGCCACCACGTCGCCGCAGCGCACGCCTTGCGCGCGCAGCGCATGCGCAACGCAATTCGCTTGCCGGTCCAGGTTGGCATAGGACACATGCTCGTCACCGTAGATCAGGGCGTCGCGCTTCCCATGCTCGCGCACGACCGCCTCCAGCCGCTCGGTAATGCCCACGGTTTGGGACGCTCGATAACCCGCGACGGCCGCGCTGCGCAGACGGCAGCAGTGCCGGTGTCGCTTCGTCATTCGCCTGTGGCGTTTTGATCGGCGCGCCCATGATGTCCTCCACTAGCGTTGTGACCGCGTCAGGCCAAGGCCGAACTGCGCGATCAGCTCGCGCTGGATCTCGTTGGTGCCACCGCCGAAGGTGTTGATGGTGGCGGCACGAAGCTCGTATTCGAGTTCACCCATCAGGTACGCCGCACTCGAGCCGCCACGCACGAGCGCGCTGGCGCCGACGATATCCATCAATTGGCGCAGAATCTCGACGACGCTCTCCGACCCATAGACCTTGGTCACCGACGCCAATGCGACATCCATGCTGCCGGCCTCGAGGTCGGCGGCGATGCGGAAGTTGGTGATACGCATCGCCTCGAGCCGCACGTAGCATGCCGCCAGCGCGCGCCGCACCCACGGCTGGTCAATCGCGCGGCGGCCGTTTTCGTCACGCGCTCTGGCCCACAGAAAGACTTTGCGAAACGGCCCGAATACCTTGTCCGACCACGATCCGAGGCCAAGCCGCTCATGATTCAGTTGCGCGGTAATCAGCTTCCAGCCCGCGTGCAGGTCACCCACCAGCATGTTGGCCGGCACCTCGACGTTGTCGTAGAAAGTCGCCGCGGTGCCGTTGCCGACCGTTTGAATATATGTGTGCGAAAAGCCTTTCGCCGTGGTGTCCACGATCAGGATCGACACGCCCTTGTGGCGCGCCAACTCGGTACTGGTGCGCGCGGCGAGCCAGAGAAAGTCGGCCGATTCGATACCCGAGGTCCACAACTTGGCTCCATTGACGATGAACTTGCCGGTCGACAGGTCGCCTTCGAGCTGTGCCCGCGTCGTCAACGCCGCCAGATCCGAACCCGCGTTCGGTTCCGAGTAGCCGATTGCGAAGACGATCTCACCGGCCGCAATGCCGGGCAGGAAGCGCGCCTTCTGCGCTTCTGTACCGTACGCCATCAGCGCCGGACCGACGGTGCTGATGGTCACGAACGGCAGCGGCGCACCGGCAATGTTCGCCTCTTCGAAGAAAATGAGCTGCTCGGTGGCGGCATAGCCCTGGCCGCCGTACTCCTTCGGCCAGCCAACCGCGAGCCAGCCATCCTTGCCCATCTGGCGCACGATGCGGCGGAAATCATCACCACTTTCGGCGCCGCGCAGTTTGAGCCGCAACTCAGGCGTAAGGAGCGTGTTGAAGTAGTCGCGCACCTTCAGGCGCAACTGGTGTTGCTCGGGCGTCAGGTCGACGAACATGTTGGTTTGCCTCTCCTTGCTCAGGCGTCGCCGAGAATCAAGCCACTGGTCGGCACACCGGTGCCGGCAGTGACCACCACGTTATGCACGTCGGCGACCTGATTGACCGCGCTGCCACGTACCTGACGCACGCCCTCGGCGACGCCGTTCATGCCGTGGATGTAGGCCTCGCCAAGCTGGCCGCCGTTCGGGTTGATTGGCAAGCGGCCACCACGCGCATGCTGGCCGGCGCGAATGAAATCCTTGGCCTCGCCGCGCTTGGCGAAACCGAATTCCTCCAACTGCGGCAACACGAACGGAGTGAAGTGGTCGTAGATCACCGCGGTCTGGATATCGTCCGGACCGAGGCCGCTTTGCTGCCAAAGTTGCTTGGCGACCAGCCCCATCTCGGGCAGGCCGCTGATGTCTTCGCGATAAAACGAGGTCATGATCTGCTGGCCTGTATGCATACCCTGCGCTGCCGCCTTGACGATGACCGGCTTCTGCCTGAGATCGTGCGCGCGCTCGACCGACGTGATGACCATGGCCACCGCCCCGTCGCTTTCCTGGCAGCAGTCGAGCAGGTGCAACGGCTCGCACACCCAGCGGCTGTTCTGGTGGTCTTCGAGAGTGATCGGCTTGCCATGGAAGAACGCCGCCGGATTGGTGGCCGCAAAATCACGTACCGCCACCGCGACGCGTCCGAAGTCCTCGCTGGTTGCTCCATAGGCGTGCATGTAGCGGCGCGCGAACATGCCGACCCACGCTGCCGGCGTATGGAAACCGGACGGCATGTACCAGCCGTAATTGACATTCTCGACAGTCGGGGTCGAGGCGAAGCCATAGCTGCCACTGCCGAAGCGGTACCAACTGCGCTCGTTCATCGCGCGGTAGACCACCACCGTCTTCGCGATACCGGTGGCGACCGCCATCGCCGCGTGCATCACCGGCGCGCAGGCCGCACCGCCGCCATGCGGAATCTGCGAAAAGAACTTGATGTCGCTGGTACCGAGCAGGCGCGCAATCTCGTACTCGGGCACCTTGTCGATCGTGTAGGAGCAGAAACCGTCCACTTCGGCAGGCGCAATGCCGGCATCGGCCAACGCGGTCAGGGTGGCCTCCATGGCCAGGCGAATCTCGGTGCGACCGGAGTTCTTGCTGAATTCGGTGGCGCCCAGCCCGACGACGGCGGCGCGCCCGGAAATGCCGTGCTCGTTCATGGCAGATGTGTCCTCACTGTGCCGCTGACATGCGCGCCCATCGAATTCGTGCCCTTGAGCGTCACCTCGACGCTGCGATCCTCGCTGCGTTTGTCGGTCACCGCGCCACTGAAGGTCATCGTGTCGCCAGGATAGTTCGGTGCACCGAGCTTGATCTTCAGCGTCGAAAGCCGGCATTGCGGCCCCGCCCAGGATTCGACATAGCGTTCCACCAAGCCGTTCGTGGTCAGGATATTCATGAAGATGTTGGGCGAACCCAGCGCACGCGCCGCCTCCATGTCGTGATGGCCGGGAAAGTAATCACGCGTGGCGATCGCACCGCCGGCGATCAGCGCCACCGTGATCGGGACGACCAGCTGTGGCAGCTGGTCGCCGATGCCGACGCTGTCAAACGCGAGAGTATTCGTCATGGGGCGTATTCCGGTAGGTCGTATTTCCAGCCGAGCTGGTCGTGCTCGGCGAGCCAATCGCCAAGCTGCGCCAGATGCGCTTCGCTGCCGCCCAGAGCAACGCCGAGCGCGCGGCTCCAGAGCAGGAAACGGTGCATCGGGTGGCTGATGTCCACACCCACACCACCGTGCAGATGTTGGGCCTTGTGACCAGCGAAGTGGCCGAGGTCGCAGGCCTGTGCACGCACGGCCAGCGCCTGTGGCAACACGCCGAGTCCGGCGTCGAGCCGGTAGATCAGTTGCCATAGCGCGCTGCGCAGTGCTTCCACCCCGATATGCATGTCGGCCAACGCACCGACCACCAGCTGGAAACTGCCGATCGCGCGGCCGAACTGCTTGCGTTCGCCAACGTATTGCACTGTGCGCCGGAGCTGCGCTTGGGTCACACCCAGTTGCAGGCAGGCCAGGCAGGCGATCGCACGCGGCTCGAACCAGGCATGCGCCGCATCCGCCAGTACCGCATTGCCACCGAGTTCCAGGCCATCGAACACCAGATCGGCGACCTCAAGGTGGTGGTGGTCGAGGCCAGGACGACGTTGTATGTTGGCCTGCGTCAGATCGAGCGCGACCAGACGCGACATGCCCTCGGCTTCCACGCCGAGCAGCGCATGTCGTGCCGCGCCACCCAACGGCACAGCCGCGACCTGGCCATCAAGGCGCCAGCCGGCACCGACGCGAGTGAGT
>CAJDTN010000050.1_pt1 | contig 20147 bp, 16 predicted proteins | sample 7389801 | NCBI WGS metagenome assembly CAJDTN01 (sample SAMEA7055653, study PRJEB34461) | soil metagenome | biome: terrestrial ecosystem; feature: Peninsula; material: soil | place: Antarctica | collected 2016
AAACCACAGGGCAGTGCCGGAGGTGCACTGCGTGCCTTGCGCCTGGGCGGCGAGCAGGGCCGGTTTGTACGCCGAGATGCCGGGCGATTTCACCACGATATCAAAGTGGCCGAGCGCGGCAGCATCGGGTTCGCTGTCCATCAGGACGAGCGCCGGATCGAATGCTCGCGCGGCCTCGATTTCGGCAGGCTGGCAGAATAGCGTCAACGCCTGCGCCGGCTGGCACTCGCGCAACACGGCAAGCGCGGCGCGACCCTCGCGCCCAAAGCCCCAGACCGCCACGCGGCGGCCGCTCAAATCAGCGATGCGCATGACGCCCCACGCGATCCCGCAGGAGCCCGCTTGCGGGCGATGGCTTTAGTCGTGATTCGCGAATCGCGCATCGAAAATCGCAAGGGAAAAAACAAGAGCCATCGCCCGCAAGCGGGCTCCTACGAGCAGGATACATCGGGCCTTTCATCAACCGATGGCCGCCAGCGCCGGCTGCAATCGCAACGGCACTCGATGCTCGGTCGACGGCTCCAGCCACGGCTCCAGCGCCGCGGCGAAAACGCGCGATCAGTGCGTCTTCCCGCCACTCCGGCCGCTGGCTCAGCGCGAACATCGCGGCGCGTGCCTCGGCACCCTCGCCCACGCATTCGAACGGCTTGTGCTCCTGATACTCCAGCAGCGCGTCGAAACCGGCAGCCTGGTTTTCGTCATCGAGCAGGTTGCGGCCGAAGATCGACAACAGTCGCGGCTTGGGCAGGAACGGCGCCAGCGCCAGGAACACGAAATGGCATTTCGGGCATTGCCCGCACCAGCGATCGACCGGCTTCGGGCCAAGCAGCTTGAAGTTGCGGTTGCAACTGGAAAACACGTCGAAGTACGGCGTCAACTTCGCGAACGCGCGGGTGATCGCCAGTTCCGGATACGGCCGCAGCAGCGAGCAGTAGTCCAGGTCACTGGCCACGTGCGTGTGCAGCCAGTCGCCCAGCAACTGCTCGAAGAGGTAGCCCTTGCTCCACTGGTGATTCACCTGCTGGCCGTCGTACTCCAGTGTGGCCGCCGAGGCCGAGCGTTCGTTGGCGAAGGTGATCGAGTCATAGCCATACAGGACTGCTGCGAGCGCAAGGATCGCCGAGTTCACCGCAGTGACCGGAATATGCCCATTCCACGCGCCTTGCCGGTTCAGCTCGAACAGGCCGGGCGCCAGTTCGCGCTGGATGTTCAGCGTGGGCAGGCCGGTGCGTTCGGCACAGGCCGCGATCAGGCCGGAATTGCCGACCCACACTGCGGTGGCCTCGCCGCCGATGGACTTGATCGCCTCGACCGCGACCAGCGAATCCTTGCCGCCGCCGATCGGGATCAGGGTGCGCCGGGGAAGATCGAGTGTGGAAGCTTGCGGCAAGACCGACCCCTCAGCCCGACCCTCCCCCCCCAGGGGAGAGGGAGACGTTGTGCTGCGCGGAAAACTTATGCGATCGCGCAGGTCCAGATCGTTGCGATAGGCAAACTCGGCCAGACCATGCAGATACAGCGCCTCCAGCAGGTCGGCGGTGGCATCGTCCAGTGGCCCGCCTGCCAGCTCGATCTTCGGCGGCACGCCGGCCTTGTAGTAGCTGACGCCAGCGATCAGATGCAGCAGCTTCAACGCCGCGTCGAACCCCGCCTGGCGCCTGGCTGGAATGGCCGGTGCGTCCGGAAAGCGAATCGTCTCGACCAGTTCCTCGCCATCGTCGAACGCATACGCCAGCTCGGCCACGCCGTCGGCATAGCTGGCGCGGGTGAAACGGAACACCTGGGTCAGGCGTGGCTGCATGGTTGTCACTGGTCACTCTCCGGGGTGCGCCCCCTCTCCCCCGTGGGGAGAGGGTTGGGGTGAGGGATCGGGCTTGCCAAGGACGCCAGGATCACCTCAAGCACGCTTTCAATCTGCACCAATACGTCATTGTTCCAGAAACGCAAGACGCGGCAACACTTGGCTTCCAGATGCCGCGTGCGGCTATTGTCATACTCTTGCTGCTGTGCATGCTGCCCGCCATCCAGTTCGACGATCAACATGGCGTCCGTGCATCCGAAATCAACGATGTAGTGATCAATTTCGTGCTGTCTGCGAAATTTATTGTCCGATAGATGGCGGTTGCGCAGGTGATGCCAAAGCTTCTGTTCCGCATCAGTCATGCTTTGGCGCAGTCCACGCGCCCGGTCGACGTTTTGGCGTTTCATCCTTGAAAGGCTCCTTCGTTGCTGGTCAGTCGCGGGGTGCCCCTCACCTCAATCCTCTCCCCAGAGGAGAGAGGAGGCAGAAGCGCTATTCGATGATGATTTCCTCGGCCTCGTCGCGCAGGTTGTACGCGCTGGACATCACCTTGCCATAGGCGCCGGCCTGGGCGATCAGCATCACATCGCCTTCCTGCGCCTCGGGCAGGCGACGGTCGGAACCGAGCACGTCGCCGCTTTCGCAGATCGGACCCACCACTTGGTACAGGGCGGTGGCGGGCTCGTGCAGGCGGGTCAGGTTGACGATTTCGTGCCAGGCGTCGTAAAGCATCGGACGAATCAGGCTGTTCATGCCGGTGTCCACGCCGAGGTAGCGCAACGTGCCCTTGCCTTTCTGCTGGGTCACCTTCGCCAGCAGCACGCCGGCATCAGCGACCAGGTAGCGGCCCGGCTCCATCCACAGCTGATAGTGCGGATAGGCTGCCTTGACCTCGCGCAGCACCCGATCGAGCGCGGGAATGTCCAGCCGTGCCTCGCCCGGATGCGAAGGCACGCCGAGGCCACCGCCGATGTCGATGAAACTGACACTGCCGATGCGCTCGGCGAGGCTGGCCAGTTGGGCATAAACCTCACCCCAATGCGCGCTGTCGAGAATGCCCGAACCCAGGTGGGCGTGCAGGCCGCGCACGGTGACGCCATGGGCGTCGGCCAGTTGCAGAAAGTCGTCGAGCTGGTCTACCGGCAGGCCAAACTTGCTGCCGCTGCCGCCGGTGCGCACCTTCTCATGATGGCCGAGGCCGCGACCGAGATCCACCCGCAACACGATCTCGCGACCGCGGAACAGTTCGCCCCAGTGCTCCAGCGGATACAGCGCATCCAATGACACCGTGGCGCGGGTGGTCAGCGCCCAGGCGTAGTCCTCGCGCGGCGCGAAGTTCGGCGTGAACAGCAGCGGCGAAGACTTCGGCACATGCGCCAGCACCGTCTTCAGCTCGCCAGGCGAGACGCATTCAAAACCAAAGCCCTCCTCGGCCAGCACGCCCAGCAGCGCCGGATGGGCATTCGCCTTCACCGCGTAATGCAGGCGATCGACCGCCGCCAGCGACTTCAGCTCGCGCGCCTGCTGGCGCACGGTGGGCAGGTGATAGACGTAGCGCGGGGTGGCCTCGGCACCGATCTGCAGCAGGCGCGATCGTTCCGTCTCGTGCCACCAGGCGGCCGCCGCATCCAGCGTCTCGCCACCGCCGTACAAAGCCTGCCAACTGGGGCCGAACTGCGCGCTGTCGTCCGTGCGCAGCGACCCGGCACCGACCAGCAAGTCATGCAGGTGCGGCAGCAGTGTGTCGACCACTTCCTCGTCCACCACGAACGTGAGGTTCAAATTGTTCGACGACTGCGAAATCATGTGCACCCGCAACTGGCCGAACTCGGCCAGCACGCCGGACAGGGTGTGCAGCAGCGAGCGCATGCCGCGCCCGACGAGGCTGATCGCCGCGCACGGTGCGATCACCTTGACCCGGCACACCTTGGCCAGGTCGCTGGCCAGCGCGGCGATCGCGTCCGAATCGAGCAAATTCTCGGTCGGGTCCAGCGACACGGTGACATTGGTCTCAGCCGAACCGATCAGGTCGACCGACAGGCCATGGGTCTTGAAGTGCGCAAACACATCGGCGAGGAAGCCGACCTGCTGCCACATGCCGACCGACTCCATCGACACCAGGGTAATCCCCTTGCGTGCGCTGATCGCCTTGACGCTGCGCGCGTGCGTGCGCACCTCCGGGCCGATCACGGTGCCATCGAGCTCGGGCCGGTTGGTGTCCTTGATCAACAGCGGTACACGCGATTCGCGTAGCGGCGACAGGCAGCGCGGGTGCAGCACCTTGGCCCCGGTGGAGGCGATTTCCTGGGCCTCCTCGTAATCCAGCCGCTGCAACAGGCGCGCGCCGGGCACCTGGCGCGGGTTGGCGGTGAACATGCCAGCCACATCAGTCCAGATTTCCACCCGCGCCGCCTTCAACAGCGCGCCGAAATAGGCCGCCGAGGTATCCGAGCCGCCACGGCCCAACAGGACGGTGCGCCCCCCCTCTTTCCCGGAGACTGGCTCGCGGGCAATGAAGCCCTGGGTGATGAGCACCTCGCCCAGCGACGCCAGTCGCCCGCTCAGGCCCGGATCGGGTTTCGCCACGACCATCGATGACAGCAACCGGGTGCGCTCGTTCTGGTTCGGCAGCGCCACCGCGGCCAGGCAATCGCGCGCGTCCAGCCACTGTGTGGGCAAGCCACTGTGACAAAGGAAGGCCGCGCCGAGCGCACTGGACATCAGCTCGCCATGCGCTTGCACTTCGGCCTTCCAGGCCAGCTCGCCGCGACCGGCGGCCCCGTCCTCCGCCAAACGGACCAGGTCACCCATCCGCCGCTGGAGCGCATCCGGCAGCGCGAGTTGCATGTGCTCGAGCAATTCGACATGACGCTGCACAATGACTCGCACCGCCTCACCACGCTCCCTGCGATCGCCGTGTCGGCACAACTGCCTGAGCGCATCGGTGACACCGGACAACGCGGAAACCACCACCAGCACCCGCGCGCCCTCGGCACGGCGGCCAGCGACCAGCTCGCGGATGTTCTGCCAGCGTGGCAGCGTGGCGACACTGGTGCCGCCGAACTTCATCACGATCCAGGGGGAGTCCGGGGGCAACGGCGCATGGGTTGGCGGGGTCACGGGCATCCAGTGTCATCAAGTAATTGAAAAACGTCGCGCCAGTGTTGCGCTGCGGCAAAACAAATGCAAATGGTTTCTCACGCAAGAATCGTTTGGCCGTATGGACGTCTGAACGGTTTAGCCTTCTCCTTGTTCTGACTGCGGGGGCGGGCTGGGGCGGAGGGCTTCGCTCGATGAGAGCGGGGCAAGACCCGCACGCTCTCCTCAATCCTCTCTCCCGCAAGGGGACTTCCTTCGGTCGCCGGCGGAGAGGAGGCGGAGGCGTGCGCTTTGCGCACGGCTTTATTGACAAGCGCCGCCGGCGCCAATCAGAACTTTTCAGAAATCCAGGATCGTACTAAGCTCGGCAGAGCGGCGAAACACTGGTTGTCGGGGGGGAACTAACAACGCCGCCGGGGGAAACTGCAAGTCACTCATGAAACACTCAGGCTGTGCTCCAAAGCGTTGCCGCCTTTCTGTTTGCCTGTTGAAAGTGCATCGGCTTTCCAGCCAGCGCTGTCCACTCCAGGGAAAAAATGCTCATGCACATGAAATTGCACAGGAAAGTCCTCACTATCACATTGGCCGCCATGCTCGCCGGCGTTGCCACGTCGGTCGCGGCAACCAGCCTGCAGGCTGATACGGACCGAGGCCTGGCCCCCACCGACCAGAACGTTACCGTCAGTCTTGTGCTGCGATTACGCCACGAAGCCGCGCTTGAGGCCTATGCCCGGCAAACTGCCACGCCAAGCAGCGCAAATTTCCAGAAATTCCTCACCACGGCCGAATTCGCCGAGCGCTACGGCGCCACCGACGCGCAGATTGCTCGGGTGCAGCAGTACCTGAACAAGCACGGCCTGCGCGGCGAAGTACTGGACAACCACATGGTGATCAGTGTCCACGGCACGCTCGGCCAGTTCGGCAGTTTGTTCGACACGCCGGTGCACAATTACGTTTCGCGCAAGAGCGGCAAGCACTTCCACCGCCCGACCCGGCCCCTGGTCATGCCAGTGGGGCTGAACGACAGCGTGCTCCTCGCCAGCGGCCTGAACAACGAGTGGCATTACGCGCCGCACCATACGCCGACGCTGCGCGTATCGAACCTGCAGGTTGCCAATCCGCCGACCACACTCTCCGCACAGGCACGAACGGCGGCCGGCAACCCCACCGCCACCGGTGTCCCGGGCCAGTACACGGTCGGCGACGTGGCTGATTTCTACAACATCAACCCGCTGTACCAGCGCGGCATCACGGGCAAGGGCTCGACCGTGGCCATCGTTACCCTGGCCAACTTCGACCCGGCAGACGCCGAGGACTACTGGGCCGCGATCGGGCTGGACACCAAGCCCAACCGCATCACCCAGGTGCACGTCGATGGCGGCGGCGGCACCGATGGCGCCGAAGAAACCACGCTCGACGTACAGCAGGCGGGCGGCTTGGCGCCACAGGCCAACATCATCGTCTATGACGCACCCAATGCGGGCTCGGGCTTCGTCGATGCGTTCGCCCGCGCGGTCTCCGACAACAAGGCGGACAGCATCTCCACCAGTTGGGGTCTGGGCGAGATATTCAACTTCGCTGCCTTGAACATCGACGGCGCCAGCGATACCGACACCACCGACGTGGGCGATCTGCAGGCCTACCATCAGATATTCCTCGAAGCCGCGGTGCAGGGCCAGTCAATGTTCGCCGCCAGCGGTGACTCCGGTGCCTACGACACGGTGCGCCAACTCGGTGCCGGCGACGGTCCCGGCGAGTTCACCGCGCCGCTGACGGTCGACTCACCCGCGTCAGATCCATACATCACCGCCGCCGGCGGCACCACGGTACCAGTGAAGTTCGTCAACTCCGCCGGCGACGTGGTGTTGTCCATCGACCAGGAAAGCGTCTGGGGCTGGGACTACCTGCTGCCGTTCGTGCCCAGCCGCGACGCCGTGTTCTCGGTCGGCGGCGGCGGCGGCGTCAGCGTGTACTGGCGCCAGCCGTTGTACCAGCTCTTCACTTGGGGGACGCAGCGCAGCGAGAAGAACCAGTCGCTGGTCTACAACGACCCGGCCACCGGCCCGTTCACCTATCTGAAACTGCCGAGCAAGTTCCGCGGACGCAACGTGCCGGATATTTCGCTCAACGCTGACCCCGAAACCGGCTACCTGCTGGTCTACCAGGGTGGCCTGTACAGCTCCGGCGGCACCAGCTTCGTGTCGCCGCAGTTGAATGGCATCACCGCGTTGCTGCGCCAGAGCACCGGGCATCGCATCGGGCTGTGGAATCCGCACGTCTATTTGTTGCAGAACATCTTCGGCTACGGCAAGTGGTCTGCCTTCAACCGCATCAGCGCGGGCAACAACTGGTTCTATGCCGGCAACGGGCATTACAACCCGGGTGCCGGCATTGGCACGCTGAACGTAGCCAACCTCGACCTGTTCATGCGTCTGGGTTTCTGATCGAACGGCCGACCCGCGCGCGAGGCGCGGGCCGGCTTGCCTGCTTGTCAGCAGGCCTCGACAATGCGATGTTCTGGCAATTCATTCCGCCGGATTCGCCATGCTCCGCCCGCGCCGCTTCCTGCAACTGGATGTATTCGCCAACCAGCTGTTCGATGGCAATCCACTGGCTGTCGTGGTGGATGCCGAGGGACTGGACGCCACCACCATGCAACGCATGGCGCGTTGGACCAACCTGTCTGAAACCGCCTTCCTGCTGCCACCGACGCAGGCGCCAGCAGACTATCGCGTGCGCATCTTCACGCCGCGCCAGGAGCTGCCGTTCGCGGGGCATCCCAGCGTGGGCAGCGCGTATGCCGCAATTGAGGCCGGGCTCGTCGATGCCGGCAAGGACGCGTTGCTCCAGCAGTGCGAGGCGGGCCTTCTGCCGGTGCAGGTCCTCGGTCAGGGTCCATCGCGGATCATCCACGTGCAGGCGCCGCCGGCCACAGTCCGGACGCTGGATGACGCGCTGCGCGAGCGGCTGGCCGCCGCGCTGCACGTCGCGTTACCGAACGGACAAGCCTGCCTCGTCGACAACGGGCCACGCTGGATTTTGTGCAACCTCGAGCACGCCGCCGCCGTACGCGGACTGGCTCCCGACATGGGTGCGGTCGCCGCGCTGTGCGTCGAACGCGCAGCGGTCGGCGTCAGCGTGTTCGGACGCGAACCGGCCGGTGCAGCGATGATGGCGGTGCGCGCGTTCTGCCCCGCCGATGGCATCCCGGAGGATCCAGTCACCGGCAGCGCCAATGCGGCCATCATGGCTTGGCTCGCCAGCCGTGGGGACCGCGATGGCTACGGCCTGCGCTACGCCGCCAGCCAGGGTCGTGAAGTAGGGCGCGACGGCCACGTGGAGGTGGCGCGGGATGCCACCAGCCACGCGATCACGATCGGCGGTCATTGCATTGTCGGCCTGCGCGGCGAGCTCTTCGCAGTGTGACGCGAGCGCTCGGAGCGCCGGCTCGACGGAACGTCCGGCGAGTGCAGATGGGCACCCTCTGGATTCGCAACAACTTCCCTTGCGTCAAGCACTTCCGTTTGCTTTCGCGATGGACCGGCGCATCGGCGGTTGCTGTCCTCACCCAGCCGAATCCTCGCCTCGACCGGCAAAGCCCGACAGATTCCTGGCAGTCTGCTCGGTATTTTCTGAAACCCCGCGGCGCCTGATGGCGCTGGTGCTGCTTCGGTAGTTGCCACCGGTTGCTCCAATCGCCATGCTCGCCGGCAACTTCCACGCGGGTCAGGCGATGACCGATCCCCCCAAGTCACCCGCCTACCAACGCAGCCTGCGTCCGTGGGACGCAGCCATGGTCGTGGTCGGCGGCATCATCGGCGGCGGTATCTTCCTCAATCCAGGCATCGCGGCCCAACGTACCGAATCAGGGCTTGCCTTGCTGCTGATCTGGGTGGGCGCGGGCGTGCTGACCCTGATCGGCGCCTTGTGTTTCGCCGAGCTGGGCGCGCGTCGGCCGCAGGCCGGCGGCAGCTATGTTTATCTGCGCGAGGCGTTCGGGCCGTTGGCCGGGTTTCTGTTCGGCTGGACCATGCTTTTGGTGATCTATTCCGGCGCCAGCGCCGCCGTGGCCACGATTTTTGCCAGCTATGCGGCGGCACTGTTCGGTCTGCCACCGGGCTGGATCCTGCCGCTCACCGTGGGCGGGCTGATCTTCGTCAGCGGGATCAACCTGTTCGGGATCCGCCTCGGAGCGCAGATCCAGAATCTGTTCTCCCTGCTCAAGCTGCTGGCGGTGGCGGTGCTGGTGGTATGCGGGTTGTCGCTGGCGGGCGCGGGCAGCGCGCCGATCCTCGCGGCCGACCCGGCCCACGCCGGCGTGGGCTTCATCGGTGCCGCCCTGCCGGTACTGTTCGCCTATTCGGGCTTCACCTACCTCAACAACCTGGCCGGCGAGGTGCATGAGCCGCAACGCACGCTGCCGCGCGCGCTGACGCTGGGCATGCTGCTGGTGATCGGCGCGTATGCGCTGGTCAACGTGGCGTATCTGGCCGTGCTTGGGCACGCGGGACTGGCCGCCAGCCATGCGCCCGCGGCCGACGTGATGCAACGCGTGTTCGGCTCGTTCGGGGCGCGGCTGATCGCGCTGGGTGTGGCGATCTCCACCCTGGGCTTCTGCAACATCACCCTGGTCGCCGGGGCGCGCGTGTTGCAGGTGATGGGTGAGGACGGTTTGTTCTTCCGCGCCGTGGCGCGGCTGCACCCGCGCTGGCGCACACCGAATACCGCGCTGTTGCTGCTGGCCGGCTGGTCGATCGTGCTGGCGCTCAGCGGCACCTACGGGCAGCTGCTCGACTACGCCACCTTCGGCGACTGGCTGGCGTGCGCGGTCGGGGTGGCCACGCTGTTCTGGTATCGCCGCCATGACGGTGGCACGACGAGCTTTCGCGTGCCCGGCTACCCGTGGCTGCCCAGCCTGTTCATCGGCATCGTGGCCTGGGTCGTGGTCACGACGATGCGCGACAATCCGCGCAACGCCGGTATCGGGGTGCTGATCATGCTGGCCGGCGTGCCGGTGTACTTTCTTTGGCGCCGGCTGACCAACCGCACACGGCGCTGACACATGTTGTCGGAAGACGGCTCGTCAGCCGTTTTCCAACGCGTCTGGTCCGTCACATGTCCGTACCCGGTTGCGCCGAATCAGACACTTGGCGCGCCTTATTTGCGGCGGGCCATCCGAGGCTCGCACCAGCCAATCGTTTCTCAACACCCTGCTAAGTCGCGGTCGGCAATGTCACAATGCGCAGATTGATTCCGCGCGGAGAGGATGGATGGCGCAAGTGCAATCCCCGGTTCTGCCGACCAGCCCGGCCAGCAACATCGTGCCGGAAGAAGTGCGCGATGGCATCGACCTTGAAATCAACAGCGAGCACTTCCGCCACACCGGCGACCCACAGATGCCACTGCTGTGGTACCTGCGTGACGTCTTGCGCCTGACCGGCACCAAGTACGGCGGCGAACACGGCGAGAACGGCGCGGACCTGGTGCTGGTAGGCGGCAAGGCGGTCTCTGCGATCACCTTGCCGGTGAGCACCTTGGTCGGCAAGTCGGTAACCACGGTGGAAGGGCTGGCCGCAAACGACGGCACCCTGCACCCGCTGCAGCAAGCCTTCATCGACGAAGACGCGATCGGCTGCGGCTACTGCACGCCCGGTTGGCTGATCGCCGGCGTGGCCCTGCTGCAGCGCAAGCCCAAACCCGGCGACGACGATATCGACCAGTTGCCCAACCTGTGTCGCTGCGGCTGCCAGACCCGGGTACGCCGCGCGATCAAGCGCGCCGCCGCCGGCAAGGCAGGTCAGCCGTGAACGCGGGCAAGACGAACGACACGATCCGGCTCGGCCGGCGCCGCTTCCTGCAGGTGCTGGCCGGGGCGGCCGGGGCGTTGGTGGTGGGCATCCGCGTGGCCGATGCGGCCGACCCGTCCCTGCCGCTGGCCCTGCTCGGCGACAACTTCCAGGAGCTGGGTGCCTACGTGCGCATCGACGCCGAGGGCAATGTGCTGATCGGCGCCCGCGACCCGGAGACCGGCACCGGCGTGGCCACGTCGTTGCCACGGATAATCGCCGACGAACTCGACGCCGACTGGAACCGCGTCAGCGTGATCGCGCTGGGCCTGGGGGTCGGCAACAACAACGGCAAACCGGAGTGGACCTACGGCCGTCAGGTCGGCGGCACCGGCCATTCGATCCCGGCTGCATGGCGCGACTTGCGGCAGGTCGGGGCGCTGGCGCGCTGGCTGTTGCTGCAGGCGGCCGCACGGCGGCTGGGCGTATCGGCCGACCGCTTGCGTTGCGATTCCGGCACGGTGATCGCGCCGGACGGTCGCCGGGTGACCTACGGCAGCCTTGCCGCGGACGCCAGCCAGGTCACCTTGCCAAATCAGGCACCTGCCGTGAAATCTGCCAGCAGCTACCAGCTGATCGGCCGGCCGGCCGGCGACGCCAACGCCCACGACATCGTCACCGGCCACGCGCACTATGCGATCGATGAACATCTCGGCGACGGCCTGGTCGCCGTGCTGGTGCACTGTCCGTGGCCGGATGGCACGCTCGCGCGCATCGATACCAGTGACGCGTTGGCGCATGAGGGCGTGATCAAGGTGATCCAGCTCAAGCCCGAGCCTGGCCAGCCGCCGGGCAGCACCGCGATCGCCCCGGCCGTGGCGGTGCTGGCGACGGATACCTGGGCAGCGCTGCAGGGTCGATCGAAGCTCAAGCTCGAATGGAAACCCGGCGCCAGCGGCAGCGAAAGCAGCAACGCGATCGAACAACGAGCGGTCGCGATCCTGGCCAGCCAGGCTGCCCCGACCACCCGCGTGCGCGATGACGGCGACTTCGACGCGGCCGGCAAGAAAGCGGCGCGCCGGCTGGACGCCACCTATTTCCAGCCGTGGCTGGCCCACGCCACCGCCGAGCCGATGAACTGCCTGGTGCGGCTGGAGAAGGACCGTGCCAGCCTGGTGGTGCCGACCCAGGCGCCGCAACAAGCCTGGGCCGTGGTACAGCGTCTGACCGGGCTCAACCCGGCGCAAATCAACATCCGCGTACCGCGCGTCGGCGGCGGTTACGGCCGCCGGCTCGACCACGATTTCGTCGCTGAAGCGGTGATGCTGGCGCAGGCCGTCAACAAGCCGGTGCGACTGCTGTGGACACGTGACCAGGATTTCAGCCACGACTTCTACCGCTCCGGATGCGTGCACCAGTTCAGCGCCATCATCGACCGCAAGCGCCAGCTCATCGGTTGGAACCAACGCATGGCCAGCGCCTCGGCACTCAGCCTTCGCGGCGTACCCAAGGACCGCCTGTGGAGTTCCGAGCTGCGCGCCGATCAATTACCCGCCGGCCTGGTGCCGAACTTGCGTAGCGACTGGTACGCGCAGTCATCGGCGATGCCGCGCGGCCCGTTCCGCGCCATGCCGCATCTCAGCAACGCATTCGCAGTCGAAAGCTTCATCGACGAGATTGCCCACCAGCTGCGCGAGGACCCGCTGAAAACGCGCCTGCGCATCCTCGGCGAACCGCGCCAACTGCCGCTGGGCAACGACGCATCGCTGGACATCGGCCGTCTGCGCAACGTGTTGCAACTGGTTGCCGACCGGATCGAGTGGAAGAACTGGCTGCGCAGCGTCAACGGCCTCGGCCTCGCCTGTTGGCACGTCGACGGCACCTACGTGGCGCACGCCATCGAGGTCGCCATGCAAGGCGAGACGCTGATCATCAAGCGCGTCGTCTGCGCGGTCGACGTAGGCCGCGTGATCAACCCGCTGGGTCTGCAAGGGCAGATCGCCGGCGCCACCCTCGATGCGCTGTCCACCGCGCTGAACCCGGCAATCACGTTCAAGAACGGCCAGGTCCAACAGCACAGCTACAAGGACTACCCGCTGGCCAGCATGGCCCAGCTCCCCAACGACGTCGAAGTCATCACCGTGCCTGGCGACCGCTCGCCCGGCGGCGCCAGCTTCCTGGGCATGCCCACTGCCGCGCCGGCTCTGGCCAACGCCGTGTTCCGTGCCAGCGCGGTGCGGGTGCGTCGGCTCCCGCTGATGAAGGAACTGCTGCGGTTGTTGTGAGGTACGGCGGGGCCAGGGGCATCGCCCGCGAGCGGGCTCCTACGACCCCATTACTCTCAAACTCGTAGGAGCCCGCTTGCGGGCGATGCTCTTGTTCTGAATGCCCGGTAGCCAGCCTGAACGCTCCACGGTTCAGCGTCGCGCCCACTCCGCGATGATCCGGTGGATCGCATCCAGCCCGTCAAACAGCGCCGCCGGACCCGGCTGCAGGATGATCGGCGACTTGACCTCGAACAACTGTCCGTCGCGCACCGCCGGGATCGCGTTCCAGCCCGGCCGTGCCGCCACCTTCTCCGGATGGAAGCGCTTGCCGCACCACGAGCCGAGGATGATGTCCGGGGCGCGCCGCACGACCTCGTCGCCATTGGCGAGGATGCGCTGTTTCGCCAGCGGCTCGCGGGCGAGTTCGGGGAAGCAGTCGTCGCCGCCGGCGATGCCGATGAGTTCGGCGACCCAGCGAATGCCGGTAATGATCGGCTCGTCCCACTCCTCGAAATACACCCTGGGCCGGCGCGGCAACTGCGCCGCCGAGGCGCGGACATCAGCGAGGTGCCGCTCGGCGCGCTGCGCGTACGCCTCGGCCTTTTCGTGTGCACCGACCATCGCGCCGAGCCGGCGGATATAGGCGACGATGCCGTCCACGCTGCGATGGTTGCTGATCCACACCTCGACGCCGGCCTTGATCAGATCGCGCGCGATGTCGGCCTGGATGTCGGAGAAACCGATCGCAAGATCCGGTTCCAGCTTCAGGATCTCGCCGATCTTCGCGCTGGTGAATGCGGACACCTTCGGCTTTTCCTTGCGCGCCCGTGGCGGACGCACGGTGAAGCCGGAAATGCCCACGATCCGCGCGTCTTCGCCCAACGCATACAGCACCTCGGTGGGCTCCTCGGTGAGACACACGATGCGTCGGGGGTAATGATCGGTTGCCGTCTGGCCGCTCATCTGCCAGTCGCTCCCAGCACGGTCACGATGACCTTGCGTTGATGCGGGGCGTGCCGATGCTCCCACAAATAGATACCCTGCCAAGTGCCGAGCTGCAACGTGCCGCCGCCGACGGGCACGCTGAGGCTGACCCCGGTGAGGATCGAGCGGACATGCGCGGGCATGTCATCCGGGCCCTCGGCGTTGTGTCGGAAGATCGGATCGCCATCCGGCACCGCGCGGGCAAACCAGCGCTCCAGATCACCGCGCACGGCGGGATCGGCGTTCTCGCTCAGCAGCAGCGAACAGCTGGTATGCAGCGTAAACACGTTGGCGATGCCGGTCTGCACCTGGCTCGACGCCACCGCATTGGCCACCTCACGCGTGATATCGCTGAAGCCGCGGCCGCGGGTGGACACGGTGAATTCGCCCTGGGTGACGCTCGACGTGGTCAGCGACCCACTCATGGATACAGCAGGCGGCTGGTCCAGGTCTGGCCATGGCGACTCCAGCGCACGCGCTCGTGCATGCGAAATTCGGCGCCGTACCAGAACTCCAGCATGTCCGGCTCCACCACGTAGCCGCCCCAGTGCGGCGGCCGGGTAACTTCGCGCCCCTCGAACTCGGCCTCGTAGCGTGCCACGCGCTGCTCAAAGGTGTCTCGATCAGGCAGGGTCTGCGACTGTTGCGAGGCCCAGGCGCCGATCTGGCTTCCGCGCTTGCGGCTGGCAAAGTAAGCGTCGGACTCGTCTTCCTGCAGTTTGCGCACGACCCCTTCGACCCGGACCTGCACACCATTGCGCACCTGCTTCCAGTGGAAACACAACGCCACCACCGGATGCGCCTCCAGCTGGCTGCCCTTGTCGCTCTGATAATTGGTGAAAAAACGGAAGCCGCGTTCGTCGACGCCTTTCAGCAACACGATGCGCGAGGCAATCCCGCCGGCACTCTCCATGGTGGCCAGGTTCATCGCGGTCGGCTCCCGGTCGCCACTGGCCTTGGCCTCGTCCAGCAAGTGCAAAAAGGTATCCAGGATTTCAGGTTTGAGCATGATGTGTGAAACTTCCCTCTTGCAACGTGGCCAACCCGCGCCACCATGGAGCGAACGAAACTGTTTGATGATAGTGCAATGACCCCGGCGTCCGCCGTCTCGTCGGCGTCAGCAACCACGCGATGCTTCCGCACGCCGGGTGAAAATGGCGGCAACGCCCCTCGCTGGCCGGGCACGCTGTCGCGCGGCGCCGCGCGGCACCACCACCGGGCGCGCGACCGATGATGTCGCCGGGAGAGCGGCAGAACGAGGCGCTGGCCGGGCATCTGCTCGACCAGTATGCCGGGCGTATCGCCCGCTCGCGGCGCCCTTACATCCTGGGCCTTTCTGGCTTGCAGGGTAGCGGCAAGAGCACGCTGGCGCGCGTGATGAAAGCGCAGGCCAAGGCACGCGGCTGGGCCACCGAGATCCTGTCGCTGGATGATTTCTACTACGCCCGCAGCGAACGCGAGGCGCTGGCGCGCGACGTGCACCCGCTGCTGCGCACCCGCGGCGTACCCGGCACCCACGAGATCGAGTTGCTGCTGTCGGTGTTGGCGGCCGTGCCGCAGGCGTCGGACCGGCTGGCGGTTACCTACCCGCGTTTCGACAAGGGTCGCGACACCAGGCTGCCACCCTCACGCTGGCCACGCATTGCGAAACGGCCGGAGCTGGTGATCGTCGAAGGCTGGGCGCTCGGCATTCGGCCACAGCCGCCGGGCGCGCTGGTCCGGCCGATCAACGTGCTGGAACGCGACGAAGACCTCGACGGCACTTGGCGGCGCTGGGTCAACAGGCAACTGCGCGGCTACCAGCCGCTCTGGCGCAAGTTCGATGCGCTGATCGTGCTGCAAGCCCCCAACTGGGACATCGTGCGCCGCTGGCGCGGAGAGCAGGAACAGGAGCTGCTGGCACGCCACGCCCCGCTGGCCATGGACGCCGCCGCCATGGATCACTTCTTGATGCACTTCGAGCGCCTCAGCCGCCACGCCCTGGGCACCCTGCCCGCCCTGGCCGACACGGTCGTGGAATATGACGATGACCGGCATGTGACGGGGTTGGAGCACGGGTGAAGCGGTGTTCGGTGTTCGGTTTGATGTCTGAATCCGCTCTCCTGCGGCGACCGCAGGCAGTCCCCCTGCGGGTGAGAGGAGTCGTGGAAAGGGTGCGCGCGGACCGTACTGCAGAAGCACTCGACATTGTGACCAGGTGACCTCGTGCCCGGCCTACACCACCGAACACGGAACACGCAAGACCTGGCGCTGCCTCAACCCACCACGAAATTGATCTTCATGTTGACCCGCCATTCGGTGACGGTGCCATCGTCGGCGGTAACCACCTTGATCTCGTTGACCCAGGCGCCCTTGATCTTCTTTACCGACTCCGCGGCCTTGTGCAGTCCGTGTTGCACGGCGTCCTCGATGCCTTTCTTCGACGACGCATTGATTTCGATGACCTTGGCTACTGACATGGCATGAATCTCCTGTTCAGACGTGCAAGCGGCACGCGGCGCTCCCTGTCCTGAAGCCCCAGTCTCGCCTGTCCTCACGCCGCGGGACAAGCCGCACTGCGTCATCTGGCCAGGCGGACGCCGCCCGCACAATGCTGAGCACGGCCAGCACGCCGGAAATGTCGAACGGCAGAAAGAGAGCCAAACGAGACAACCGCAGGCTCGTCAGTCGCAGAAATGCGCTATCCGCTGGTCGGCTTCCTCGATCAGACGCGGCATCGCCACGCGATCCTCTGCGGTCAACCTCTCGCCGACGTCGACGTCGACGTCGTTTTGTCGACGCTGCAACGCAGCCAAAACAATGCGCGACTGGGAGCATTCATCCGCCCGGATACGCGCGAACTGCTGTTTTGAGGCGACATCGGAGTCTGTTTCGCTGGCGTTGCCCTGTTCCTGTTGAGACGTACTTGCGAGGTCGTCCAGCTCGGCCTGCGAGGCCTGGCGCGCCGCAGCGCAATCACCCGCACTGATATCCGGACGACACTTCATCCGCAGCATGGACTTGTCGTCGCCGGCCGGCCCCGCCGCAGCCGCCGGTTTTGGTCCCTTCAACAATGTGGCTCCGGCCGGAGGCGGGGTGTCGGTGTAGTGCATGTTGCCGGTGGCGTCCTTCCACTGGTACACCACCTGGCCGAAGGCGGCCGATGCGCTTGCCACGAGCAGGAGTGTCGACAAGAACCAACACATTCGAATACGGGACATACTCATTTTCTCCACCGTCTGGTGCATCAGTTGCTCACGTCAAGTAAAGCTGTCGTAGACATCACTTCCGACAGGCGCTATTTGGCAAATTAATGTCTCCGACCCGGATGGCACTTACTTAACGGCAGTCCTCTCAAGAGTCGTCATTCGGGTCACGGACATTATTTACTTCCGCCTTAGCGCAAACTCGACTTGCGCACCATCAACCTCACCGGCAACACCTCGCTCTCCACCGTCTCGCCGCGAATCAGCCCGAGCAGGCTGTCGACCAGCACCGCTCCGGCCTGCCCCGTGTCCTGCAACACCGTAGTCAACGGCGGGTTGACGAAGCTGGCCGTGGCAATGTCGTCGAAGCCAGCCAGGGCGACGTCCTGCGGTACGCGCAGGCCGTGGTCGCTCAATGCCCGCATGGCACCAATCGCGATCAAATCGCTGGCGGCGAACACGGCGTCGAAACCGACTTCCTGCATGATCAGGCGGCGCATCGCCTCGTAGCCGGAGAGTTCGGTGCTTTCGGCATTCTCCTGCAGGGCCGGATCGATTTCGACGCCGGCGGCGGTGAGTGCGTCGACGTAGCCGCGATAGCGGCCGAAGAATTCAGGGTAGTGACTGGAGGCGTCGCCGAGGAAGGCGATGCGGCGGCAGCCGCGCTCGAGCAGGTGAGCGGCAACCTCCTGGCCACCGCGCTCGTTGTCGCTGCCGAACGACACGCCGGGCTGGTCCGGCAGCACCGCGCCCCAGCGCACGAAGCGGGTGCCCTGCTCGACCAGTTTTTCCAGCTTGTCGCGGGAAGCCAGGTAGTCACCGTAGCCGAGCAGGATCAGGCCGTCGGCCTTCTTGCTGTCGGCGAAGTCGGCGTGCCAGTCGTCGGATAATTGCTGGAACGAGATCAGCAGGTCGTAGCCGCGCAGCGCGCAGGCGCGGGTGATCGAGCCGAGCATCGACAGGAAGAACGGGTTGATGTGCGATTCGTCGGCGGTAGGATCTTCGAAGAACAGCAGGGCCAGCGTGCCGGTATGCATCCGGCGCAGGTTGGAGGCGTTCTTGTCGATCTTGTAATTGAGTTGCTCGGCGGCGGCCTGGATGCGCCGCCGGGTTTCTTCATTGACCAGCGGGCTACCGGCAAGCGCGCGCGATACCGTGGCCTGGGACACGCCGGCCAGATGTGCAATGTCGATCGATGTAGCCTTGCCCTTCATCTGTAACCCGATCCGCAAGCTGTGCGCCAACCGGCATGCGATCGGCCATCGGCCGATCATCGCCGTTTCCGAATCCTAACCGCTTTGCGCGCCGCCTGTTGTAGACAGTCAGGTGCATGTCCACGCTGCGGCAGACAGAAACCGGCGCCGTGCCGGCCGCAGCACGGAACCCGTGTTCGACCCTTCTCATGCCTGCATGTCTTCCAGCTCGACGCCCTTGGTCTCGCGCACTGCGTACAGCACGAACACCAGCGACAGCACGGCAAAGCCTGCGTACAGGCCATAGGCGAAGGTCAGGCCGATCTCGGCTAGCGCCGGGAACGTGCTGGTGATCGCGAAGTTGGCCAGCCATTGCGCCGAGGCAGCGACCGCCAGCGCGGTGGCACGGATCCGGTTCGGAAACATCTCGCCCAGCAGCACCCACACGACCGGGCCCCAGCTCACACCAAAGAACACGACGTAGGCGTTGGCCGCGACCAGCGCCACCATGCCGACCGAACCGGGCAGGCTCAGCTCGGCGCCGGTGCCCGTGGCCTGCGAGAAGCACCAGGCCATCGCGCCCAGGCTGATCGCCATGCCGGCCGAGCCGATCACCAGCAGCGGCTTGCGCCCGATCTTGTCAACCAGCGCGATCGCCACCAGGGTCACCAGCACGTTGACGACCGAAGTGACCACGGTGATGGTGAACGAATCGGCCTCGCTGAAGCCGACCGAATGCCACAGCGTGGTGGAGTAGTAGAAGATCACGTTGATGCCCACGAATTGCTGGAAGATCGACAGCAGGATGCCGATCCACACCACCGGCAACAGGCCGGTCGCCTTGCTGAACAGGTCGCGCAGGCGTGGCTTGTGTTCCGAGTGCAGGCTCGCCTCGATGTCGCCCAGCTTCTTGTCCAGCGCGGCGTCGCTGTGCATGCTCAGCACCTTGAACAACACCACCCGCGCCTCGGCCAGCCGCCCCTTCGCCACCAGATGACGCGGGGACTCGGGCACCGCCAGCGCCAGCAGGCCATAGATCACCGCCGGTGCCGTGGCCGCCAGGAACATCCAGCGCCAGGCGGGCAGACCCAGCCACAGCACGCTCGCGGCGCTGCCGGCGGCACCGGCCAACCAGGCATCACTGAGCAAGGCGGCGAAGATACCCAGCACGATGGCCAGTTGCTGCATCGAACCGAGCCGGCCGCGAATGCGCGCCGGCGCAATCTCGGCGATATAGATGGGCGCGACCACCGAGGCCACGCCGACACCGATGCCGCCGATCAACCGCCACAGGACCAGATCCCACACCGCCATCGCCAAGCCCGAGCCCAGCGCCGCGGCGACCAGCAGTACAGCGGCCACTTGCATGGTGCGTACGCGACCGAAGCGATTGGCCAGCATGCCGGCGTACCACGCGCCCACGGCCGAGCCGAGCAGCGCGCAGGAGACCGTGATGCCGATCTGGCCTGCGTCCAGTGCAAAGTGGCCGCGGATCGCGTCGACCGCGCCGTTGATCACCGCCGTGTCGAAGCCGAACAAAAAGCCGCCCAAGGCGGCCGCCGCCGAGATCAATACCACCCGCAGCGTGGCATGCTGGCCCAATCCGTCTGTCGCGTTCACTGTGCTCATCGCGTCTCCCCACGTCACGGCATTCAGAACAGCCCGAGTCTGCACCGAGGCGCTTGGCCGTGTCCGGCTGAATACGTATGCAATAGCGGCGCCTGGTCAACTGCCGCGCGGCTGCGAGGGTGGCTGTCGGGGTGGCTGTCGGGGCGGCCTGCCGGGTGGCTGCCGGGGCGGTTGCGGGGGCGGGTTGCGGGCGCGGTTGCGGG
>CAJDTN010000070.1_pt1 | contig 19763 bp, 12 predicted proteins | sample 7389801 | NCBI WGS metagenome assembly CAJDTN01 (sample SAMEA7055653, study PRJEB34461) | soil metagenome | biome: terrestrial ecosystem; feature: Peninsula; material: soil | place: Antarctica | collected 2016
ACCTACCTGATCAACCGCCAACGCCCCAACGAAAGCCTGGGGATCGCTGAGGAACGGTCGCTGCCCGACGAAGAGCAGTTCGTCGATTCGATCATCGCGAGTTTCAACGAACAGATGCGCCTTCTGTGGAAGCCCGGCGGCTTCGAACGCGGCGGCAACACCAAGACTCAGGGCCTCGTGCGCGCCGACTTCATTGTGCATGACGGCCTGCCCGCCGAATTGCGCCATGGCATCTACGCCGAGCCCGGCAGCTACCGCGCGTGGGTGCGTTTCGCCGGGCCGGGCCCCTACGTCACGCCAGACATCGACGACGTCGGTTTCATGAGCATGTCCATCAAGCTCCTCGGCGTACCGGGACCGAAGCTTATGTCCGAGGAAAAGTTCACCCAGGATCTGTTCGGTGTTTCCACGCCGACGTTCGTGACGCCGGATGTGCGCGCCAATGCGCAGCTGCAGATCGAGAGCGTGAAGAACGCGCAGATTTTCTATTTCGTCAACCTCCATCGCTCGCACCTGCTGGATCTCATCATGCAGGGGCTGTGGACCAAGACGCAGACCAGTCCATTCGAAGCGCCGTACTTCAGCTGCGTTCCGTATCTGCTGGGCGAAGGCCAGGCGATGCAGTATTCGTTCTGGCCGAAGACGCGCAAGCGCACGAGGATACCGCGACTGCCGCTGCGCCCACCCGATGACTACCTGCGCTGCGCCATGGTGGCTGCGCTTGATTCGGGTGACGTGGAGTTCGATGTTCGACTGCAACTGCAAACCGATCCGCATCGGATGCCGATCGAGAACGCCGGCGTGCTGTGGCCCGAGCAATTGTCACCCCGGGTCTCGGTGGCGACCCTGCGCATTGCGCGCCAGAAATTCGATTCGCCGGCACAGATGGATTTCGCCAAGCGCCTTTCCTACAACCCCTGGCACTGCATTGCCGAGCATCGCCCGCTGGGCAACCAGAGCCGCGCGCGCCGTCGAATGTATCTGGCCCTTTCCACACTGCGCCATCAGATGAACGCGATGCCCCACTACGAGCCCACGGGCGACGAGGTATTCGACTAGAACAACGAGCAAGGCGGTGCCGCGGCGATGCACCTCTGAGGAATTCAAAGCCTTTCACACGGGTCCGCAGGACTGCCGCGTAAAGGGGCACGACACGGCGCAAGTTCCATTGCGTGAATAGATCTGCAGGCGCTGTCCAAGAAAGGTGGTCGCGATGGTCTACAGTGAACTCGAACTTCGCATTCAATGGCTCGATCCAGGCAAGTACTTTGTCGCCGGCCGCTACATTGATCCCGAGCAGGATCGCGAAACGGACCTGATTGAACCCACTCGCATCGCGATCGACCTGCCGCGGCTGCAGACCCTTGTGCTCGACTCGGGCGCTTACGGTTCTGCATTGACCGACATGGTGTTCGGCGCTGCGGGAAATCCAATCTTCGACGCCTTTGTACGAGCACGCGTGGCGGCAGCGGCGCGCAACGGCTTGCGCATCCGCCTGCACGTCCAGACGAATGCGCCCGAATTGCATGCCGTGCGCTGGGAGCTGTTGCAGGAGCCCGGCAAGACGACTTCCTTGCTCTCGGATCAAAGCGTGTGGTTTTCGCGATTCCTCAGCACCGACGATTTCCGGCTGAGTCCGCTGCAGGACCCCAACACGGTGAAAGTGCTCGTCGTGGTGGCCAATCCGAGCGACCTCTATGGGCGCAGTCCACGCGACATCGTGGTGCGTCGCCTGAGCGGGCGCGCGTCGGTCTACAACATCGTGTCGGACCTGCGCGACAACTATTCGGACATCGTGTACCTGGCCTGCCACGGCACGATCACGCCGGACGGCAGTCCGCGTCTGCTGCTGGAGGACGACGAGGGTCGGGGCGAGATGGTCCGCGGCGAGGAATTGGTGGAGCGCTTTGCGGCCTCCGAAGAACGTCCTCGCCTGGTGATCCTGGCGTCGTGCCGCAGCGCCGGTGGGCAGGGTGCGCAAGGCTTGACTGCGTTGGCCCCGCGCCTGGCCCAGGCAGGCGTGCCAAATGTGTTGGCGATGCAGGGTGACATCACCGTGGCCTCTGTGAAGCGATTCCTGCCGCGGTTTTTTCATGAGCTTGCGATCGACGGGCAGATCGACCGCGCGATGGCGGCGGCGCGTTTCGACATCATCGGCGAACCGGATTGGTGGATGCCCACGCTGTATACGCATTCGAAGAGCGGCGTGGTGTGGTCACCACGGAACACCGACATCGAGGGTTTCGACCAGTGGGACGCGGTGGTTTCGAACATCGTGAACGAACAATGCGTGCCCGTGTTGGGGCCTGGATTGGTGGAGCCCGTCATTGGATCCACACGCGACATCGCGCGGGCGTGGGCAGATCGATACGAGTTTCCGCTGGCACCGAAGAACCGCGACGATTTGGCCCAGGTGGCACAGCACCTGGCCTATCGGAACAGTCCGAGCTTCGTCGTGGACGCGCTGCGCGAGTACGTGGTGCGCTACCTGCGGCGGAAGTTCCACGATCAACTGACGCCGCAGTTGATGACCGAGCCGGTGCGGGATGGCCTGGTGGACCGGATGGTCTCGCACATCGGTGCGGGGCTGCGCAAGGCCAACCCGAATGAAGTCCACACCCTGCTGGCGCGGATGCCGGTACCGATCTACGTCAATGCCAACCGTGACAACCTCCTTCACGATGCGTTGGTCGAACAAGGCAAGAAGCCCCACATTCAGTTGTGCACGTGGCGCAGCAGCGGCGACCTGGGCATAACGCATGGTCCGCAGGCGGAACCGCAGTACGTGCCGAGCGTGGAAGAACCCCTGATCTTTCATGTGTTCGGCAACTACCACTATCCGGAAAGCCTGGTCATCACCGAGGACGATTATTTCGAATTCCTGATGGAGGTGACGCGCAACGAGACGCAAAACAGGACCCGCATTCCTGGCGCCGTCGCCTCCAAGATTGCATCCTCCGGCTGGCTGCTACTGGGCTTTCAGGTCGAGGATTGGGATTTCCGCGTGGTGCTCGGCAGCGTATTGCGACAACCGGGTCGCGTGATCTCGTGGTGGCGCACCAGTGTCGCCATACAGATGAACCCGACCGACGAACGCATCGCTCCCGAGCGTACCTACAAGTACCTGCGCAAGTACCTGGAGTCGCAGTCCCACGTGAACCTTTTCTGGAGTTCGCCGGAGCAGTTCATGACGCAGCTGATGGAGCACTACGACCTGGCGACACGACCCGAAGCAGGCGTCCCGACATGAGCAGCATGCTCAATGCAGCAGCTGGGCACGACACCATTCGAAGGGACGGGTCCACGCCTGCTTCGCCGCCACCCAACCCATTCGTCGGCCCGGTGCCGCTGGACGTCGGCCAGACGCTGCATGGCCGGCGGCGCGAAACCGAAGAGCTGTCAGACCTGCTCGTCAGCAAGCGTATCGTCGTGCTGTTCTCGCCGTCAGGTGCCGGCAAGACGTCGCTGATCCATGCCGGTTTGATACCCAAATTGAAGAATGCGTACGGGATAGATGCGCTCCCGATTGTCCGGCTCGGCCACCGCGACCCGGCGTGTGACAGCGACGCATCGATCAACCGCTACCGGCTGGCAACGCTGCTTGCATTGGAAAAACTGCGGCATGAGGATGCCCGACGGGAAGCGAGCGATCTGGCCGCGTATACGCTCCAGCAGTATTTCGACGAGTGCGTCTGCGTTGCGACCGACCACGACTCCCGTAGCCAGCCGCACTACCCGTTGCTGATCCTCGACCAGTTGGAGGAACTGTTCACCGCCGATCGACTGGACGTCAAGCAGAAGCGCGAGTTCGTCGAAGAACTGGGCAGCCTGCTCCGGGGCGGAGCGCCGGGGCAATGGGGCGGCGAGACTGGTGTGCCGCTCTGGGCTCTGTTTTCCATTCGCGAGGATCGCCTCGCCGAGCTGCAACCCTACCTGGATCTCGTCCCGACCGGGCTTGCCTTCCGGTATCGGTTGGACGCCCTCGGAGTGGATGCCGCGCGTGAAGCGATCGGTGAGACAGCAGGCAGCGACTGGATGGACGAGGACGTGCCGCAGAAACTTGTCGACGACTTGTGCACCGTGTCCGTGCGCGGTGCCGACGGTAGCGAAACGTTCCAGCCCGGGCGCTTCGTGGAACCGGTGCAGTTGCAGGTCGTGTGCCGCGGTTTGTGGGAGAAAATCGTGGTTCGGCAGCTCAGAAGAATCGAGGCTGGCGATATCGAATCGAGCGGTCCCAGCGAGGTGGATCGCGCGCTCCGCGATTTCTACGATCAGGAAGTCGCGGCAGCAGCCTCTGCCACTGGAGTGTCCGAACGCAAGTTGCGCGAATGGATCGAGTCACAGCTGATCTCGGCTTCGGGGGTGCGCATACAATGCCTGCGCGACACGAAACTGCTGGGCCGAACTGACGCTGCGATCTCCCGGCTGGTTGATGTCCATTTGCTGCGATTCGACCCGCACGGCGGCCACGATTGGATCAAGCTGCCTCACGATCGCCTCGTCGCACCGGTGCGTGCAGCCAATCAGGCATGGGCGCTTGAGCATCTTCAGCGGTTCCAGAAGCAGGCAGCGCACTGGGAACAGGCGACCGGGGAACACGCGCGAAGCTTGTTGCTGTCCGAAGATGAATTGGCAACGGCCAAGGCTTATGCCGCCAGCCATGCCGAAGACCTGACCCCGGAAGAAATCGGGTATCTCGATGCATCGCAGCAGGAGATCGTGCGCAGCGCGCGGGAGGCGGAAAGGCTGCGAAGGGAGCGCAGGCGCCGCGTCACGATGATATGCGTCTTCACGACCGTGGTCCTGGGCATGCTCGCCGCATGGGCCATCAACGAGCACAGGCAACAGACCAAGCGACTCGCGACCCAGTATCAGCAAATCAGGAAACAGCAGCTGCGCGAAAAGGGCCAGGAGGTTTTCTCTGCGATTGGTCAGGCATGGGGAAACGGATGGACTGGTGGGGTTCTCGCCGCGATGCTGGCTCAGCGTGGTGCGGCCGATGACGTTGACAAGGAGCCAATCTCGGGACTTCCAAACATGTCGCGCTATGTTGACGACGCGATTCTCAAACAGCTCGGAGAATCGCCTGCGGCGCTCCTGCACGAACTGCAACCCCGGACGCACATTGTGTGGTCGCTGGCGTTCACGAAAGACGGCAAGCGCTTGCTCGCCGGCTCCTGGGACGGGCACATTTCGGTCCAGAACGTTGTACCCGAGGGAGCAATCCCATTCGAGACAAGGGACCTGAAAACCGTAACGTACGCGGTGGCGGTCGGCGGTGCCGGGGAGCTGGTTGCCTCCACTCACGGGGATGGCAGCGCGCGGCTCTGGCGATTGAACGAAGGTGAGCTGCAGCCGGTCGAGGAGCTTGTTCCGAGCACGGACAATGAGCATCGGTTGACCACCGCTGACTTCAGCGATGACGGCCGTTGGCTGGCTATCGCGGGCTGGGGCAAGAACGTTGAGGTGTGGCGTTTTTCCGATCCGTCGAAACCGGTGCATGCCGCGTCTTTCCGCCAAAGCGGGGCGCCGATCCTGAGCATCACGTTCCTGCCGGGACCGGACGAAGCGGGACGGTTCCGCCTTGCAACGACTGACTACGATGGCGTTGTCCGCCTGTGGTCTATCGGCGAGGGCATGGCCATGGATCCGAAAAAGCCACTGCGCGAATTCAGCATCGAGGACCACGAGGGACGTCGGGTGGGCATTTCGGCCGCGGCCGCGGAGCCGTCCGGGCGCTACTTCGTGGCCGGCGATACGGAAGGCAATGTGCACGTGTGGGATCTTGGTTCGGATGATCGGAAGCACAACGGCATCCTTCTCGCTCGCGCCACGTATGGTGCCGGTCCTGACGACACGGCAGTAAAGGGCATTGCGTTCGCGCCACAATCGAACCAGTTCGTCAGCGTGGGGCTCGACGGTGACGTTGTGCGCTGGACCTTGCCTGACGATCCTTCAAGCCTCGCAGATCTCAAGAAGCGCACCACGCAACAGCACTTCAGGATGGGTGATGGTGAGCGTTTGTACAGCGTGGCGTATCGACCGAACGAACCCGGACAGATTGCAGTGGGTGCGACTCGCAAGATTCTGTTGCTCGATCTCGATCGCGGGACCGGGCCGGCGCTGTCGGCGCCACTGCCCGGCTCGTCCGGACAGACGGCGTGGCAAACGGTGTCGATGGACGCGGACGGCACCCGCATTGCCGCCCGCCCCTATGTTCGCCGACCCAGGGATGATCAAACCGTCCCGGTGAAGTTCTGGTTGCGAGAGCGCGGGCGCATCCGGGAAGTGTCCGAATGGACACTTGCGGAGCCCGTCTCGTCGTCCATGGCGATGGCCCCGGACGGCCAAACCCTGATCACCGTGAATTGCGATGGTTCGCCGACCGAATGGTCGTTGCGCGAGGGCACGCAACCCAAGCCTTTCCACATCCCCGCGGCTGGCGACCAGAATGGATGCGGGAAGCGAGCAGCGGCGATGCCCCCGGCCTTCAGTCCCAACGGCCGGTTCCTGGCGACGTCCGACGGCGAAACCCTGCGCCTGTGGCATCGAGGGGCTCCCGCCGCAGGCGTCTGGATCGAGGCCCCCGCCGACAAGCTGCGGCGGCCTGCTGACGGCAAGTCGATGGTGTCGACGGATGACCGGATCGCGGCCTTCAGCTTCAGTGCGAACTCGCAGTATCTGGCGGTTGCCGGGAAAACCGGCGACGTGGGCCTCTGGAAAGTGGAGGACGGTCGCAGCGCAGGCAAGATCGCACAGGTTGCGGCTGTGGACGTCGGACAGCGGGTGAGCGTGCTCGCGTTCAATCCAGATGGCACGAAGCTGCTCGTCGGCGGCGACGACGGAATTCTTACCCGATGGTCCCTACCCACGCTGGTCATGGACGGGGTTCCCGATGCTCGTCATGTGCGATCCATCACGGGCGCGGCGTATGCCTGGGACCGGGGATCCGATGAGCGTCCCATGCACGTCACCGCCGGCGCCGATGGTTACCTCGTGGAATGGACTCCGTGGAACAAGAATCTCAAGAACGCGATAGACCTGACGCAACCGGGAAGCTCGCCGGTACGCGCGATCGCGCTCAGCCGCGACGGCACTTTTTTGGTGACCGCCGGTGACGACCTGATGGGGTGGAACCTTGCACCGGATCAGATACTCGATGTGGCCAAAGCGTATGCGGATCGCAGGTATCGCGAGCCCGCGGCGCAGCCGGGAGCGGGAACGAAATGACGGGGATCGAAGCCGCCGGCTTCAATGGCATCAATGGGTCCAGGATATCTCGCGCGCTGCGCGAGGTGCCCCTGCGGAGAACGTAGTCGATCGTGATTTGCTGCTCGCGAAGCGCCAGGCGCAGGAGGCAACTTTCGGCGTGCCGTTTGGGGTGGACCCGGCAGACCTGGCGCAAACCGGCTGGGGCTTGGTCTTCGCGCACGATGCAGCAGTGGAGCTGATCGATGCGCTCAAGGGCTTGCGCGAGCTGCGGGAAGGGCAGGCGGGAGCGCGCTACAAGGTATTCCAGGGGCCAGCTGGCCACCGCCCCGACGAACGCGCCCGAACGTGGCTGGTACGCCAAGGCGTTGCGCCGGGACAGGCGCAGGTCGAAAAGGTCCCGTACTACCTGTTGCTCGTTGGCGGACCGGAGGCCATTCCGTTTCGCTTCCAGTACGAACTCGGCGTGAACTATGCCGTGGGCCGCCTCCACTTCGACACCCCGCAGGAATACCGCAATTACGCGGAGAGCGTCGTCGCTGCCGAGGGCCGCGCAGGGCCACCCGCGGCGCCTCGCGCGAGCTTCTTCGGCGTGTGCAACGAGGATGATCGCGCAACGCAGATGAGCAGCACGATGCTGGTCGATCCGTTGGCGCAAGCGCTCGCACTCAAGCATCCTGCCTGGCAATTCCAGCAAGTCATGGCCGCCGGCGCGACCAAGGCCGCCTTGGTTGCGTGTCTGCAATCGCAGCCATCCCTGCTGTTCACGGCCAGTCACGGCATGGGCTTTCCGGCGGATGACCCCCGCCAGCGCCGCGACCAGGGCGCGTTGCTGTGCCAGGACTGGCCCGGGCCGATGCACCATCGCGGCGCCATTCCACCAGACTGCTACTTCTCGGCCGCCGACGTCGCCGAAAGCACTGATCTGTCCGGAACCATCGCGTTTCATTTTGCATGCTATGGCGCGGGCACCCCATTGCTCGACGACTACCCCCAGGTCGGTGACACGCGCCCGCAGATCGCCGCCGCACCGTTCGTTGCCAGGTTGCCGCAACGGCTCACCGGCAAACCCGGCGGCGCTGCACTCGCCGTGGTCGGGCACGTGGAGCGCGCGTGGACCTATTCGTTCTCCTGGCCCGGACTCGGCGCACAGAGCAGTACCTTCGAAAACTGTCTGCACGCGTTGATGTCCGGCGTGCGCATCGGCGCCGCCATGGACGCGTTCGCGATGAAGCACGCCGACCTTGCGGTGAGCCTCAATGGCGAGTTGGAGGACATCAAGTACGGCGCAGCGGTCGACGACTACGCGTTGGCCGGCCTGTGGACCGCATACCACGATGCACGCAGCTACGTCGTCATCGGCGACCCCGCTGTCCGCATTCCCGTTTGATGGAGCCGCCGCCATGCCGATCGAAACCATCCCCGGTACCGATATCCGCTACTACCTCGTCGTGCTCGACGAGAAGGGCACGGAGCGCCCCGACGACCCGGAAGGCAAGATGCAGGAGCGCATCGCCGATGCCATCGAAACCGGGCACCCGACGGACGTCTTCATCTTCATCCATGGCTGGAAGGGCGATTTGCCCGCGGCAAGGACGCAGTACGCCGCCTGGATGTCGACGCTGATGGCCCAGTCCGGCGACATCGAGCGCGCCAGAATGTCGCGTCCCGGCTTCGTTCCGCTGCTGGTCGGGCTGCATTGGCCGAGCCTGCCATTTGGCGAGGAATCGTTGGGCAGTGCCGAATCCTTCAGCGTTGGGGCGGACGACGGGGCCGAGCCAGAGATCGATCGCGCTGCCAGAACCATTGCAGATACGCCTGCTGCTCGCACGGCCCTGCAAACCATCTTCGGCGCCGCGCAGGCAGAGTTCGCGCCCGCCTCGCTCCCGGCTGAGGTGGCCGAGGCGTATCGCCTGCTCGACCGCGAATCCGGCTTGGGCGCGAACGGGGTCGAAGGCGATCCGGGCGCCGACCGCGAACCTTTCAACCCGGACGCGGCTTATGCGCGCGCACTGGAGGAGCCGATGAGTTTCGGCGGCGGGGGCCTGGGCAACGCCTTGCTGTCGCCCCTGGTGCAACTGTCCTTCTGGAAGATGAAAAAGCGCGCGAAGCGCATCGGCGAAAGCGGAGGATTCACTCTGCTGTCCGCGTTGATGGATGTGGCGAAGGATCGCGACGTACGCTTCCACGTCATGGGGCACAGCTTTGGCTGCATCGCGGCTTCTGCGGCAGTGTGCGGCCCGGCGGGCGCAAAGCTGCCACGCCGGGTGCACTCGCTGGTGCTGGTCCAGGGCGCGCTTTCTCTCTGGTCGTGCTGTGACAGTTTGCCTGGTTCCCCAACGAAGACGGGATACTTTCACCGCCTCGCTGCGGGCGACGTCCTGACGGGTCCTGTCGTCACGACGCGCTCGGAGCACGACATGGCCGTAGGATCGCTCTATCCCCTTGCAGCAGGCGTCGCCGGCCAGGTGGATTTTGCGCCCGGTTCGTTCCCCAAATACGGCGGTGTCGGGACGTTCGGCCTGCGCGGCAGTGGCCTGGAGATCGAGGACCTCGACGTGCGGGATGCAAACTTTGCGTACAGCTTCCAGCCCGGACACATCTACAACGTCAACTGCAGTCGAGTCATTCGTGAAGGCGGTCCGCCGTCTGGTGCACACAGCGACATCGCGAGGCCAGAGGTCGGGCATCTCGTGTGGGCGGCGGCGACGGGGCCAATGGAAATCTAATGCGGCCCTGTCGACTGGGCTTGACGCGACCCAGGTGCCGCGCCCGTATCAATTGATCCGCCCACCGGCCACAACGTGAGGTCATCCCGCGCGCAGGCCCGCCGAGACGCATGGGGCTCATCCGCTGCATGGTTGCATGGCCATGTTCGTGTGCGAGATGTCATCATGAGACAGGGGTCGCGAACCGTCGTTCGTTATTTGCTCAGCAAGGCCTTCGCCCGCTTCACCACGTTCTCGACGGTGAAGCCGAACTCGCGTTGCAGCACATCGGCTGGCGCGGATGCGCCGAAGTGGTCGATGCCGAGCACATCACCGCGCGCGCCGACGTAGCGAAGCCAGCCCTGGGTGGCGCCCATTTCGACCGCCAGCCGTGCACTGACCCCCGGTGGCAGCACCACATCGCGATAGCTCTGCGGTTGCGCATCGAACAACTCCCAGCTCGGCATCGACACGCAGCGCACTGACACGCCATCGGCCTGCAGCTTGTCGGCGGCGGCCAGGATCAAACCAACTTCCGAACCGCTGGCGATCAGGATCAGTTTCGGCTTGCCGTCCGCGGCGTCGCGCAGGTTGTAGGCACCTTTGCGCAGGCCTTCGGCGCTGGCATGTTGCTGGCGATCGAGGGTCGGCAGTTTTTGCCGGGTCAGTGCCAGCAGCACCGGACGCTTGCGCGTTTCCACGGCCACCTTCCACGCCACGGCGGTCTCGTTCGCGTCGGCCGGCCGGATCAGGGTGAGGTTCGGAATTGCACGCAGGCTGACCAGTTGCTCGATCGGCTGGTGGGTGGGGCCGTCCTCGCCCAGCGCGATGCTGTCGTGGGTGAATACGTGCACCACATGCACGCCCATCAGTGCGGCCAGGCGGATCGCCGGGCGCATGTAATCGGAGAAGATCAGGAAGGTCGAACCGTACGGGATGAAACCGCCATGCGCGGCCAGCCCGTTGACGATGGCGCCCATCGCATGTTCGCGCACGCCGAAATGCAGGTTGCGGCCGGCGTTGCTCCAGCCGGCAGCATCCGAGCCCTGCTTATCCTCGCCTTTGGTCGCGGCGGGATTGAAATCGCCGAAGCCCTTCAGGTTGGTGAAAGTGGATGAGTCGAGATCGGCGGAGCCACCAAACAGCCCGGCGAGCTTCGGCGCGATCGCGTTCATGATCTTGCCGCTGGCCTCGCGCGTGGCCATCCCCTTGGCATCGGCATCAAACGTGGGGATATCGGCGTCCCAGCCTTTCGGCAACTCGCCACGCAGCCGCCGTTCCAGCTCCTTTGCCGGTTCGGGGAAAGCCTTGGCGTAGTCGCGCAAGCGTTCATTCCAGTCCGCCTGCGCCTGTGTGCCGCGCTGCAGCGCTTCGCGGAAATGTTTCAGCGCCGGCTCCGGCACCAGGAAGTCCGGCTGCAGTGGCCAGCCCAATTGTTCCTTGGTGGCCTTGACGTCCTCCACCCCCAGCGGCGAGCCGTGCGCCTTGAAGCTGTCCTGTTTGGGCGAGCCATAGCCGATATGCGTGCGCACCAGAATCAGGGTCGGCCGGGTGGTGTCGGCCACCGCTTCGTCCAGCGCTGCGTCGATCGCGGCGACATCATTGCCGTCGGCCACCTTGATCGTCTGCCAGCCGTACGCCTCGAAACGTTTCGCGCGATCCTCGGAAAAGGTGATGTCGGTGCCGGCCGCCAGCGTCACGTAATTGTCGTCGTACAGGCACACCAGCTTGCCGAGCTTGAGATGACCGGCCAGCGACGCCGCCTCGGACGCCACGCCTTCCATCAGGTCACCATCGCTGACGATGGCCCAGGTGCGATGGTCGATCACGCGGTGACCGTCGCGGTTGTAGGTAGCCGCCAATTGCGCCTCGCCAATCGCCATGCCGACCGCATTGGCCAGGCCCTGGCCGAGCGGACCGGTGGTGACTTCCACGCCCGGCGCGTGGCCGTATTCGGGGTGCCCGGCGGTCTTGCTGCCCCATTGGCGGAAGTGCTTGAGGTCGTTCATCGACAGGTCGTAGCCGGTAACATGCAGCAGGCTGTAGAGCAAGGCAGAACCGTGGCCGGCAGACAGCACGAAACGATCACGATCGGCCCAATGCGGATCGGCCGGGTGGTACTTCATGTGCTTCGTCCACAGCACATAGGCCATCGGCGCCGCGTCAAGAGGCAAGCCGGGGTGGCCACTGTTCGCCTTCTGCACCATGTCCACCGACAGGAAGCGAAGCGTGTTGATGCATTGCTGGTCGAGGTCGTGCGACATGGTGGGTCTCCAATGAAATGAAAGGTGGGGGCACGCTTCCGGACGATGCTCCATGTTCCGGAAGCATGCTGCCGTAGGAGCCCGCTCGCGGGCGATGCTGTTGGTTTGATCTGCATCGTGCATCAGGGCAACAGCATCGCCCGCAAGCGGACTCCTACGGCGAGATGATCGGCTTCACCCGATCGCGGTGTCGACGATCTTCTGCGCCTCGTCAAGCAGGCGGTGCAGGTGGGCCTCGTCCTTGAAGCTTTCGGCGTAGATCTTGTAAATAGCCTCGGTGCCGGACGGGCGGGCGGCGAACCAGCCACTCGCCGTGATCACCTTGATTCCGCCGATCGCCTTGTCGTTGCCTGGCGCCTTGTCCAGTACCTGCTCGATCTTCTCGCCGGCGAGTTGGTCGGTTTTCAACTGGTCGGGCGAAAGTTTCGACAGCTTCGACTTCTGCGCCGGCGTGGCGGCGGCTTCGACGCGGTTGGCGAACGGTTTGCCGAGCTCGCCGGTGAGCTTGTCGTAAAGCTCGCCCGGATCCCTGCCTTCACGCGCTGCGATTTCAGCCGACAACAACGCTGGCACCAGACCATCCTTGTCGGTGGTCCACACCGAGCCATCCTGGCGCAGCAGCGAAGCGCCGGCGCTCTCCTCGCAACCGAAACCGAGCGAACCATCGAACAGGCCTTCGGAGAACCACTTGAAGCCGACCGGCACTTCGTAAAGCTTGCGGCCCAGCCGTTTCACCACCCGGTCGATCAGTGCGGTGCTGACCACGGTCTTGCCAATGGCGGCATCCTTGCTCCATTGCGGACGATGCCGAAACAGATAGTTGATCAGCACCGACAGGTAATGGTTCGGCTCCATCAGGCCGCTGGAGCGGGTCACTACTCCATGGCGATCGTGGTCGGTGTCGCAAGCAAACGCGACGTCGTACTTGTCTTTCAGGCCGATCAGCCGTTGCATTGCGTATTTCGAGGAGGGGTCCATGCGGATCTTGCCGTCCCAGTCCACCGTCATGAAGGCGAACTGCGGGTCGACCTCAGCGCTGACCACGGTCAGATCAAGCTGGTAGTACTCGGCAATGCGTGCCCAGTAGTGCACGCCGGCGCCTCCGAGTGGATCCACGCCCATGTGCACGCCCACGCTGCGGATGACGTCGAAGTCGATCACGCTGGCCAGGTCGGCGACGTAGGTATTGAGAAAATCGTGCTCATGCGTGCTTGCCGCCTTGCGCGCCTGCGCGAACGGCATGCGCCGCACTTCCTTCAGGCCGCCCTCGATCAATGCATTGGCACGGTTCTCCACCCACTTGGTGATGTCGGTGCCGGCCGGACCGCCGTTGGGCGGGTTGTATTTGAAGCCGCCGTTGTCGGGCGGATTGTGCGAGGGGGTGACCACGATGCCATCGGCCAGGCCCGCGCGGCGGCCCTTGTTGTGGACCAGGATCGCGTGCGACACGGCGGGCGTGGGGGTGAACTCACCGTCAGTCGAAATCATCGTCTGCACGCCGTTCGCCGCCAGCACTTCCAGCGCGTTCTTGAACGCGGGCCGCGACAGCGCGTGAGTATCGCAACCGATGAACAGCGGGCCATCGATGCCCTTCGACTTGCGGTATTCGCAGATGGCCTGGCTGATCGCCAGGATGTGCACTTCGTTGAAGCTGCGCTCCAGTGAGCTGCCGCGATGGCCGGAGGTGCCGAACGCCACGCGTTGCGCGACGACCGACGGATCGGGTTTCAGGTCGACATAGGCGGCGAGCAGTTTCGACACGTCGACCAGGATCGACTTCGGCGCCGGCTTGCCGGCATGCGGGTTGATTTTCTGGCTCATGGACGGTCCGCTGTCTTGTTGTCGCGTAGTTGACGGTAACGCCGAATCAACGTGTTGGTGGAACTGTCGTGGGCGAGCTTCGGCTCATCCTTCGCAGTCAACTCCGCGATCGTGGTCCTGGCCAGTTGCTTGCCCAGCTCCACGCCCCACTGGTCGAACGAGTCGATGCCCCAGATCACGCCCTGCACGAACACGCTGTGCTCGTACAAGGCGATCAGGCTGCCCAATACACGCGGCGTCAATCGCTGCGCCAGGATCGTGCTGCTGGGCCGGTTGCCCTCAAACGTGCGATGCGGCGCCAGTGCCGCATCGGTGCCTTCGGCGCGTACCTCTGCAGCGGTCTTGCCGAACGCCAGCGCCTCGCCTTGGGCGATCAGATTGGCGATCAACAGGTCATGCTGCTGGCCGAGCGGATTCAGGCTTTGCCCGAAGCCGATGAAATCACATGGCACGATACGCGTGCCCTGGTGGATCAACTGGTAGAACGAGTGCTGACCATTGGTGCCCGGCTCGCCCCAGTAGATCGGCCCGGTGGCGTAGTCCACCGTGGTGCCGTCCAGGGTGACGTGCTTGCCGTTGCTCTCCATCGTGAGCTGTTGCAGGTAAGCCGGGAACCGCTTGAGGTATTGCTCGTAAGGCAGTACCGCGACCGTGGTGGCATCCAGAAAATTGTTGTTCCAGATCGCCAGCAGACCCATCAGCACCGGCAAGTTGCGCTCGTACGGGGTGTGCCGGAAATGCTCGTCCAGCGCATGGAAGCCGGCCAGCATTTCGTGGAAATGCACCGGGCCGATCGCCAGCATGGTCGACAGGCCAATCGCCGAGTCCATCGAATAGCGCCCGCCGACCCAGTCCCAGAAGCCGAACATGTGGGCGGTGTCGATGCCGAATTTCCTTACCTCGCCGGCGTTGGTGGAGACTGCCACAAAATGTTTCGCCACTGCCTTCTCGTCACCCAGCGCCTGCACGCACCAGTCGCGCGCGGCATGCGCGTTGGTCAGTGTCTCCAGCGTGGTGAAGGTCTTGGAGCAGACGATGAACAGCGTCTCGGCAGCGTCCAGGTCGCGGGTGGCCTCGACAAAGTCGGTGCCATCGACGTTGGAGACGAAATGGAACGTCATCTCGCGCTTGCTGTAGTCGCGCAGCGCCTCGTACGCCATCACCGGGCCGAGATCGGAGCCGCCAATGCCGATGCTGATCACGTTGCGGATGCGCTTGCCGGTGTGCCCCAGCCAGGCGCCGTCCCGCACCTGGTCGGCGAAGCTGGCCATGCGATCGAGCACCTGGTGCACATCGGCCACCACGTCGTGGCCGTCAACCAGGATCTTCTCGTCACGCGGCGCGCGCAGCGCCACATGCAGCACGGCCCGGTTCTCGGTGCGGTTGATGCGCTCGCCGCAGAACATCGCCGCGGTGCGCTGCGGCAACTCGCAGGCGACCGCGAGTTCGCCCAGCAGGCGCATGGTATCGGCATCGACGCGCTGCTTGGAATAGTCCAGGTACATGCCGACGCCTTCGACGCTGAACGTCTCGCCACGGCGCGGGTCAGCGGCAAACAGCTCGCGCAGGTGCTTGTCGCCGAATGCGGCGGCGTGCTGCTGCAGCGCCTGCCATGCCGGCAGCTTCCTCAAGGCGGACTGGCTCATGGCATTGCCGGTCCCTGGCCCTTGTCGCCCAGCGTCGCCGCCTTGTCGGAGATTCGCTGCAGCAACTGTTTCCACGATTTGACGAACGCGTCAGCACCATCCTGCTGCAGCTTGTGGGCCAGCGCCGCGACGTCGACGCCCGCCTTGCCGATCTTCGCCAGCATCGCATCGGCGTCGCCACCGTCCAGTGGCATCACGCCGTCCAGCTGGCCATGCTCGGCGAACGCGTGCAGGGTCTTGTCAGGGATCGTGTTGATCGTGTTCGGCGCGGCCAGCGCGGTGATGTACAACGTGTCGGACGCGCTCGGGTCCTTGGTGCCGGTGCTGGCCCACAGCAGGCGTTGCGGCTGCGCGCCGGCGGCCGCCAGTTTCAGCCAGCGTGCCGAAGCCAGCATCTTGCGGTAGGCGCGATAGGTCTGCCGCGCCACCGCGATGCCCAGCTTGTTGTGCAGTTCGACCGGCAATTGCACGTTGGCGGCCACGTCCCAGCGGCTGACGAACAGCGACGCCACCGAACGCACGTGCGGGTCGAGCCCGGCCTCGATGCGCCGTTCGATTCCGCGCATGTAGGCCTCGGCCGCTGCCTCGTACTGCGCGCAGGAAAACAGCAAGGTCACGTTGATCGGAATGCCGAGGAAGATCGACTCCTCGATCGCCGGCACGCCCGCGGGCGTGCCCGGAATCTTCACGAACAGGTTGTCGCGCTTGCCCGCCGCGTGAATCTGCCGGGCCGCGGCGACGGAACCGGCACTGTCGGCGGCCAGCAGCGGCGACACTTCCATCGACACCCAGCCGTCGACGCCGGCAGTGCGCTTGAACACCGGTGCGAACAGGTCGGCGGCGCGGCGCAGGTCTTCCAGCGCCAGTTCGATGAACAACTTCTCGCCCTCCAGTCCGGCCAGCGTCTTGGCGTGGATGCCGGCGTCATAGGCCTCGCCACTGCCGATTGCCTTGTCGAAGATGCTCGGGTTCGAGGTCAGGCCGGTGACCGAATCCTCGCTGATGTAGCGCGCCAGGGTGCCGTCGTCGAGCAAGCCGCGGGTGATGTTGTCCAGCCACAGGCTCTGGCCGAGGTCGTGCAATTGTTGTGTCGCTTTCATGCTTGCTCCAGGAATCGAATCCGATGGCCAATAATCAGGGGGCGTGCGGGGTCTTTCGGCACCCTGTCGCCAGGGTCAGTTTGCCGCGAGTGGGATGGTCGGTGCGCGCGGCAGGAAGTCTTCAAGTTTACGCTCGCGCAGCTCGTCGATGCACGCGATGACGAGGTCCGGCGCCGGCTCGATCGACTCATCGTCGCTGGCTTCCGCGTAGTGCCCCTGGCGCACGAACACCGTGGTCAGGCGCGCGCCAAGCTGCTGCTTCATCGCGGCAAGAATCTGCGGTTTGTCGTCCACCATCACGTAGTGCGCGGCGGGATAACGCTGCTGCATCGCCACCAGCATGCGTTGCTTGTGCACATAGATCAGCGCCTCGCCGCTCACCGCCGACCAGAGACCGGCGAGCTGGAGCTTGCGCGGCTGGTAAACCACGTCGCCGTCGGACAGGATCACCGTGGGCGCCAGCGTGCGCAGGTGGGCGATCGTGTCCAGTGCGTGCGGATACAGGCGCTCGGCAAACGGGTATTCCAACAGGTAATTCGACATCTGCAGCAGGGCTCGCTCGTTGCCCAATCCGATCCGGAAGCGCTGCAGCGTGCCCAGGTAATCGGCGTAACCGAACTCGTCGCGCAGTTGCTCGTAGATCGACCAGTAACGATCGCGCTCGACCGCACCAAAGGCTTGCGCCAGGGTGTCGCCAAGGTCGACGGCGAAACGGTCGTTGTCGAGCAGGGTATTGTCGACATCGAGCAGGAAAACCAGGGCGGCCGCCTCGCTCACGTCGCGGACTCCTTCATTACCGGCTGGTGCCAGCCGCCGTCGGCGGCGATCAGATCATTTGCCTGCTTCGGACCCCAGCTGCCGGGGCGGTAGGGAATCGCCTTGTGATGTTTCTTCAGCACAGGTTCTACCACCACCCAGGCCGCCTCGACCGATTCCTCGCGGGTGAACAGCGCACCATCACCCGCCATCGCGTCGCCGAGCAGGCGCTCATACGGCGTCTCCTCGCCACTTTGCTCATCCATCAAATACAACTCGCGCTGGTCGCCGACGAACTCTTTGCCCGCCCGCTTGACCCGCGCTGCCAGTGCCACCGCGGTATTAGGCGACAAGCGAAAACGCAGATAGTTGGCGCGCCCTGCCGTGGTAGCGGCATCGTCGAACAGTTTTTGCGGTGGTGGTTTCAGCTCCACCACGATTTCGGCCACGGTTTCGGGCAGGCATTTGCCCGAACGCAGGAACCACGGCACGTCGCCCCAGCGCCAGGAATCGATGAACAGGCGCAGCGCGCAATAGGTTTCCACGTCCGAGCCCCTGGCCACGCCCGGCTCCTTGCGATAGCCCCGGTATTGACCGCGCACCAGGTCGTCCGGCACCAGCGGGCGCATCGCGTGGAACACCTTGGTCTTCTCCGCCTGCACCGCGCCGAAGTTTTGGGACGCCGGCGCTTCCATCGCCAGCAGTGCAACGATCTGCATCAGGTGGTTCTGGATCACGTCGCGCAGGCAGCCAGTGCCGTCATAGAACGCGCCGCGGCCTTTCACGCCGAACTGCTCGGCCAGCGTGATTTCCACGCTGGCGACGTGGTTGCGGTTCCAGATCGGCTCCAGGAACGAGTTGGCGAAACGGAAATAGAGGATGTTCATGATCGCTTCCTTGCCCAGGAAGTGATCGATGCGGAAGACTGCATCGTCGGGAAACACCGAGGTCAGCACCTTGTTGAGCGCCCGCGCGGAGGCCAGGTCGTGACCGAACGGCTTTTCCACCACCACCCGCGCCTGCCGGGCGCACCCGGCCTGCTGCAGCCCTTCAACCACGGTGCCGAACAGGCTGGGCGGGATCGCCAGGTAGTGCAATGGACGCTTTGCCTTGCCCAGCGCCTGTTTCAACTTCACGAACGTCTGCGGGTCGGTATAGTCACCGTCGACATACTGCAGATGCGCCGCGAGTTTCTCGAACACCGCCTTGTCGACCTTCTCGCCACGATCCCTGGCCGCCTCCTTCACACTGTCGTGAGCGCGCCGGCGCAACCGCTTCGCGTTCCAGCCCGAGTGCGCCACGCCGATGATCGGCACGTCGAGATCGCCGTCCCGCGTCATTGCCAGCAGCGCAGGGAATATCTTCTTGTACGCGAGGTCGCCAGTGGCGCCGAAAAAGACCAGGGCATCCGAGCGGGGTGTCGGCATGGTGCAGGTTGCCTCCAGGCAAAAATCAATCGCCAGCAGTCAGCCCGCCAGCAGCAAACGGGCTCCGAACGATGCGTACAGGCAAGCGAAGTAGGCCTCGCCTGTTACGCATTGCAAGCCCGAAGGCCTAGCGTGCACGTACACAGGTTAAGTCGATGCATAAGGCGGCTTGCCGCCGGGTTCACACGGCCAAGACCGCGCCGGGATCGCCCCATCCGGGTGTCGGCACCCGGTTCCCGCCAGGCTCTGTCGACGGAGTAGACTCGAATCGTTGCACGCGATTCTCCCGAGGGGGACATGGCTCCGACCAGGCGCTCCGATCCTGCCACTCCGGCCGCAGACGGCCGGACGGCACTTGTCTGGAAATGCGGGTGAACAGGCCAACCGACCGGTCGCCAGTAACCGTCTTTTTCAACGAATGGCGCCGGCGTCGGGTGACGCGCGTGGCGGTGGTCTACGCGATTGCCGGCTGGGTGGTCATCGAGGTCGCCTCGACCATGCTGCCAGGCTTGCATCTGCCGGACTGGACGGTCACTTTCGTGATCGCCCTGGTGGTGCTGGGTTTTCCGATCGCGGTGATCATGGGCTGGATGTTCGATCTGGGTCCGCGCGGGGTCGAGCGCACGCCGGGAACCGCGGAAGCCACCGACGCCAGGCCGGCAGCCGCGGCGCGCGCGGATGCGCCAACCGTCGAACCCTCGCCTGCCGGCGAAGCGCCGCGTCCGCAGAGCGCTCACGAGCCAGCCGGAAACCTTGAACCCCACCGCCGCACCATTGCCGTGCTGCCGTTCGTCAACATGAGCGGCGATGCCGAGAATGAATATTTCAGCGA
>CAJDTN010000058.1_pt1 | contig 19477 bp, 14 predicted proteins | sample 7389801 | NCBI WGS metagenome assembly CAJDTN01 (sample SAMEA7055653, study PRJEB34461) | soil metagenome | biome: terrestrial ecosystem; feature: Peninsula; material: soil | place: Antarctica | collected 2016
TGAAGCTGCACTGCGCGACGTCAGCGAGCGCGCCGCCGCGCGTTCGGTCGAGCTGTCGCTGGACCATGATGGCAACGATTTCGTGCTGGGCAGCGAAGGTCTGCTGGGTATCCTGCTGCAAAACCTGCTCGACAACGCCTTGCGGCATACGCCCGAACACGGTCAGGTCAATGTGCGCGTGGGTGGCACGGCCGACCAGGTGGTGCTTGAGGTGAACGACAGCGGTGCCGGCTTCCCGAGCGGCGACCCGGTGCGCCTGGTCGAGCGTTTTCACCGGCCTGACGGCAGCGTCGGCGAAGGTAGCGGGCTGGGGCTTTCCATCGCACAGGCGATTGCCGCCTTGCATCACGGTCGGCTGGAATTCGACCGTTCCACGCTGGGTGGCGCGCGGGTGCGGCTGACCCTGCCGCAGGCGATGGTTCCACCATCCTGATCACGCGCAAATATGCCTTGCTGCGCAGGGCCGGCCAAGACCTCAAGCAATTCAACGAATGCTGTCCTGATCCAGGCCCGGAGCACGGATCACCGTGGACGTATCCCCTGGATGCGGGCGGCGCTGGAAGCTGAAGAGCAGCGCCAGCCGATCGCCGCCGCCGGACCAAGCCGGCGCGTACGCGCGAACGTGCCAGATACCACGGGCTCTTGCCGCTGCGATCCGCTGGTGCATCAGGAGTGAGCCAACATGACGCGTCAAAACACCCGTCCGTTCGCCCGTGCACGCGATCATGCCAATGACCGCCTGCGGAGCAACCGAGGATGAGCGGCATCTATCAATATTTCGGCCGATTCCTGGCGTCACGCCGAAGCCGGAAGCTGTTTCGCCGTCCGGCCATTCTAGAGTCGCTGGCACGGGGGAAGCGCGCTGCGCGATTGTCCGGCGACTTGAGCCGCCGGCTGGTGGAGCACGCGCGCAGCGGGCTGGACGACCTGTTGACGCAGTTGGGCACCTCTGCCCTGGGACTCACCGACGCGCAAGCCGACGCACTGCGCGAGCAGCACGGTCCCAACGAGGTCGAGCACGAGCGACCGGTCACCTGGTGGCGACACTTGTGGTTGAGCTACAACAATCCGTTCAACCTGTTGTTGACCCTGCTGGCCGTGGTGTCGTACTTCACCGACGACCCGCACGCGGCGATCGTGATCGGCTGCATGGTGCTGCTGGCCACGGTGATCCGCTTCATCCAGGAGCGACGCTCGGGGAAGGCCGCGCTGGCACTCAGAAAGCAGGTCGGCAACACGGCCAGCGTGAGAAGGCGAGCGGAGCCCATTGGCCCCGCCGTCGGTACCGCAGGGGACCAACCCACGGATACCGTCGAGGTGCCGATCGAGCAACTGGTGCCTGGTGACATCGTGACGCTGTCGGCGGGTGACATGATTCCGGCAGATTGCCGCGTCATGAGCGCCACCGACCTGTTTGTGGCGCAATCGGCCATGACCGGCGAATCGTTGCCGGTCGAAAAGTTCGCCACCACCGATTCGGCGTCTGCATCCTCACTGGAGATGGCCAACCTGGTGTTCATGGGCACCAATGTCGTTTCCGGTGCGGCCAGCGCCGTCGTGCTGGCCACTGGCAACAATACCTATTTCGGCACCCTGGCTACGCGCGTGACGCGCGTCGACGCGGGAGCCGATGCCTACGCCTTCCAGGTCGGCGTCAACAAGGTCAGCTGGTTGCTGATCCGCTTTGCCCTGGTGATGGTGCCGCTGGTGCTGCTTATCAACGGGTTCACCAAGGGCGATTGGCCCGAAGCCTTTCTGTTTGCGTTGGCCGTGGCGGTGGGGCTGACGCCGGAGATGTTGCCGATGATCGTCACTTCCACGCTGGCGCGCGGGGCGGTGATGCTGTCGCGCAAGCAAGTGATCGTGAAACGGTTGGATGCGATCCAGAGTTTCGGCGCCATGGACGTGCTGTGTACCGACAAGACGGGCACGCTGACCCAGGACAAGATCGCGCTCGCGCGCCACACCGACGTGGCCGGCAACGAGTCGGACGAGGTGCTGGGCTTTGCCTATCTCAACAGCTACTACCAGACCGGTCTGAAAAATCTGCTCGATCGCGCCGTGCTCGACCATGTCGAGCTGAAGACCGAGATGAAGATCACCCGCAACTACAGGAAGGTCGACGAGATCCCGTTCGACTTCGAGCGCCGGCGCATGTCGGTGGTGGTGTCCGAGCGTGAGGAGCACCACGAGCTGATCTGCAAGGGCGCGGTCGAGGAGATGCTCGCGATTTGCACCCAGGTGCGTTACGAGGACAAGGTCTATCCGGTCGACGCGAGCGTACGGGAACGATTGCAGGGCGTGACCCAGCGGTTGAACCAGGAAGGTTTGCGCGTCGTGGCCGTGGCCATGAAAGAGATTCCGCCCGATCAACTGGTGTATTCCACGGCTGACGAATCGGAGCTGACCCTGGTCGGTTACATTGCTTTTCTCGATCCGCCCAAGGAATCGGCCGCGCCCGGGCTGGCGGCGCTGGCGGCGCATGGGGTCACCGTAAAGGTGCTGACCGGCGACAACGAGCAGGTCGCCGCGGCGGTGTGCCGTCAGGTCGGACTGGCGTTCGATGAGGTCGTCCTGGGTACGCAGATCGATGCGATGGACGAGCGAGCGCTGGCAGAGGCGGTCGAGCGCCACGTGATTTTTGCCAAACTCTCGCCGCTCAACAAGGAACGCATCGTTCACAGCCTGCGCGACAACGACCACGTGGTCGGTTTCATGGGGGATGGCATCAACGACGCGCCGGCGCTGCGTGCCGCCGATATCGGGATCTCGGTCAACAATGCGGTGGACATCGCCCGGGAGGCGGCCGACATCATCCTGCTCGATCGCAGTCTGCTGGTGCTGGAGGAGGGTGTGATCGAGGGGCGCAAGTCCTTCAGCAACATGCTCAAGTACATCCGCATGGCGGCCAGCTCCAACTTCGGCAACGTGTTTTCGGTGTTGATTGCCAGCGTGCTGCTGCCGTTCCTGCCGATGCTGCCGCTGCAGCTGCTGATGCAGAATCTGCTCTACGACAGCTCGCAGATCGCCATCCCGTTCGACCAGGTGGATGACGAACTGGTCGACCAGCCGCTGAAGTGGAATCCCGACGGAATCGGTCGCTTCATGCTCTTCTTCGGCCCGCTCAGCTCGGTCTTCGACCTCGTCACGTTTGCGGTGATGTGGTTCGTGTTCAAGGCCAACTCCGTCGAGAATCAGGCACTGTTCCAGTCAGGCTGGTTTGTCGTGGGTCTGCTGACCCAGACGCTGATCGTGCACATGATCCGCACGCCAAAGATTCCCTTCATCGAAAGCCGCCCGGCGTGGCCTCTGCTGGGCGCGACATTGCTGGTCATGGCCATCGGCGTATTCCTGCCGATGGGGCCGTTGGCTTCCTACTTCAAATTGGAGGCGTTGCCGTGGCCCTACTTCGTGTGGCTGGCCGGAATCCTGCTCGGCTATGCCGTGCTGACCTCGCTGATGAAGCGCTACTACATCCGGCGGTTCGGGTGGAACTGAAAAGATCGCGCTTCGACAAGCTGGCGCGACCGTGTCGCCGTCATTTCGCGAGGAGGGGCCACGAACGCCGCGGTTGAGTTGCTTGCGCCTCCGTCTGCGAAGTCGGCATCACGTGCTCATTGCAAACGGACCAGACATGCCGGCATCGGCCCCGTTTACCTGGAGGACGTGCGTCTTTCCGTCGCAGCCGCTCGGGGCTTCCATGTCGCTCCGTCTGCCGCTCTTGCGATTCGCGTCCCGGCGAGACGTCCTGGCCGAGCATCTACGCGAAAATCACGGAGGTCACGTTGTGATCACGGGAGCAGCTGTCGCTGCAAATACGAAGGAGAGGATGTGATGCAAATCATCGTGCAGGCAGACGAACATACCGTGATGACTGAAGAGCTTGAGCAAAAGCTGGAAGCGGCGGTGCGTTCGGCCGTCGGGCGCCGCGAAGCGCAGATCACCCGCGTCCAGGTCCACCTCACTGACGTGAATGGCGCCAAGGGTGGCATCAACGACAAACGCTGCGTGCTCGAGGCACGTCCGGCGGGACTGGATCCGATCACCGCCAGCCATCACGCTTCGACCATCGAACTGGCGATCGACGGCGCGACTGAGAGACTGGCCCGCGTCCTGGTGAGCACATTCGGGCGCCTTGGCAGCGGTCGCGACCAGGGAAGTCCGCGCAGCGAATGAGTTTGCGCCGCCCGCTCGGCAGTTGGCGAACCCGTGGTCATGCTCTGAACAAGCGCACAGCTGCCTGTCCTGCTCCCCAAAGCACACCTCATCCCCGGTGCTACGCTGCGGGAGAATCCCCAGACCCGCGACGCGAGACGGCGGCGTTCCATGATTCCACCGCCTGCACGGCCTGAGCCTGCGCGCAGCTCGCCAACAAGATGCAGGACTGACGTCATGAACCGCTCCACCAAAATAAACTCGTGGTACATCGTTCTCGCCGTGATGGGCGTGGTGCTGTTGCGCAACGCGTGGGAGCAGAACCAGACCATCGAGACCATCCCGTACAGCCAGTTCGAAGCCGATCTCGACAAGGGTGGCGTCGTCAAGGATGTAACCATCGGAACCGATGCGATCCACGGTACGTATGTCGCTGCGAAGGAAGGCAAGACGGGCTTCCTCACCGTGCCGGTTTCGCCTGAACTCGCGGCACGGCTCAAGGACACCGGTACCACCTATACCGGCGCGGTCGAGAACACGTGGCTCACCTCCCTGCTGGCCTGGGTGCTGCCGGCGCTGCTCTTCATCGGCATCTGGCTGTTCGTGATCCGCCGCATGGCTGGCCGCCAGGGCATGGGCGGCATGATGTCAATCGGCAAGAGCAAGGCGAAGGTCTTCGTCGAGAGCGACACCAAGGTCACCTTCGCCGATGTCGCCGGTGTGGACGAGGCCAAGGCCGAGTTGCAGGAGGTGATCGACTTCCTCAAGAACCCCAAGGAATACGGTTCGCTCGGCGCGCGCATGCCCAAGGGCATCTTGCTGGTCGGGCCGCCCGGCACCGGCAAGACGCTGCTGGCACGCGCCGTGGCCGGGCAGGCAGGCGTGCCGTTCTTCTCGATCTCCGGGTCGGAATTCGTCGAGATGTTCGTCGGCGTCGGCGCAGCGCGCGTGCGCGACTTGTTCGAACAGGCGCGCAAGGCCGCGCCGGCCATCGTCTTCATCGACGAACTCGACGCACTCGGGCGTGCGCGCAACGCCGGTGTCATCCAGGGCGGCAACGACGAGCGCGAGCAGACGTTGAACCAGCTCTTGTCGGAGCTGGACGGTTTCGATCCGACCGAGGGCGTGGTGCTGTTGGGTGCCACCAACCGGCCCGAGGTCCTCGATCCGGCGCTGTTGCGCGCGGGCCGCTTCGACCGGCAGGTATTGGTCGACCGACCTGACCGCGCGGGGCGGGTCGATATCCTCAAGGTGCATGTGCGCAAGATCACACTGGCGAAGGAGGTCGATCTGGAGCAGGTCGCCGCGCTGACCACCGGCATGACCGGCGCCGATCTTGCCAACCTGGTCAACGAGTCCGCCCTGTTGGCGACGCGGCGACGCGCCAAGGCGGTGAGCATGGAGGACTTCACCCATGCCATCGAACGCATCGTCGCCGGCCTGGAAAAGCGCAACCGCTTGATCAACCCGAAGGAACGCCGCATCGTCGCGTATCACGAAATGGGTCACGCGCTGGTGTCCATGGCGCTGCCCGGTGCCGACACCGTGCACAAGGTCTCGATCATCCCGCGTGGGATAGGCGCGCTCGGCTACACCATCCAGCGTCCGACCGAGGACCGGTTCCTGATGACCGAGACAGAACTGCGCAACAAGATCGCAGTGTTGATGGCCGGGCGTGCGGCGGAAAGCCTGGTGTTCGGCGCCCTGTCCACCGGTGCCTCCGACGACCTCGCCCGCGCCACCGACATTGCCCGTTCGATGGTGGCGCGCTATGGCATGGACGCCGATCTGGGCAGCGTCAGCTACGACCGGGACAAGCCCGGCTTCCTTGGCGATCGCAGTGCCGGCTATCTGGACCGCAGCTACAGCGAGGCCACCGCCGAGGCTATCGACCAGGCCGTGCGCACCATCATGCAGGCGGTGTCGCAGCAGGCGCTGCAAATCCTCACCGACAATCGCGACACTCTGGACAAGGCCGCCGCGCAGTTGCTCGAGGTCGAGACCCTGGACGAGGCCGCGCTGCGCGAGGTGGCGAAGGGATTGCGACGCGCTGGCGGTGCGCCGTTGAAAGAGGCTGGGAATGAGTAAGCTACCCGTACGGATCCCGGGATTCAGCGCCTGACCAGTTGATTTCGACGGGCGGGGTGGGTCTTGGCAACGGCATCGTGTCTCCGTAGTCGATGGAGCATCGTGCCGCGGGCAAGCTCATTCGATCTGGAGCGTGCGCCGCCGGCCTCATGCAAGCCCGTTCACCCGCCTCGCCGCAAACTTGTGATCAAGAGCGCATGCCGGACGTAGCACTCGCTTCGTGAATCTGTTGACACGCAAGACAGCGCTTCGCCGTCGGGTGCGCGACGAGACGCGCGTAGGGAATCGGCGCCGCGCAATCGATGCAAACCGCGTACGTGCCGGTTGTGAGACGCCGTTCGGCGGCGAAGATGTCCTGCAGTTCAGTTGCGTCGCGCACCACCTCCGCGTTATTGATGTCCGTCAACAGCGAGGCGATGGATTCATCGCCCGCATCCGAAGTACCCGACAGCAACTCCTGATATCCGTCCACGCGCATGCGCGCGAGTCCGGAGCGGATTTCAGCGCGCAGCACTGGCTTGCGCTCGTTCAACAGTCCAGCGAGGTGCTCGCGCTCACCATTCGTCAATGTCGTCATGGTCCAACTCCTTACTCGGGATGTTCGTCAAGGGCCGCCGCAACTGCTGCGACAGACATCTTTTTGCTCCACACCAGTCAATCCGTGTGTCACCGAAGTTGCTCAAGGCTGGCGCTGTCCGTCAACGATGGATATCTGCTGAAAGTCGTCGCCGTCACGCAACACGAACAAGGCATCCATGCCGCGTGCCTGCGCCAGTTCCACACCCGCGCTTTCTCCCAGCACCAGCAACGCCGTGGCCCAGGCATCGGCCAGCATGCAGGCTGACATCACTACAGTGACTGCAGCCAGACGGTTGTATGCCGGCTGACGGGTCACTGGACTCATGGCGTGGCCATGCCGCTTGCCGCCGACATCGACCCAGTGTCGATAGTTGCCCGAGGTGGCGATGGCGGCATCGGTCAGTTCCATCACGCCCATGACTTCGCGCACACCCGGCACCGGCTTTTCGATCGCGACGGCCCAGGCTTGCCCATCGGGCTTGCAGCCCTTGGCACGCATTTCTCCGTCGATGCCAACCAGGTAGCGGGTGATTCCGAAGCTATCCAGACAGCGCGCCAGCGCATCCACACCGTAACCTTTGGCAATGCCGGAAAGATCCAGCGCAACCGGTGACCGCTTGCGTATCCTCTTTTGAACGTGATCGATCTCCAATACGTCGGAGGCGGGCCGACGCATCTGCGACTTCAGCGCGCTTGTCTGACTTTCATCGGGCGTGGGTCCGGCCGGACCAAATCCCCAGGCATTGACCAGATCTCCCACGCCAATATCGAACGCACCGTTGGACTGCACACCGACGCGCAAGGCCGTCTCCAGCACGTCCATGAGCTCTTCAGGGACGGTGATCCATTCTTGCGCGGGCATCGCGTTCAAGCGGCTCAGGTCCGAATCCGGTTTCCAGGTGGACATCTGCCGGTCCACCTTGTCTGCCGCTGCAAACAAGGCGGTGCCGATGGCGGAGTCATCCACTCCGGCCGCAGCAAAAAAGACCGCGCTGTAGCGGGTGCCCATCGTCTCGCCGCTGAGCGCCTGACGCTGCAGGGAAGGTTCCGGTGTTTCAGAAGACGTCTTCACGATATCGCCCCTGTGTTCTCAGCTTCTGCACGTCGAGCTTCAGCGGCGCGAGGATCTCGTCCAGCGCCTGCGCGATGCCTTTTGCCATGCCGCGGCTACCGCATACCAGTATCTGCGCGCCGCTCTCGATCAACTGACGCAATTGGGTGGCGTCATCGAGCACCTTGTCCTGGACATAAGCACCGTCCTTGACCCGCGAAAAGGCTGCATGCAACCCGGTCAGCCGGCCATCGGCCAGATACTCGCTGAGTTCCGGCTCATAGAGGAAATCCGAAGCGGGATCGCGTCCGCCCCAATACAGATACATCGGGTGCTTGCCGGTGTTGTTGCGGATGAACCCGGCCAAGGGCCCGATACCGGTGCCGGAACCGATGAGGATGACCGCAGCCTTGCCCGAGGCCGGGCGAAAGTCCGGGTGCAGCTGGATGAATCCATCGATGCGCTCGCCCGGTTTCAAACCGTGCAGGAACACCGAACACAAGCCTTCGGGGAGCTTGCGCACACAGATTTCCAGGAAGCCGTCGCGCGACTTGCTGGCCAGCGAATAGAACCGCGGTATGGCGCTGTCCGGCGGCACGATGCCGACCAGATCGCCGACTTCGAAATGCGGCAATCGATTGCCCCCGAGCAGGCCCAGCAGGCGGCCTGCAACGCCTTCGCGGGCAACCGCGGCGAAGCGCAGGATGCTGGTCGGTGCTTGCACCTGCTGGCCGTAATCGACGCGCTCGATCAGCTCGAAGGCACGCGTTCGCGGCCGCGCCGGAGTGTGCAGCAAGGTCAGTTCCCGGCCGAGCAACTGGCCAACGGCATTGCCCCAACGGGTGAACGCCTGCGCCGACTGCCGGTCGATGGTGTCCAGATCGATGGCTCGGCGCCAGCCGTGCGCAGCCAGGGCCGCGTCCGTGTCCTTGGCAAACTTGCAGAACTGCGGAAACTGCCGGTCTCCAAAACCCAGCACGGCGAAGCCGGTGTTCGGGTTCACCTTGACCTTGGGCAAGCGCGCCAGGAACCGTTGCGCCGAACTCGGCGCGTCGCCGTCACCATAAGTTGACGTGAGCACGAACAGGTGCTGCGCCTGGCGATACTCGCTTGCCAGCTGGTTCATGGCCGACGCATGCACGCGCAGGCCAGAGTGCGTCAACGCCTCATGCAGGGCACTGGCAAAACCCCACGTGCTGTTGTTTTCGCTGCCAACGAGAATGACCGTGTCAGCCGATTGCGCCCCGCTGTTTCCGGCAATCCGCGGCATCGACTGCCGCCGCTGCCACCATGTCAAGGTGCCGGTCACGCTCATCAAGGGCACGCTGAGCGCGCAGAGTCCCAGCAACAGGCCAAGCCACCACAGGCCTTCACCGGTGTGCAACCGATAGATCAACTCGTACGCGCGGCGGGTACTGCCATGCGGCAGGTAGGACAAAAGCGCGCCATTCACTTGATCGACGTAACCATCGCCCTGGGCGGTCGACAGGGAATAGACGGCTGCAGGGTCGTTCGGATACGGGTAAACCAGTTCGCGGAAGTCATTCAGATCGACTGCCTGCAGCGCCGCCAGCGCGCTGACCGGCGCCGGCGATCCCGCAGCCACGTTCGAGGGAAGGTCCGGGTCGTTCTGCACGCCATCGGACAGGAAGCCGAAGGTGACAGCCGACATGTAGATGCCGGTCAGTGCAGAGAGCAGCAACCCGGACACCACGACGCGTCCCACCTGGGCGTGCCATCGCTGCATCGGCGTGCCACGCAACGGACCGGCAACATGCCGCCAGCCGCCCACTCTCTTCACCAGCAACACGGCCCCGGAGATCACCAGCGCCAGCATGATCAGTGCCAGCAGTCCGGCCACCGCACGGCCCGGCGTATCGAGCAGGAACGATCGATGGAGGTTTTTCAGCCAGCGCGAGAATGCCGACGGCGCATAGGGGGCGATGCCTTGCCCGGTCAGCGGGTCCACACAATCGATGCCGACCTGGCCGTCCCGGTCGTAGTAGACGAGGATCGTACCCGAGGGTGTGCGCTGGATCTGCTCCGCCCCGGGATAGTGCTGCGCGACCCGGCCGGCCAGCGTGGCCACGCTGATCCGGCCTTCGGGAGGCACCGTGGCAGCGAGTCGATCCAGCGCCGGGTCGAGCGAGAGGATGGCACCGCTGAGTGCCAGCACGATGACCAGCACGGCTGCCACCAGGCCAACCAGCGAGTGCAGTTGACGGATCATCGCGCTGGGGTGTCCGCTAGCCTGCGCGCATTCACATGTCGTAGGTAAAAGACTTGATGTAGCCGCGCCCGGCCACGGGTTTGCCGGCGCCCGCGGTGGTCAGCGGCGTACGCACGTCGGCGGGGTTGTCGCGCTGGTCCTCGACGGCACTGTCCACGCGAATTTCGTAGCCAGCATCAATCAGCGCGTCAGCCAGTTCCACCGTCACTTTCAAGCTGCGTCCGCTGCCAACGCTGGCGCCGCTCACGCCATCGAACTCGCTGGCCTTCAGGCCGCTGCCGCGGGCCCAGTCACGCAAATTCCGGTAGTACTTGGCCTTCGTGCCTGCCACCCAGAGCGTCTTTTTGTACTGCCCGGCGGCGTCGGTCACATAGAACGCCAGGTACGCACCGTTGCCGCCATAGTTTTGCAGCTGGGTCGTCAAGGTCACCGGGCGCGCCTGGCCCAGACCGGGTAGCGCAACGGCGAGAGCGAAAGCGAGTGAGGCAGCGAGCTTCTTCATGATGGAACTCCTGATCAATCGTCATGGCAGGATCTTGACTCCGTGGGCTTAAGGCATTCTTAAGACCGATGGAAAGTCACCCGGGCTCATTTACCGCTGGTTGCGAGCCAAGGGCCCGGACGTCACCGAGAATGGGGTCATTGGGATTTGCGGCGATGATCGAGATAGCCGGACGCGTCGCCGCCTGGTCCGAAATCAATCTCCAGCTTGCGGATACGCAACGACGCAGGCGCATACTTTGCCTTGAGCTTGTTCCCGGCGCCGTCCATGCCTTTCACTTCGTAGCAGCCGTCATCCACCTTGATCCGCTGGACGGTCCAGCCCTGTTGCTCAAGCTGTTGTCGCAAGACGTCACGTGGCTGCCAGTCGGCAACCGGATCCACACAATCGTCGTCGGCCCATGCGGTACCACTCAGAAGCAGGCCGGCCAGCACCACGGCAACGACGATCGAATGTTTCATGAGGCTTCTCCTTTCTCGCGAATGCAAGGCAGCTGCATACTTGTATCAGCTTGGTCGTACCGCAGTGTTCAAAGGGTGAGCATGCATCGAATGCCTTGGCCGGTTCGAACGAGCTGTGCCAGGACCTCAGTGTGACCGGACACCGATCCAGCGCGGGACCCGGCGTACGTAATCGTGGAAGGCCGGGCCGAAGCGCGCGGAAAGGTGCTGCTCTTCGCGTCGGATCGCGAGGCGGTCGACCACTACCGCGGCAACCAGCGTGGTCACCAACAGCCACGGCAACGCCAGCGCCAGCGCAACACCGGCAAGCGCGAATGTGTTGCCCAGATAAATCGGGTTGCGCGAGAAGGCGAACACGCCAGTGGTCACCAGGTGTTGCGCGCCTCGATGCGGCAGCACATTGGTCTTCAGGCGACGCATCGCGTGCATGGCGGCCAGGTCCAGGCTCACGCCCACGCAGATCAACACGATGCCCGCCGCACGTCGCCACGCGCCGCCCCACGGGGCGAGCGAGGACGTGGGCCAGATCGCCTCGAGCGCCCATGCGGCCAGCAGCGCCGCCACGTAGAGGATCGGCGGCCACGGAATCCGGTTGGGACGCTTCAGGATTTCATCGTCCGGCATGGCTGTCTGCCGGCCATCGCCAGTCGCGGATTTCAGGCGGATCGTCGCCATGCTCGACGATGTATTGCCGGTGCGCCTCGAGCTTCTCGGTCATCGCCTTGCGTACCGATGACGCATCGTTCTGCAGTCCCGGCACGCGATCGATGGCATTCATGACCAGGTGGTAGCGATCCAGGCCGTTGCGCACCACCATGTCGAACGGCGTGGTGGTGGTGCCTTCTTCCTGGTAACCGTGGACGTGGAAGTTGTTGTAGTTGGTACGCCGGTAGGTGAGCCGGTGGATCAGAGTGGGGTAGCCGTGGTAGGCGAAGATCACCGGCTTGTCGACGGTGAACATCGCATCGAACGCGGCGTCATCGAGGCCGCGTGGATGCTGGCTGGGTGGCTGCAGTTTCATAAGGTTGACGACGTTGACCACGCGCACGCGCAGTTGCGGAAGGTGCTGGCGCAACAGGTCGACCGCGGCCAGCGTTTCAAGGGTGGGCACGTCGCCGCAGCAGGCCATCACCACGTCCGGGTCCGCGCCGGCGTCGCTGCTGGCCCATGACCACACGCCCAGGCCGGCAGTGCAATGCGCGGCGGCGGCGTCCATGTCCAGCCACTGCGGCGAGGGCTGCTTGCCGGCGATGATCACATTGACATATCCGCGGCTGCGCAGGCAGTGATCGGTCACCGACAGCAGCGTGTTGGCATCCGGCGGCAGGTACACGCGGATGACCTCGGCCTTCTTGTTGGCCACGTGGTCGATGAAGCCCGGATCCTGATGGCTGAAGCCATTGTGGTCCTGCCGCCACACATGCGAGCTCAGCAGGTAGTTGAGCGAGGCGATCGGCCGCCGCCACGGGACCTCGCTGGATACCTTCAGCCATTTGGCGTGTTGGTTGAACATCGAGTCGACGATATGGATGAACGCTTCGTAGCAGGAGAAGAAGCCGTGGCGTCCGGTCAGCAGATAGCCTTCCAGCCAGCCTTCGCACTGGTGCTCGCTGAGCACTTCCATCACGCGGCCGTCGGGCGCGACGTGGTCGTCCCCGGGCAGGATCTGCGCCATCGAACAGCGGTCGGTCACCTCGAACACCGCGTTCCAGCGGTTGGAGTTGGTTTCGTCCGGACTGAACACGCGGAAGTTGTTCGGATTGCGTGTGATCACATCCCGAATGAATTGCCCCTGCACGCGCGTCGCTTCGGCTCGCGTGGCACCCGGTGCCGGCACATCCACGGCGTAGCTGCGGAAATCGGGCAACTGCAGGTCCTGCAGCAGCTGGCCACCGTTGGCGTGCGGGTTGGCGCTCATGCGCCGGTTGCCTGGCGGCGCCAGCGCCGCGATCTCAGGGCGGAGACTGCCAGCTTCGTCGAACAACTCCCGCGGCCGGTAACTTTGCATCCACTGCTCGAGGATCTCGATATGGTCGGCACGGTCCATCTCGCCCATCGGCACCTGATGCGCGCGGAACGTGCCTTCGATGCGCTTGCCGTCGACCGCCTTCGGTCCGGTCCAGCCCTTCGGCGAGCGCAGCACGATCATCGGCCAGCGCGGGGACCCGGTGCTGTCGCCGTCGCGGGCGGCGTGCTGGATCGCCTTGATCTCGCCGATGACTTCGTCCAGCACACCGGCCATGCGCTGGTGCATCGCCTCGGGATCGTCGCCTTCGACGAAATAGGGTCGGTAGCCGTAGCCGGTGAGCAAGGCCTCGAGCTCGGCGTGCGGGATGCGTGCGAGCACGGTGGGGCCGGCAATCTTGTAGCCGTTCAGATGCAGGATCGGCAGCACCGCGCCATCACGCACCGGATTGAGGAAATGGCACGACTGCCACGAGCCCGCCAGCGGCCCGGTTTCCGCTTCGCCGTCGCCGATCACGCAGGCAACCAGCAGATCGGGGTTGTCGAACGCTGCACCAAAGGCGTGCGACAGCGAGTAGCCCAGTTCGCCGCCCTCATGGATCGAGCCGGGGGTTTCCGCACCGACATGACTGGAGATGCCGCCCGGAAACGAGAACTGCTTGAACAGCCGCTGCATGCCTTGGCGGTCCGCTGACACCGAGGGATAGACTTCGCTGTAGGTGCCTTCCAGCCACGCATTGGCGACCAGCGCAGGTCCGCCGTGGCCGGGGCCGGTGATGAAGATCGCATCGAGATCGTGCGCCTTGATGACGCGATTGAGATGCGCGTACAGGAAGTTCAGTCCCGGCGTCGTGCCCCAATGACCGACCAGGCGCGGCTTGATCTGCGCGCGCGTCAGCGGCTGTTCCAGCAGCGGGTTGTCGAGCAGATAGATCTGACCGACCGACAAGTAGTTCGCTGCGCGCCACCAGGCGTCGATAGCCTGCAGTTCGGTGGGATCGAGTATCTGGGGTGAATGAGCTGTGTCCATCGAGAGCCCTCCGGAGTGGGCGTTGGCACGCGGGTGTCGCAAGAAGGTGGGCAGGTGGTGATGCCGGTCACCAATAGCCCGTGCTGGTTCAGGGCGTACTGCTGGAACTTACGTTGGCGACCGTTTGGCGGGTGTGATTGGCAATCACCACTTCCTCGTCGGTGGGTATGACCCATGCCTGCACCGCACTATCTGCAGCGGTCATCCGGCTTGCGCCGACACGATTGGCGCTCTCGTCCAACTTCACGCCGAGCCAGCTGGCGTCACGGCAGACACGCTCGCGCACCAGCATGCTGTTTTCGCCGATGCCGGCAGTGAACACGAGCGCGTCGAGGCCGCCCAGGGTGAAAGCCAGCGCGCCCAGCTCGCGGCCTATGCGATGCACGAAAAGGTCGATCGCTGCCTTTGCACATGAGCTTTCGCTAGCCTCGAGCGTGTGCATGTCGCCGGAAATGCCGGAGACGCCAAGCAGGCCCGACTGCTCGTACAGCAGGCTCTGCACCTGCGCCGGATCCATCTGCAGTTGCGTCATCAGGTACAGCACCACGCCCGGGTCCAGGGTGCCGCAGCGGGTGCCCATCGGCAACCCGTCCAGTGCGGTCAGGCCCATCGTCGTCGCCACGCTTTTCCCGGCACGCATGGCACACATGCTGGCGCCGTTGCCCAGGTGCAACACCACCACCCGGCCAGCCAGTGCCGGATCGCGTTGCGCCATGACCGAAGCGATGTACTCGTAGGACAGCCCGTGAAATCCGTAGCGGTGGATGCCGCGGGCAGTAATCGCCGCGGGCAGCGCGAACGCCTGTTCAACGAGTGACTGGGTACGGTGGAATGCAGTGTCGAAGCAGGCGACTTGCGGCACGCCGGGGAGCCGGGAGAGCAGCATCCGGATCGGCGCGAGGTTGATGGATTGATGCAGTGGCGCGAGCGGAATCAGCGCTTCCAGCGAGCGCAGTACGTCGCCATCGACCTCCACCGGAGCAGCATGGTGCTGACCACCGTGCACCACCCGGTGTCCGACCGCGCGCACGCGGTACCCTTCCAGGTGCGCCGGCACGCTTTCAAACAGGAAGTCCATGGCCTCGTCATGGCCGAACGATGTGTCGTGCGGCCAGTCTTTCGCCTCCAGCTGCTGACCCGCGTCATCCTTGATGACGTAGCGCGCCGCCGCGCCCAGCCCCTTGATGCTGCCGGCAAGCACACGCCGCAGCGCGGCCCCGTCTTCCTCGAACACCGAGAACTTGATGCTCGAGGAGCCGGTATTGATCACGGCGATGGCGTCATGCATGGCGTGTTTCCTGGCCGTCGAATGAGTAGACGCTACTCGGTTCGGCGCTCTGAAGCCCGATCACAAGCGGTTCCCGGCTGCAGCCGCCTCGCCGCTGGGTCGGGCAGTGTCGTGGGTCGGCGGGCCGACGTCCTCACGCACCTGCCGGCGCGTTGTGCCGGTTCGAAGGCCGCTGTTCGGGAGGTTCTCGTTCACCTGTGACTCGACCGTCGGTGGCTGGTGCGGGGGCGGGGCATTCCAGCCGCCACCCAGTGCCTTGTACAAAGCAACCAGATCGATCGCGGCGGCGGTGTGGGTGCGCGTGCAGGCATCTTCGGCATCGCGCAGGACGCGCTCTTCGGCGAGCAGGTCGACGAGGGCGATATCACCTGCCTTGAAGCGCGTTTGCGCATGAGCGTAGCTGCTGCGCGCGGCCATCAGCGCCACGCTCTGCAGCTGTACCGCGTCCAGTCCCAACCGGTAGTCGCTCAGCGCGCGCTCCGCATCACTCAACGCACCCAGCACGGCTTTTTCATATGCCAGCGCGGCCTGCTCCTGGCGTGCTTCGCTGGCGTGGATCTGTGCATGCACGCGACCGCCGCCGAACACGCGCCAGGAGATCAGCGGCATGATCGAGAACGTCTGGCTGGCAGACTCGAACAGGTTGCCTGCATCCAGCGACTGGAAGCCGCCGCCCGCGCCGATCGACAGCTTGGGAAACAGCTCCGCGGTGGCCACGCCGATATCGGCGGTGCGCGCGGCCAGGCGACGCTCGGCGGCATGCACGTCGGGTCGGCGGCGCAGTATGTCTGCGCGCTCACCCACGGGTATCGGCGCCAACGTGATCTCCGCGGTGCTGCTGTCGAGCAAGGCCAGCTCACGCTCCGGCGGCGCGCCGAGCAGCACACCGAGGCCCAGCGCCGCAGCACGCTGCCGCGCGCGGATAGCGGGCAGGGCGGCGTCGGCGACGGCGACGCGCGCCTGCGCGGTGTCGATATCGGCTTGCGCGGCATCGCCTGCATCGAAGCGCTGGCGTACGAGTTTCAGCGTCTGCTGCAGGGCCTGCACCGCGGCCTCACGCGCGGCCAGCTCGCGCTGCGCGCCGCGGAGGGTGAGGTAGCTGCGCGCGACTTCGGCGATGACGCTGATGCGCATCGCCTGCGCATCGGCTTGCGCCGCTTGCATGCTGGCCGCGGCGCTTTCCACCGCACGTCGGGTTCCGCCGAACAGATCGATTTCCCAGCTGGCGTCGAAGCCGGCATCGTAGATCGTCTGGTTGCGTTGAAGCCCGGGGATGGAGCCGATGGGTAGCGGCCCGTTCTCGCTCTGGCGGCGTCGGGTCACGCTGCCACTGGCATTGACGACGGGTGCGTAACCACCGCCGGCGCGGTCGCGCAGCGCACGGGCCTCGCGGATGCGCGCCTGCGCCTGACGCAGGTCGAAGTTGCCGGACAACGCGACCTCCACCAGCCGGTCCAGGATCGGATCATTCAGCGACCTCCACCATGCCGCCAGGTCGACCGACGCCTGCGCGTCCGCGGTCGGGAGTGTCCATCCGCTGCCGGTGTCCACCGGCGGCGGATGGCGGTAGTCGGGGCCGACAGCGCAGGCGCCGAGCAGCAGCGCGCTCAGTGTGGCTGCCGCCATGCCCTTTGCGTGAGGTCGGATATTTGGTGAACGTCTCATGGCGACTCCTTCATCAATCGGTCACTGCAGGCGATTGCGGACCAGCAGCGTCGCCAATGTCAGCGACACCAGGGCGATCACCGCCAGCGGCCAGGTATTGGCGAGAACGTCTGAGACCGGCATCGCCTTGAGGAACGTGCCCTCGACGATGACCAGGAAGTGGGTGAGTGGAATTCCCTGTGCCATCCACTGCAGCACCAGCGGCATGTTTTCCACCGGGGTGGCGAAACCCGACATCAGCACTGCCGGCACGCCGATGGCGAAGGCCCCCAGGATGGCCTGCTGTTGCGTCGCGGAGACCGCGGAAATCATCAAACCGATGCCCACCACGGACAGGATGAACAGCAGCAGGCTTGGCAGCAGCAGCCAGAACGAGCCGGTAAAGAGGATGCCCGACAAGGCCGGCACCACGAACCAGCGATAGATCAGGTTGGGGTTGAACCAGTGGCGGACGACGACCGGGGACGCGCGCGGCGTGTCCTTCCTGGCAGCGGCGCCGACGTCCGCCGCGATGGCGTTGAGATAGCCGACCGTGATCTGGCCGGCATTGCTGCGCCGGCCGTCGACGATGACCTGCAGATTGCCGGTGCCGCCGGCAGCGATATTGCGGGAAAAGTCCGGTCCCATGACGAGCGCGGCGATGACCTTGCGCTGATCGATCAGCCGGCGCAACTCGTCACGATTGTGCACCGTGTAGATCCGGTTGACGAAGTCGGCAGCACCCACGCGCGCCTCCATTTCATACGACCAGTGACCGGCATCCTGGTTGTACACGGCGACGTTGGCGTTGCGTACCTCCAGCGTGGTGGCGAAGGTGAAGATCAGCAACTGCATCAGTGGCGGCACGAACACGATAAGGCGGCTGCGCGGGTCGCGCAGGATGCTGAGGAACTCCTTGACGATCTGCGCGCGAAGGCGGCCGTTGACGAATGTCTTGAACAGGTTGCGCATTGCTCAGGACTCCAGGTTCTTGCGTGTCTTGCGCTTGGCAATGACGAGGAAGAACACACCGATCGCGGCCATCGCCGCCAAGTTCGGCCCGAACACCGACCAGACGTCACCAGCCAGGAAGACCGTCTGCAGCGAGGACACGAAGTAGCGCGCCGGTATCAGGTAGGTAATGGCCTGGATCGGCGCCGGCATCGCGTCGATCTCGAACAGGAAGCCCGAGAGCAGGAAGGACGGCAGGAAGCCGGAGAACAGCGCGATCTGCGAGGCGAGGAACTGATTCCTGGTGACCGCCGAGATCAGCAGGCCCTGGCCGAGCGCGGGAAGCATGAACACCGCCGACAGGATCAGCAGCGCCAGCAGCGAGCCGCGCAAAGGCACGTCAAACACAAAGACGGCGAGTGCCGCGGACGCCAGGGTGGCGAGCATGCCAAGGATAAAATATGGCAGCAATTTGCCGATCAGGATCTCCACCACCGAAGCGGGGGTCGACAGGATGGCCTCCATCGTTCCGCGCTCCCACTCGCGCGCCACCACCAGCGCCGTGAGCATGGTGCCGATGATGGTCATCACGATCGCGATGGCGCCGGGAACCAACGCACGGCGACTTTCGAGTTCGGCATTGAACCAGTAGCGAGGTTCGAGTTGAATGGCCGCAATCGGTTCGCCGGTGCTGCGGCCCGCACCCCAAGTCTGCACCACGCCCTGTGCGTAGTTGGCGACGAAATTGGCCGTGTTCGGCTGCGAGCCGTCGGTGATCACCTGGACCAGCGACTGTGGTACGGGTGACGCCAGGCGGCGCTCGAAATCCTGCGGGATCACCACAAAACCTCGCAGCTTGCCGGACACTACCTGGTCGGCGACCTCGCGCCGATCATGCGCCGAAGTGACTTTCAGGTAGCGCGTGCCGGAAAATGCGGCGGCTAGCGACTGTGCTGAGGCGCCAGTGGATCCCTGCACCACGCCGATGCGCACCTCGCGCACGTCCAGCGACACGGCGTAGGCGAACAGGAACAGCAGTAGCACGGGCAACACGAATGCGATCAGGATCGTGGACGGATCACGGATCGCCTGCAGGCTTTCCTTGCGCACCAAGGCGAGCAGACGGCGCCAGTCGAATTTGTGACTGGCCCGTTCCGCTGGCGCCGCGCCTTTGCGGACAGGGGTGATTTCACTGTTCATGCCGCCGCCTTGGCGTCTGCGCGCGCGTCGTCTTCCATGTCCGCCGACTCGACCAGATGAATAAACGCGGCCTCCATCGTCGGATCGGGATGCTTGTCGCTGCGCGACGCGCGCTTGAGCGCGTCAGGTGTGTCGAGGGCGATCAGCTTCGCGCGGTACATCAGTGCCACGCGGTCGCAATATTCAGCCTCGTCCATGAAATGGGTGGTGACCATCACGGTCACGCCCTTGCGCGCCAGACCGTTGATGTGGGTCCAGAACTCGCGGCGGGTGATCGGATCGACGCCGGAGGTCGGCTCGTCGAGAAACAGCACCGGCGGATGGTGCATCAGC